>Ga0070749_10002791_pt1 | contig 11693 bp, 8 predicted proteins | sample VirMetDEL_Nov_18_FD_75180 | JGI IMG/M metagenome (GOLD analysis project Ga0070749, IMG submission 75180) | Aqueous microbial communities from the Delaware River and Bay under freshwater to marine salinity gradient to study organic matter... | ecosystem: Environmental > Aquatic > Marine > Coastal...
CAAGGTGTACAGCGGCTGGTTCGACGCCGACGACGAGGGCCTTGACCGGGCCGCCGATTACGCGGCGCGGGAGAACGCGATCCCCGGCAACAACGTCTACACCGGCGCCGCACTGCGCGATCCGCTGGTGTTGCCGACTGGACGCGGCAGCGACGACGACTTCTATGCGCTGACCGCCGTGTACGTCGATCTGGATGACCTGCCGGCGGTTCAGAAAGCCGCAGCCCGGTGGGCCGATCATATGCCGGCGATGATCGTCGCAACCGGCACTCAGCCACATGCACGTCTGCAGGGCTGGTGGCCGCTGCAGGAGCCGATCACTGACCCAGACGAGGTGCGGTCGGTCCTGCAGGGGCTGGCGCGTCGGCTGGATGGTGATCCTGTTGTGACCAACCCGTCTCGCATCATGCGGCTGGCCGGATCCATCGCCTGGGCGGCGAAGCCTGGGCGTGTGACCGAAGCCACGCAGATCGTGCCGATCAACAACCCGCCCAAGGCCAAGTACAGCGTCGAGGCGCTCCAGCGTTGGGCGCCGCCGCTGCCGTTCAGCACCGAAGCGTCTGTACAGCATTCTGTACGTACAACAGACGTACAACGCTCTACGGGGCTGCTGGGGCTGCCGACCGGTGACATCGAGGACGGTCGCGAGAAGTACATGCGCGACACGATCCTGGCGGTGTTCATCGAGATGGTCGGCACCACCGGCGCCATTCCGACTGCTCAGGAACTGTATGACGAGGCGTGGCCGCAGTACGAGCAGCACGTTTCATTCGACAGGCCGGGTCGTGGGCCGGATGAGTTCGCGGAGAAGTGTCAGTACACCATCAACCGCTTCCACGCCGGCAGGCTGCCCAAGCTGAAGAACGAAGACGACGTGGTGGCGGCTTACAACGCCAAGCTGAAGGCCGAACAGGCCAAGCAGGAGCAGGTGCGCGAAGAGCGCAAGGCCGAGGCCGAAGAAACCATCCAGGCCAAGCCGTATCGCTTCACGCCGGGTCACCAGATCCCGCAGCGCCAGTGGGTGTATGGCCGCCACCTGATCAGGCGTTTCGTCAGCGCCACCATTGCGCCTGGTGGCGTCGGCAAGTCGATGCTGACGGCAGTGGAAGCCGTGGCTATGTCGTGCGGCAAGCCGCTCATGGACGTCTACATCGACCGCCCCATGAAGGTTTGGCTGTGGAACCTGGAGGATCCCCAGGAAGAGATTGAGCGGCGCCTGACGGCCATCGTCGAGCATTACAAGCTGCAGGACAGCGTCCATCTGATCGAGCAAAACCTGTTCGTGAACTCTGGCCGCGACACCCGCATCTGTGTGGCCGATTACGACGAGCATGGCGTCTTGAACGTCACGCCCGACATCGAGGTGCTGGCCGCCGAGATCCAGCGCCACGGCATCGACGTGATCACCGTCGACCCGTTTGTCTCCAGCCACAAGGTCTCAGAGAACGACAACGGCGCTATGGACACGGTCGTCAAGGCGTGGACCCGTCTGGCTGAGCAATGCAACGTCGCCGTGGAACTGGTTCACCACACCCGCAAGATGGGCGAAGCGCAGGTGACGGCAGAGAGTGCGCGTGGCGGCAAGGCGCTGGTAGACGCCGCCAGAGACGTGCGCGTCCTCAACCAGATGACCGAGAATGAAGGCGCCACGCTGGAGGTTGAGAACCACCGGCTGCACGTCAAGGTTCACTCCGACAAGATGAACCTGGCACCGCCGGCAGACAAAGCCGACTGGTTCAAGCTGGTCAGCGTGTCGCTGGGCAATGGGCCGCTGGGCAACGAGGGCGACCGCGTCGGTGTGCCGGTGCCGTGGAAGCCGGCTGAACTGTTCGACGGCATCACCACGCAGCAGATCCTGGACGTCATGCAGGCCATCAAGGACGGCGCCACGCACCTTGAAGAAAGCCCGATGTGGTCGCCCAGCAAGAGCGGCAAGAGCAATGAGCGGTGGGTCGGGCATGCCGTGGCGGCGGTGCTGGGCGTCTCCGAAAAGAGGGCTGGGAAGATGGTCGCCGCTTGGTTGGACAGCGGTGTGTTGGTTGAGACGACGTGCCGTCACAAGCGGAAGGACGCCAGAGGGGTCGCCGTAGATGACGAGGCGGTCGCCGATTGGAGGGCTTAGTCATGAGTTTTTGGAATACCGCGCAATTGGAAAACACGCCAAAAATCGATTGCGCAATTGCGCAGAATGAGGGTGCGCAATCAATCTTTTTCCTAAGTAAATATGAATTGCGCAAGCGCATTCATGGCACTCTGGGTCGTGCCAAGAATGCGCAGCCGCATGGTATTCAATTTACGAATACCGATAGCGCATGGCGATGCACACAGGAGGCTGTGGAATGACCGTCACCAAGTCCATCAAGACTGGCGCCGACATGGTGACCGTCCAGTCGGCGATCGATCGTGTCGACGAGGTGGCGGTGTCGATGGAACGCAAGTGGGGCGTCGATCGGTTGCCCCGGCTGGTGTCGCAGCAAATGGCCGAGGCGTTCAACCGGCAGGCCTTGAAGTTCAACGACGCAATCTGGAACGGCACACCCGCCGACGTCGTCGAGCAAGGCCAGCGGATGATCAACGCCTGGACGGCGCTGGATCAGGAGGCGGTGGCTGCGGGCAAGCCTGTGCTGGCGCCGACGACCTGGGAGACGCCGGTCACCATCGACGGCAAGGTCGGGGTGCTGGCGGTGGTGCCGACGCAAGCCGAGGCGATGGCGGTGCAGCGGGAAGGCCGGCACCTGCACGTCGTCACCCTGGAAGCAGTGGCCAAGCTGATCGAGGCGCAGCCGACGCTCTGTCAGGTGTTCAAGACGTTTGAGGACGCCGCCGTGATCGACGTCCGCAAGAAGTGCAACGACAGGCCGCTCGACGACAGTGTCGAGGAAGTGGTGCGGCTGTTCACCAGTGGGTGAAAGGACAACGCAATGAGCATCGAAGCAAAGCTGAAACAGTCCGGCATCTACGACGAGGTCGAGAAGTTGATGTCGGCGGCGGATGTGGATGGCTGGGGCATCGAAGCCGGCGGCAAGCATCCGAAGGTGGTCTACATGGCCAAGGGCAAGGAATACGCCATTGTGGTGCCTGGGACGCCGTCTGATGTGCGGTCGATCCACAACACCAAGGCTGACCTGCGGCGTAAGCTGATGGCTGACGGGTTGTTGGCGAAGCCGAGCAAGGCCGGCAGGAAGCGCAAGAGCGGGCTGGATCGTTATCCTGGTGGTCAGATCAAGCACAAAGAGCGCGAGCGGGACATTGTTGAGGTCGGTGTACAGCAGCGCATTCAGCATAAGGGCGCGACGCGGGAGAATGCGCGGCATCAGGAATGGGGCTATCCGCTGGGCGAACTGCTGAAGCAGGACAGGATCTCGCCGGCACAGAAACGGGCTGGGGATGAGTGGATCATGGCGTTCACGCGGTACTGGCGGCTCAAAGGGTATCAGCCGCCGAATGCGAAGGTTGCCAGTTATGCGGAGATGATCGGCGGTGGATCGGTTGGCCGCGAGCCGGATAAGGAGGATGTGCTGAGGGCGCAGCGCATCTACATGGACATTGATCAGCACATCAAACACGCTTGCATGTACGAGGATTTGCGCCAAGTGTATGCGGCACTGCACAAGATCCTGGTGCTGCAGACGGAGGCGAAGCACATCAAGGAGGTGGAGATCGGGTATCTGCGCCTGGCGCTCAACAGCCTGGTGCGGTTCTTCCGTATCGGGGGTTGACGAATGTTATGTTATTACGTTACTAACGAAATTGCATCGTGGCGCAATGCGCCAAGAAGCACTCCTTGGGTTGAGAGAGCACCTTCCGGTCCTGTGGCGTCAAACGCAGGGCCGGTTTTTCTTTGAGGAAATTTGTGCAGTTAAGCTATCGAGATATGCTTGTCCTCATGTATCTGCTTGAGGGGCGCAATGTCGAAGAGATAGCAGAGCGACTGAATGTTTCGCGCTCCAGAATTTCGCAGGTGATGTTGGGCATTAGTGGCAAGCTGCTTGAAAAGATGAATGAGGACGACAATGACAGCAACTCAGCAAGCTGAGACTGTCGATACGAAGCCTAAGATCGGCAGGCCAACTGAATACAAGCCGGAGTTTTGTGCCGTTGTGGTGGAACTAGGCAGCCAAGGCAAAAGCCAAGCTCAGATGGCCGCACACTTTGGTGTCACCAAGCAATCAATCACTGACTGGAAAAACAGGCACCCGGAGTTCTCTGACGCTCTCGCGCGGGCGAACGTCCTGGCGCAGGCTCACCTTGAGGATCTGGCCTACAACGGCCTCAACGACAGCAAGTTCAACGCCAATCTGTTCAAGATCATCGCCTACAATCGCTTCCGCGACGACTACGCCGACCGCAAAGAGGTGTCGATCGAGGCTAACCACTTGATCCATCACAGTGTTTTGCAGTCGCTGGCTGCGCCGCAGGTGATCGATGGCGAGGCGGAAGAGGTCGAGTTCCAGGGCGACGAGTGACCGTTTTACAGGTCGTTTTACAGTTTGGCACAGCTAAGCCATTGTAATCATTGGCATCGTCGGTAATTGACAATTAACAACAGCGGATCCGAACCTGGCGCCGTGGGGTGTGGGGCGACGGTGGGAGCGACGGCCGGCGCCTGATCGGGCTGCCGGCCAGACCCCCCCCGGCACCGCCGCCCCCCGGGGCTGCTGCTGCTGCGGCACCCTATGGCGCTACAGAAAAAAACATGGCAACCACCAAGACCCCGGCAAAGAAGAAACCGGCCCGCAAGCCGGCGACCCGCAAGCCCCCCACCCCACCCCAGGCGGACCACAACCAACCCCGCCGCCAAAAAATTATATCGCGACCGCCGTCGACAGCACCTTCGTCCCACGCAAGGGAACGGCCGAGGAAAGTTGGAAGATCTTCATCGACGCCTTCAAGGGCGACCCGGTGGGCTTTGTGGAGCGCGTCCTGCAGGCGAAGCCGCAGCCTTGGCAGAAGGACTTCCTGCGGGCGGTGGCGGATCCGACCAAGCGGCGCATCAGCGTCCGCGCCGGCCACGGCGTCGGCAAGAGTACCGCCTGCGCCTGGGCCATGATCTGGCACATGACGGTGAGGTATCCGCAGAAGGTGGTCTGCACGGCGCCGACCGCCGGCCAGTTGTTTGATGCTTTGTTTTCGGAGTTGAAGCACTGGGTAAACAAGCTGCCGGTCATCTTGCGAGACAGTTTCGAGATCTTCTCCGACCGCATTGTCTTAAAGGCGGCACCAGAGAGCAGCTTCATATCCGCCCGAACGAGCAGCGCGGACAGGCCAGAGGCCCTCGCCGGGATCCACAGCGAGAATGTGCTGCTGATCGCTGACGAAGCGTCGGCCATACCGGAGAAGGTGTTTGAGAGTGCTGCCGGCTCGATGTCGGGGCATGCGGCGACGACGATCCTGATCGGAAACCCGACCCGCAACAGCGGGCTGTTTTTCGAGACGCACCACAAGCTGGTGGATGATTGGCACTGCATGCATGTGTCGTGCTTGTCGAACCCGTTTGTGTCCGAGGACTTCGTCAAGCAGATCGCGTCGACCTATGGCGAGACGTCGAACGCCTACCGGATCCGCGTGCTGGGCGAGTTCAGCCTGCACGACGACGACACGCTGATTGCGGCGGAGTTGGTGGACAGCGCGATGGAGCGCGACGTCGTCCTGGACAAGGGCGAGCCAATTCTGTTCGGCGTCGACGTGGCGCGGTTCGGTTCTGACCGCACGGTGATCTGCAAGCGCCAGGGCAACGTCGTGCTGGAGTTCCAGTCGTGGTCTGGCGCCGATCTGATGGAGACGGTGGGGCGGATCGTGTCCCACGCCGAGCGTGACAACCCGGCCGAGATCCTGGTGGACAGCATTGGCCTGGGTGGCGGTGTAGCCGACAGGCTGCGCGAACTGGGCTGGAATGTTCGCGATGTGAATGTGTCCGAGAGTTCGGCCATGAACACCCAGGCGGCGAAGCTGCGGGATGAGTTGTGGTTGGCGGTCAAGGACTGGCTGGTGCAGCGGTCGTGCAAGCTGCCCAAAAATGAGAATTTGCGCCAGGAACTGGTGGCGCCGACGTACACGTTCACCTCGACCGGCAAGATCAAGGTCGAGGGCAAGGACAGTTTGAAAAAACGCGGCATGAGATCACCGGACATCGCGGATGCGCTGTGTCTGACGTTTTCGGGCGCCAGCGCGATGGTTGGTGGCCGTGCATCCCGTTGGGTGCCTGGTAAGCCGCTGCGGCGGAATATTCGGGGAATAGTTTGATGGCTGGACCGCTTGAAGTGACGGTGAACCCAATGCGTCGGCTGACGCCTGGGGAAGAGGCCGAGATCGCCTGGATGCGCCAGAACGGCGTGTTGCCGGCCACCGGTCCGCGCGAAGGCGGCCTGATGCAGATGATCGGCGGCATCCTGTCGGATCCTGCTGGTGCGGCGTCTTCGGCCTATGGCGCCGTGACGTCTGATCCGATCGGTGTAGCCCGTGGGCTACTGGTGGATCCGGTGGTTGACACCGTTAACTGGTGGAGCGACGCCGTCCAGGGACGTGTGCCGCTGACTGACGCCCAGGGGCGGACATCGACGGACGCCATTGGCCGTGCGATGGATATTGCAGGGTCATTTGCGGCGCCCACTTTCGGCGCCCGTGTTGCAACTGGCGCTCCTGACCCGAATACGGTTTCTATGTTTGGCGCCGGTGAGCGCCGCGGGCGCTTGTATGGTGGCGCCGATATACCTGACGACGTCAAAGTGCAGCAAAATATTGCAAAGGTGATAGAGCGGACGCCTGAGTTTGAAAACCTATTGCCGTACTTGACCGCTGAAGAACTTTCAGCCGTCACATCGCAGATGGGCGACAAGATTTTGCGTGGGACGCAGGTAGGCAACCTTGGAGATATGCAAGGCGGTGCCGTTGCTGGTGCAGGCAAACTCGGGTGGTATCGTGAAAGCGCCAACGCCATGTCCACCATTTTTGGTGAGGACATAAATCGTTTTTCTAGCTTGCTGGCCGCTCTTTCCCCACAGACGTCTGTCGAGATGAATATGATGAACGCGGCCCGAACCTGGGCAAACTGGGTTAAGGCTGGTCGCCCAAAAGATCCTAACGAGATCCTCGACATCATGGGCCGCAGCGTTGTTGGGGACAAGGGCAAGGACAGCATCCTCGACGCTTGGAAGAACAACGCCATTTCGGCGCTGTCTCAGCAAGAAGGCGCTGGTGTCGACGATTTTCGCCTGAGTGGGCCGAAGGTCGACAGCTTCCGACGCAATGTTGCCGGAGACCTTGTCCCTGTGACAAACGACGCTTGGGAAAGCCACCATATGGGTGTCCCTCAAGACGCGTTCAGCAAGTCAGGCACAAACCTGCCCGGCTATGGTGGGGTTTACCTCGGCAAGAACATTGCGAACCGCCAAGTGGCGGAGAATATGTCCAAGGCGCTCGGCTTTGACATTGCGCCAGCCGAAGTCCAAGAGATGAACTGGTCCTTCACCAAGGCGCTTTATGAACAGATGGCGGAAAACCGTGGTCGTGGTGGACCCAGCGCCCTTGATATTGTACAAGAGGGTTTGCTTGACGAGAAGCGTGTTGCAGATGTTCCTGACTTTGCCTCGCTGCTTCAGGACGACCGCTATGGCGGCCCATTGAAGGAGATTGGACTTGGACCAGAAATTGACAAAGCCGCAGGGGCTGTTGGACGGATCGGAGGACGCGACCTCTCCGCAGCAGCCAACCCCGCAGGTGCTAGAAACATCGCCAGACGGGTCGACGCTCTTTACGACACCCGACAGTTCGTATCTGCGACAGCACCTTTCCGCGCTCGACCGGGGTCTTCTCTACGAGCAGATGGAGGACGGGATTTCGTTCTCGGACCTTACGGAAAGCAAAGTAGTGGATTTGTTTCTTTAGATTGGGGCGCCAAGGGTCGGATCCACCAGGTCACCCCAGAATACAGCAAGGCGGTTCAGTCGACATCTGTGACGCCTGTTGAGACGTTTGCTGAAATTGCAGCAGATGGTCCAAGCCGTCAGGCTTGGATTGACAAGATGCGCGCGGCACAGCAGTCGCGTGGCGCTCTGGGTCGTTCTGTCGACGTATATAACCGCTCTGGCTACAAGGGCGCAAAAGTGTTTTCCACGCCGGATGGCAACGCTGGATTTGCGGTCAAGCCAGACGGAGAATTGTCGTCTGTTGTTTCTATGAAAGGCCAAGGCCCAGTTGGGTTTTCAGATAGTGCAGTAACATTGGCCGTCCAAAATGGCGCCACTTGGTTGAACGCCTTTGATACTGTTCTTCCTGGAAAATATGGCCGACATGGTTTTAAGCCGGTCGCCCGCCTGCCGTTTGACGAGCAGATGGCCCGCGCTGAATGGGGCGATGCAGCAGTCGATGAGTTCATGCGGGACACTAAGCGGTTCAACAACGGGCGCCCCGACTTGGTGTTTATGGTTTACGACCCGGACTTCGCTGACAAGGTTCCCAACAGAATAGGCGGTCGATTAGCCAAATCGTATGACGACGCGATGCGCATTGTTGAGCGTAGCAAGACCGAGGTCGCGAACAAGGCCAACAAGGCTAAGCCGGCAGTCAGAAATAAGCCAAGTGTGCCGGGCCTTTTAGACGAGCAATGATTTCCCGCATCCTCCACCACATCTGGATCAGTCAGATCTGCAGTGAGCCGCCGAAGGCCCGCTAACAGGAACAAGCATGGAATACGAAATCGAGATGGAAGACGACATCGAGGAGATGGCGTCTGAAAGCCCCGGCATGTCCGACGACGAGTTCCAGGCTGCTGTAAAGGCCCAGATCCAGGACGCCGCCGACTACATCGACGACCGCATCGCCCGCGACCGCGAAGACGCGATGTCATACTATCGTGGCGACCCGCTCGGCTCGGAAGAAGAGGGCCGCAGCCAGATTGTAATGACCGAGGTGCGCGACGTCGTCCAGGCGATGATGCCGTCGCTGCTGCGGGTGTTTACCTCCAGCGAGAAGGCGGTCGAGTTTGCACCGCGCCGCGAAGAGGATGTGCCGGCAGCCGAGCAGGCAACGGACTACATCAACTATATATTCCACAACGACAACAACGGCTTCAAGATCCTGTACGACGCCATCAAGGACGCGCTGGTGTCCAAGGTCGGCGTGATCAAGTGGCGCGTGGATGAGAAGACCGAGGTCGAGGAAATCGCCTACAGCGGCCTTGATGAAGAGCAGGCTGCGCTGATCCTGAGTGATCCCGACGTCGAGATGCTTGAACAGGAGATGGAGTTCTCCGAGGTTGGCGATGGCATGATCGAGATGGCGTCACCGCCGATGATCTCGTTGCGCGTTCGGCGCACCACGCGCGACAGCAAGTTCTGCGTCGAAGCCATCCCGCCGGAAGAGTTCATCATTTCCAAGAATGCACGGGATCTCGACACGGCTGATTACGTCGGCCACCGCAAGCTGATGACGGTGTCTGATCTGGTGGCGATGGGCTACGACCGCGAAGTGATCGAGCAGCATGCTGGCAATGTGCAGACGTTCGACATCAACACCGAAGCGTTCACGCGCAACAATGGCCTGGACGACATGCTGGGCATCCACAACTCCGACGAGACGATGGAGCGGGTGCTGTACGTCGAGAGTTTCGTCCGCGTCGACAAGGACGGCGACGGCATCGCCGAACTGCGCCGGGTGTGTTCGGTCGGCGGTGCTGCCGAGATCCTGCACGACGAAGTCATCGACGATGTGCCGATGGCGGTACTGTGTCCCGACCCGACGCCTCACCTGGTGATCGGTCAGTCCATTGCCGATCAGGTGATGGATCTGCAGCGCATCAAGACCGCCATCATGCGTAACACGCTCGACAGCTTGGCCCAGGTCATCCACCCCCGCACGGTGGTGGTCGAAGGGTCCGTGAACATGGACGACGTGTTGAATACAGAGACGGGCGGCATCATCCGCGCCCGCGCACCGGGTATGGTGCAGCCACTCGCAGAACCCTTTGTAGGACAGTCTGCACTGCCGCTGATCGCGTACCTGGATGATGTCCGCTCATCCCGCACCGGGATTTCCAAAGCCTCTCAGGGGCTGGATCCCGACGTGCTGCAGTCGACCACCAAGGCGGCGGTCACCGCCACTATGGCGGCGGCTGAACAGCGCCTGGAGATGATTGCCCGCGTGTTCGCCGAAACTGGCATCCGCCGGCTGTTTCGCGGCCTGCTGAAGCTGGTGGTCCGCCACCAGGACCGCGCCCGCATGGTGCGGCTGCGCAATCAGTGGGTGCCGATTGATCCGCGCGACTGGGACAGCGAGATGGACGTGGTGGTCAATGTGGGTCTGGGCAACGGCAACGTGGCCGAGCGCACCGCCCTGCTGACCCAGGTTCTGACCAAGCAGGAGCAGATGCTGCAGATGCTGGGGCCGAACAACCCGATGGTTGATCTGGCCCAGTATCGCAACACGATGGCCAAGATCCTGGAGTTGAACGGCATCAAGGATGTGTCGAAGCACTTCAAGCCGATCACGCCGGAAGTGATGCAGCGCCTTGAGCAAGCCCAGGCGGCTGCCAAGCCGAAGCAGAACCCGGCTGAGATGCTGGCGCAGGTCGAGGCTCAGAAGATCCAGGCCGACATCGCCATCGCCCAGTCGAAGGCCCAGCTTGAAGCGCAGAAGGCCGTCATGGACGACGACCGCGCCCGTGACAAGGACGAGGCCGACATGCTGCTCAAGGTGGCTGAACTGGAGTTGAAGTACGGCCAGCCGGTGAACTCGGCGGCGATCATCGAGCGGATCGAGCGGAACAGGAGTAATCCTAGTGTTCAGTAAAGTCGCGAAGAAGAACAAGAAGAAGGTCATCAAGGGCCAACCTCACCAGTTGGCCTGGATCAATGACCGCGAGCGCCAGCTACTGGAAGGCCGCAACACATTTCTGGGCGGGCCGGCGTCAGTCAAGGGGCCGTATGGCATTCGGGCCTATCCAGCACCTGGTGATGGGGCTGCCAACGAGACGGGTCGCGAAGGATTTGGTGACACTTCTGGTGGCCGCGCCGACGCAGGTGGCACATATGGCGGTGGTGGCCGTGACAGCGGCAACGTCGGCGGCTCAGTGGGCGGTGGCGGCATGGGCGGTGGCGGCCCGTCTGGTGGTCGCAGCGACGGCGGTCCTTCTGGGGGAGGTAACGACAGAACTGGCGGCATCAGCCCAGGCGTAAGTGGCGGGCCTAATGGAGGCCGCTCTGACCTTGGCAATTTTGGCTCTGCAGCAAACGGCATAACTGGCGGATTTGGCCCTGGCGGCGCGGGCGGCAACGTCGCTGGTCAGGCCGCTGCGGCGGCTGCTGCCGGCAATACCAGTAATTTCTCTGGCAAGTCAGACTTCGGTCAATCCAACGCCAGCAACACAGCCGCCAAGAGCGATTTTGCGTCTTCTACGCACTCAATGTCGAACCCGCCTAGTCGCGCACCTGCGGGCGTCCCGGGCAGCTTGGCTGCGGCGCTTCGCGGCCCGGTTGCTGTTGACCCGTTCTCTGGTCTGATTGCCGCTGCGCCACCGTCTCTGTCGGTGCATAGTCAGGCTCACAGCTTCGCCCCAGCATCCCGGCCGGCTGCCCCAAGCATTGGCATGACGCCGGCAAGTGGCTTTGCGCCATCTGCTATGAGCAATCAGCTTGGCGTGGCGCCGATGGACAGCATTTCGGTGCAAGCAGCGCAAGCCTTGGGCGTGCCGTCTGGTG
>Ga0070749_10002793_pt1 | contig 11687 bp, 13 predicted proteins | sample VirMetDEL_Nov_18_FD_75180 | JGI IMG/M metagenome (GOLD analysis project Ga0070749, IMG submission 75180) | Aqueous microbial communities from the Delaware River and Bay under freshwater to marine salinity gradient to study organic matter... | ecosystem: Environmental > Aquatic > Marine >...
AGAAAATATTTTTAAATAATTAAACTTAAGAATTTTATCTTAAATATATAAATGACAATAACAATAAATGCCTCCAGTCAAGATGTTTTATCCGATGCCGAATGTGATAGTCTCCGAGGAAGATATATGGATGAATCTTCTTATGATCGGGTTATTAGCGAAGATTGCGACATGTATTATGAAGGTCAGATTATTTTTAAATTCAGAAAAGGATTGTTCTCACAAGATCTCTTAGATACTGCTTGGAATAATTGTAAATATCTTGCTAAAAGTAGTAGAGGTCGTGGAGCAAGTGCGGGACCTATTGATCCCGAGAGTGTTTATTGGAAAAAAAGACAAATTTATTGGAGTGATAAATGGAGAGCATCTTATTTGGTTATGGATAAAAAAACAGGTGAAATGAAAGAATCTAAAATGAAAGTGAATAATGAAGTTGCTTCACAACCAATTGGATTTTATGGGAAAACAAATGGTCTTGGACTTGATTTACCTTGTAGATTATCACATTATACCAGAACAAATATGGATAAATATGAAAAAGCAATCCCATTCTTTCAACAAATCGGACAACATTACAAAGACCTTGTTTATTCTAAATATATAGAGCAGATGGAAAGAGCAAGGATTAATGATTTTCATATCCCCCAAACTCCCTTTTCAACTATTACTATCAACCGAAATTTTAGAACTGCTGTTCATAAAGATAGTGGGGATTTTGGAGGATTTGCTTGTTTGAGTGTTCTTGAAGAAAATAAATACTCTGGAGGATATTTTGTTCTTCCTAAATTTAGAATTGCGATTGATATGAGACACGGAGATCTCCTTGTTTGTGATGTTCATCAATATCATGCAAATACTGAACTCTATGAAACAGAAGAGGACAAACAATATAATGATGAAAATCCTCAACAAACTTATAAGGATAATCTTGATGTCGGTATTCTTGGACTAAATAATAGATTTACAAGATTATCATTTGTTTGTTATTTAAGAGAAGACATTATTAATTGTAAAAGCAGTCTTAATAAATTCTTTATTAGTATGGAAAACTCTGAAAGACTTCCTAAATGGAAGGACAGCGAATATACTCATTGGAGAGCAGTGAATGGTACAGAATTATCCTATGATTGTGAATCTTGTAAAAAGATGATTTCGTATCATAATATTTGTAAGACTCCCCAACATCTTAAAAAGACTGGTTGTTTTCTTTCTCACTTAACTTTATTGAAACATATATGGGAAAATAAAATAAATAAAGTTATTATAGTTGAAGATGATGCTCTGCTTATTAATAGTATCCCAGAAAATTTACCAGAAGATTGCCTCACATACTTGGGAGGATTCATTGCTAATAAAAAGATCACTAGTAAAGAACCTATTGAAATAGATCATAAGGAGGGTTTGAATACTCTCGATACGAGTAAATATAGAATGGTGTGTCTATTGGCTTATTATATCCCAAAATATGAAATAGCAGGAGATCTTTATAAAAAATTGGTTGAATTGAAACGATGGAGAGCAATTGATATATCATTACCAAATCTATTACCTGAAGTAAAATATATTTATCCAAGTGTCTTTATTGAAGAACCCAGTGATTCACAGATTATGAATAAGAAAAAGAAACATTTTGCTAATGAATATTATAAAACTTCAAAAATTTGATAATTTGGTTTTGAAATTTTTATATCAAAAAAAGAAAGAAACAAACATGAACCCGACACTGATCTCTGGATTTGAGGACATCATCACCCACATCAAACAACTGGAGCAGAGGACGATGGGTCTTGAGGAGGAGAACAAGAAGTTGAAGGAGGAGAACGAGAAGTTAGAGGCAAAGATCCTTCGCCTACAAAGTAGCGAAGAAGGTCTAGAAAAGAAACTCCAAGAGGAGAACAAGAAACTTGAAGACCCACCAGTGAAGCAAGACACCAAGAACCGCAAGGGCAATCGCAAGATAGTCCGCACGGAGTATTCAGCTAATCATGCCGTGTTCAAGATACCCGATGGTCTGGACTTAGAAGACTCCTCGGTTGTTGAGTGGTGGAATGTTAAATACGGCACACTACGCATCAAGTATGTGGGCAAGGATAAACCAGAAGAGATTGAATGGGAATGGGATCCTGAACCAGACTACAAGTGGGGTGAGGATGAGATAATTGACGCTGATGATTGCGATATAGAATACAGCGAGGATGAAGAGGAGAAAAAAGATCACTCGGGAGGATGGTCTCCTACCAGTAGTCCAGAACCAAAACAATAAATCTTAGAACTTTTTAAAATTTATATAAAAATTTTTTATCTTTTTTTATGTATAAATGGGTGATGAAGGAGTTCCAGATCTTCCAATCTCTCAAGTGACGAAAATTCTTACAGATGAAGAGTGTCCTAAGATTTCTATTTGTATTCCTTGCTATAAGAGACAGAAGTTTCTTCCATTGATCCTTTGTAATCTTATTCATCTTGATTATCCTCCCGACAAAATTGAGGTGAATATACTTCAGGATGGAGAAGTGGATTTATTTAAAAACAAAGAGGAGTTTGAATTTTTTAAAGAAAAGTTGAAACCAGCAACTCTTCAATATAAATATGAAAAAAATATCAGGAGATCTATTGGAGAAAAAAGAAACAAATTAGTGAAAAGTTCAACAAATAAAATTATTCTCATGATGGATTCAGATGATATATACTTCCCAACCTATGCGAGATACTCTGTTTCTGCTCTCAAACAACATAAAGCTGGTATCGTTGGATCTGCTCAGATGATGTTCCTTTACCCTAAAATGGATTATAAGATCACTGGGATTAGATGCGGTTATAAGCACCAAATTCATGAAGCAACGATGTGTTTCACAAAAAGACATCACGGTCAGATGGGAGGATTTGTTAGTAGAGGACCAGAGGGTAATCAAGGTGAAGGAACTAAAATGGTTGCTTTTAATGAAAAAAACACAATCAATCTTGATATCAGAATGATAATGGTTTGTGTAGCACATGATGGTGAAGAAGGTAATACAATTCCTAAGGATAGATTTTCTGACGCTAAAATGAATGGAGAATTCAAAGACCTCCCTCAATTGGAGATCCTCAAAGCAATCCTGAGTTAATCAAATGAGATTATGAAGGATCCATGTTTTACATATAATGGGATCTGACTCTGCTTTAACTTTTTCTTTTTTTTAATTTGATTCTCAACTCTCTTTGGAACTTTCACTTCAATTGGAAATGCAAGTTTAGGATCTTTGTTTAATAATTCTATTGCTTTTCTTACTGATGGGATCCCTCCATGCTTACTGATATGAACAGCGTCAGTATAAACTTCATCAAAGGATAAATAACTTGAAGGCATCAGAAAATAATTATTTCTACAATAATTAATAATCTTCTTACTTCTTGACATCACATCATCCTTCTCCTTGATTGTTAAGATTTTATGGGGATTTGGATACTCAAGATACTTAATAAGATCTTCTTTGTTTTCAATCATAAAATAATCCATGTCAGGATTAATCTTATCGAAATATTCTAAACACTCAATGATTTTACATTGAATTTGAGCTTTATTATACTCATTGCGATTTGGAATTGGAAGTTCAAATACTGATATTAAATCAAATAGTTCCTTGCGTGAATGTGAATTGTGAATCTTAAATGTCATTTATATTACTTAGATTTTATTTCTTAAATTTAAACGAATAGTTCTACTGGGAGTTGAACCCAGATCAACAGATTCAAAGTCTGTCGTGCTTACCATTACACCATAGAACCATATTGGTTTTAGGTTTAGTGAGTGAGTGAGTGCGTTGCGATTGATTTAATTATTATTTTTTTTTTCGTTCCAATGATTATTACATTTTTTACAAATCACACCACGAACATAACCTGTATCGTGATCGTGATCTAAACATTTATGTTTCCAGTCTCTGATATCAGAATTACAAAACATACATTCCGTACATATTGCCCATTGAATAAAGATCCCTTCCCATGTTTCATCAGGTCTTAGTTTAATTCCAATAAAACGACTCCATTGTGACATTTTATCCCTATATTTACCATTCAGCGTTGCCCTGTATCTTTTCCTTGCTGCCCTACCTGCTTCGCTTTTGTTGTATTTATCATATTGTTCTTTCTTTGGTTTCATATCCTATTGTAATGATTTATCTTTAAGTGAATTAACAAATGGATATTTCGTTGCTCTCAATTTTCTTCTATCAATGATAAGACGATTACTCCAGTATAATAAATTTTCACGAGATTTATTATTCCTATAACTACTATAATAAAATTTTACAAAATACAAAAGATATTTCATTAGAATAATTTATGATAATAATATTTAAGTATTTTAGACTAGGAGAGTGATTCCGTTTCCGCTGATTGCTATTCTGCGGACATGAACACACCAGTTCATCCATAGCTTATCAACCGTCGGTGCAGCAGTCTCCTGATACTCAACTTGAAGTGCGAAGTCCTTGCCCCTAGTATCATAAACACCATTCTGGAGACTCAGTGCCCTAGCGATACAAAAGTTCTCACGAAACTTCATCATACTGAATGGACGGATACCTCCCATCGTTAATCCCTTCTCTAACTCAATCAGCGGTTGCTGATCTATAGAATTTTTAGTGGAGATCTTGCTACAAAACACCTTACGATTCGGATTCAACTTACCATCATAGAACATCTGATAACTGGTGAGTTCATCTACACATCCCACTAATCCTGTGCGTTGAGAGCGATTCGCATTCCAAGCACGAGTTGAAGCAGTGCTCTCTAAATCATAATCGGTGATGTAAGTTCCCGAAGATTGGAGGAGTTCCTTGGTTCCCGAAGCAGATGCGTCTGTGGGGATACAGAGGACTGCCTTTGCCCTTGACTGATTCAAGGGGAGTCGTAAGTTCGCAACACGCTCACTCTTTAATTGAGAGATCTTGTAATTGGTAGCAGAAACAAAATCATAGTTCATAACGCCACCAGATTTCATCATCTGAGCGAGTTTGTTCGTGTATCCCTGAGGCATCTGAACCTTTTGAATCACAAATTCAGCATTGGTAATCGTATAGGTTGGATTGTAAGTAGTTGATGCTATGACTGATCGGGAATAAAGAACGTGGGACTGATTAATCGTATTAGTTCCACGATACGAACCATTCAGACGAACCTTGATTGCGTTCGTTGTGCCACCGACATACTCAATTCGCTCAATCTTAGGATTTGTGACACCAGTAGCAATTGATGGATTATCAACGCCAGTAGAAGCATTGATGAAACGAACCTCCTCACCAACTACAAACGGAAATGCCTTAATGTCCGCACTCCATCCTTGGCAATTGTCCCTACGAACATAAAACTCTTGGAACTGAGAACCATTGTTAGCAGCAGGAGAATCTGGAGCAGAGTTAGAACCATTGGTGCTGTGAAAGAATGGATTTCCTTGTAAATGACGATATCTGTTGGTTTGATCCAGAGTTCTGAAAACCCTACGAGCATCCTCAAAGATGATCTCTATAACGAGTCCCTGCGTCATAGCTATTGGGAAGATCTTATCATTTTGGAAGATACCTGTGTGAAGAGGGAGAAGTGCCTTCACCTCTTGGTAAGAAGAGTTCGTCCAAGCAGTAGAGAAACTAGCACTCGCAGGTAATGGTTCAAAATAAGGATTTTGGTCTAAGTTGTTTTGCTGAGAGTTGGGCATCCCAGTAGTGAAACGCTGTTGCTCATTAAATACAGTTGCTCCTTCCGTTAGTGCCCTCTTTGCCTTTAAGGTATCATTGGTTTCATAATCATATTTGAGTGCTACAAGAGTATTGTAGTTTTGGTACTCCTCAAGAAGTTGGCGACCAGAACCGCCCGAATAGATCCTCACATCACGGATGAGAACTTGTGCTCCAGTCTCTGCGTCTAACTGAAGACGAGTAGGATCAGCAGTAGGATCCTTAGAGATCTTTACAGATAAATTCAGGTAAGATTCCTTTGGTTGGAAAAAACCAAGGGAAGGTGGGAGGTGAAATTCACATTTATTCCCCGGACTATATTCCAGACCATGCTCCGCAGGCACAGATATTTTAGTTTGAGAGATTGGGATCTTTTCATCGGCAGTCCAGAACATTGACATATTATTTTATAATAAATCAAATAAAAAAGTTATAGGTGAAAAATTTTAAAAAATCAAAGATTATTTACCCAATATAATTGAGAGGATTGTGAGATTGATTTGCAAGTAATCCTAATTGTCCGAAGGCGGGAGGAGCAATTTGAGCAGGTGGTTTATTGGGAGGAGGATTTGCCTCATCTGTTTTTTCTTGTGCCTTATCGGCGTCAAGAGTCGCCACAGTGGATTCAGTTGCGGCAGCAACATTCACAGCAATTGCTAACGGAGCAAGTGCTCCGCCAGTGAAAGCAGCAGCAACATCTAACGCACCACCCAATAATGTCCCAATATTTCCGACATCTTCACCCAATGTTTGTTTCTGAATAGTTCCATCAGCATTCTTACTATTGAATATGTTTCCAGTTTGAAATAAATTGTCGAAATCTTGATAAGCAGCAATCCCTGTTCCAACTTGTCCCAATGCTTTACCAGCAATTTTACCAAAGACTTCTGCTCCAGCACCTGCTGCTTCACCAGCAAATGTTCTTGCTGCTATTCCCTCAAAACCACCTAATTCTTTTAGAGGCGTGACTCCTTCTGCACCAAATAATTTAGTTGCGAATAATTTAGTTCCTTGTGCTGCTTGAGAGGTTGCGAGACTTTCTAATGCAGCAGATCCAGCACTTCTTGCGATTTGTGCTGCTCCTTCAAAAGTTTTTGCTGCTTCACCAACTGCTGCTCCAATCCTTCCAGAACCAAGTATTGCCGATTCACCACCACTTATTGCTGCTCCAACTGCTTCACTAGTTGAAAGACCTCCTCTAGCCAGAGCAGTTGCTGCTCCTGCTTCTGCTCCTGCTTTAACAGCACCTGTGATTGCTTTGCCTGTTTGAAAAAATGCAGGGACTTTCACAACATCTGCCTCTGCCTTTTTTTGTTCATCATCACTGACTTTTTGTTTTTCATCATTGTTTAATTGATTATATAAGATTGTCTTTGTATCATAATCCTGTAATCGTGCTTCATTCATGTCAAAGTTATGTCTTCCGAGTTGTCCAGCAATTGAAAAACTAGCGTCATGGATCCCACCATAAAAATCTCCCATTTTTATTATACTAATTATAATAAAATTAATTTATTGGGGAGAATTTAAAATATTTGATCCCTCTGCTACAAGAGTCTCAAAATTGTGATACGCCTTTGGAGGATTGCTCTGGAAGTCCATGTGAAGAAAATCATAACGATTGGGGGTAGCAAGAGCATATATCTTCAACCAGTTTTCTGCTCCCCCAAACACATCACCGTATTCTTCTGCCATCTTACCCAGTTCCTTCTGATTTGGAAAAGGAGATCCCACAATTACATTGGTAGCATTTTGTCTAATGATTGGACTACACATTCTGAAATTTTGAGAGGAAACAATCAAAAGTCTGATATTAAAGTGTCGAAATCGGGAACATAAATGATTGATCTTAGATTCCCTACGGATTGATCCGAGGCAATCATCCAGAACGACAGCAATTTCTGGTTGTTCTTCCTTATCATAGGATTTCTGTGTTTCAACTATTCCATCAATAATTGAATCTGAATACTGATCATGACAATCAAATGCTTTACGAAGAAAGCGTGATGTGATATCATTGCTGATTGTATTTGAAATAATACTTGTCTGATCAAATCTATTCTGACCATCATAAAACTGATCATTGAGCAGCATATTTGAAATGAGCGTGCTCTTACCAGTTCTGACAGGACTGATTAATAAAACTAACGCACCACCACCGAAACCATCAATCTGAGGGAGATGAGGATGTATGGGAGAATGATTTGATTTTATGGGATCAGGGTCTTTGACAGGGATTACACGAGGTCCTTTAGAAGTTTCCATTTATTAAGTTTGATTATTTTAATTTTATTTTATTATTTTTAAATTTATGTGAAACAAATATCCCATCCCGTTGGTTTCAATGCTGAATTAATATCTTTGAAAACTTTTGCATCATGTTTTGCTTTCGCCTCTGCCCTCTGTTTCTGCTCCTTTCTCTGTTTCCGTAATGTTTCAACACGATTAACGGACATCTCTACGGCACGAGAGACTGCTTCATCAAGTTGTTCTTGTGAATAACCCTTTTCAACCACAACTGGTTTTTCAATAATCTTTTCTTTCACAGGAGGTACGGACTCAATTGGTTCTTCTAATCTCTTTCTCATCTTCTCTCTTTCCTTTTCACGAACAGCTTCAACAAGTTCCTTGTCTGCTTTCTCCTTAGCAAGTTGCTCTTGTTTTTGTAGTTTCTTTCTAGCAAAAGTTTCTGCTGCCTTTGCTCTCCCCTTTGCTAATCTTTCCAATTGTTCAGGAGTAGCAGGTCCCCTTGGTTTCCTTGATCCCTTACCTTCCTTTGTTCTACCTCTCTTTGGAGGTGGAGAGGGATCCTTCAGTGAATCTGGATCTAAAATTGTTTTTACTTTGGGCGGAGTAAATATTTCTTCTTGAGGGATCTTCCTTCTCCTTACAGGTTCAGGGACAATATCTTCCTCAGGAGATTGATAATCTTCTTCAATGTCTAATTCAAGATTTGTATTATCAGAATTCAATTGTTCATTTATCACGGTATCTGATGATACTACTGCTTCGCTTGCTACTTCACTTGTGGGTTGTTGTTCGGGCATCTGGACATCAGCGAGATAATCTGTCATTTATATCTATTCAAATAAATAATTTTTAAATGACTAATTAAAAAAAAATAATGATAAAAAATGATAATTAATTTATATATCGTCTCCTTCTATTTTATCCTCAGACTCTGCACTAGGAGGTTCAGGGGGATTTAAAAATTTAAAGCGTTCCTCTGCTCTTTTATCAGCACAAGCAAGTTTGGTTTTGTAATATTCTTCTCTCTCTTTGAGTTGTCTTTCCAGTTTCTCTATTTGTTTGGATTGAGTTTTGATTTGGTCAGATAAATCATTAACTGCTCTTTCATGATCCTTTTCACTCATCATTCCACTCCCTTCCAACTTTTCTTCCAGTTCTTCAATTTCCTTTTCCAGTTCCTTTTTATCTTCAAAATAACCATCAAAGATAGTCTCTAAATATTTCTGTGAAATATAATCCTGACTAACATCAAAGGGTTTCTTTATCTTATGGATTTCCATACATGCTTCAAATGATTTCACAAGAGCTTGTAATAACATACATTGGATCCCATCAGGATCCCAATGACAATAATTAGATTTAGCATTCTTAATCTTAGACTTCTTAACATTTTTCTCCCCATGAAGATACAATTCAAGTAGTTTAAAACCAAATAGTTTTGTCCTTTTCTTTTTACCAATCACTACCTTTGAAATTTCAGAAATTAATTCATTAAATTCATTAAATTGTTCATCCAAATTCTTTTTCATTTATACTTTAATATATATTTATTTTTTAAGTAAATAAACGCACTTAATATTTTATTTACGTTTAATTTGGATTAATTCATAAAAAGTGAAAAAAAAACGTAGTAGTTCTCAAAAAAACGTAAATAAATGGACGTAGTCAATATTTTTGCAAAACCCTTATAGAGTTTCATTTCCCCATGGACTTTTGCACAATTATCCATTACGTCCATTTATTTACGTTTTTTTTGTATTCATTACGTTTTTTTTGAATACTTAATAATGTATTCATTATTTTGTTTAAAATTCTAGAAAAATAAATAAATAATATCATTATTTTGATTTGGAGGATTTGGAGGATGATTTGGAGGATTTGGAGGATTTGTAATTCGCACCAAAGACATCCTTGGGTTTTATCTTTTTATGTTCATCAACAACCTTTGGGACTTTGTGTTGCGTTTCACCACAAACGGATCCCTCACATGGTTTCATTTCACGAGCAGGTTTCTTTTTCGTTTTCCCATAAGTCATATTTTTAAATTAATACAATATTTTTTTTATAGTTGTTTCATTATAAAAGATGAGCTTGATTGTGACAACATCCAAGATTAGTGAAAATACAGATAATATTTCATCCGAGAATCCTAGCAATTACACAAACTTCTTTAGGTCTCCTATTGAAATCCCTCCAAATTCTGAAATTGCTGTGGAGAGTGTGAAACTCAATCGTTCAGCAAATGTAGATATCAAGGATAACAATAATTATTTCTGTCATTATTTTGGTGAGGAGTTTGATGATTCTACTGATAGATCCTACAGAATCAATGTCCCCCGAACTATTCAGTTGGATCCGAAATCCTATAATCTGTCGGATTTTGTTCGACAGATTGAAAGCAAACTGAATACTCAATGGGGAGCACCAATAATCTATAATAATTCCGTTGTGACTCTAAATTCTCCTTCTGGGGTTGAAAGGGGAATTAAGATGCAACTTGTTCAACGATCAGCGTCGGCAGTTAATAAAACATCAGATCTTACAGATTCTCCTTATTACAACATAGCAAATCCTACTCATGGGAAACCTTCTAATGAATACACGTGGACTCCAGCAACAGGAATCTTTCAAAGAACTACAAGCACATCAACTGCTCTTAGCAATGCTTCTTGCGTAGCAATGTTAAAGGATCGTCCATTCTCTAATGCGAGTGGAGCAATGACTGTGACTGTTGTTAATGCTTCTGCTAATTATTGGGTTGTTGGTCTTTCAAGACCTCATGTTCAATATGAAGAAGATGATGAAGGAACAAGGAGAACAAGAAATATGTATCCTGATGGATGGAGAGATGGTTATAATTTTAGGGTTTATACTGGAGGAGTTCTTACAAGAATGAATGAACATTATGATTATGGTGTGATGTATAGGGGAGCAACAGGAGCAAATAACGGAGTCAGAATTTTCTGTTCGGCAAACAGCATCAATCAAAGGAATTCACAAGACGCTATCAAACATTATGAAATTAAATATTGGGAATCTGGTGGGGTTCATACTGGAGGACCAATGACTGCAGCACAATTCAATGCCTCTTATGATAGAGTTCGTTTTCATAACGCTGGAGGATACATATCTGTTTATTTTGGTCGTTCTGGATCGGCAGTTTATGATCAGATGTGTGGTCCCAATCTTTCTCTTGATACTGATAAATGTTTGAAACCAATGGGTGAAACAACTCATGCGTTGTATCCTCAGATTAATATTGGAAGTGGTAATGTTGAGGTGACGCAATTTACAAGTGAATTTAATGATCCAACTTATTTATTCCCAGTGTATAATGCTACAGATGCGACAGTCGGAACAGCTGGTCCCCGACAATATGTTCCGGGATCTGATTTCTATTCCAATAATAAAATTCAAAAGAGTAATCTTTATAATATTGTCAATGGTGAAAGAATAACTCTTTACAGAGATCCTAACAACCGAGTGATAGATGATGGAGCAATCTATCCTGTTGATAATTCCTTAACTTATGTCAATTGGCATTCAGTCAATTCTCTTACAGCATATACAACTCCGAGTGGTTTTAATGGTTCGGGAGGTTCAAAGAATAAACATGTCTTTATTGGAAATACATACAACAGACCCAACATTGAAGATTATCTGCTCGCCAGTCAAAGATTTCCTAATATGTCTCCAGCATTAGGTTATCTTGATCGCTCA
>Ga0070749_10002795_pt1 | contig 11686 bp, 22 predicted proteins | sample VirMetDEL_Nov_18_FD_75180 | JGI IMG/M metagenome (GOLD analysis project Ga0070749, IMG submission 75180) | Aqueous microbial communities from the Delaware River and Bay under freshwater to marine salinity gradient to study organic matter... | ecosystem: Environmental > Aquatic > Marine >...
CAATCAAGTTTGCACCGGATGGCAGTGCCGTATCATTAGCGGTTGGTGTCATTATGGAAAGCGGCAAAGTGCATGTTGAGCTTATTGAGCGCAAGCCTATGAGCGCCGGTACACAGTGGATTGTGATGTTTCTTATGGATAATGGCAGATGGCGTAAAGCCAATAAAATAATTGTTGATGGCGCAGCCGGTACACAGCTATTGGTAGAGGAATTGGTTAGGACAGAGCGCAAGATGAGCAAGCGTATACTTACCCCTAATGCTAAAGAGGCAGGCGCAGCTTATGCAGCTTTTCATAATGCCATAGAGAACAAATTACTTACTCACTTTAATCAGCCTGCCCTCAATGTCTCAATCCGCACAGTCAAAAAGCGCTCTATTGGTAAAGATGGTATGTTTGGCTATGCATCAATGAACCCTGACATTCAGAGTGACCCCACAGAGGCAGCCGCCTTTGCCTTTTATGGGGCTATTAGGTTTAAGAAAGAGAAAACTACCTCTAGCAGTGGTCAAAGCATAATGGTATAGTGCAATGCATGGCTTTAGGTCGTAAGACAGCCTCTAGCCTAGAACTCCAATTCGGCAATCAAACCCCTACGCGCTGTGGGGGTTTTTGCTTTGCTATAATGCTTATGTGAAAGAAAAACAGATAGTCTTATCATACTTAGAAGTAGCTAGGGAAAATTGGCTTACTGCTCGCGATAGTGCAGAGAGAGCCGGTCACATGAGCGCTGCATTAAATAACCTAGAGTCAGAGACCTTAGGCATAGTAGATGGCTTGCTTGAGGAATTACATGCATTAGGCAGGATTGCGATACAAAGCGATGGAAAATGAGCCTGATACAGAGAATGTAGTTTACATAGATGAATACCCGAAGCTTAAAAAGCGTGTTTGGCTTAGGCGTTTGGCGGCAAGCAGGCTAGGGCAGCAGGCAGTAGAGACTACCAAAATAATTTATTTACCTGAGCCGCCGGATGGTGCAGCATGATAATTTATCAATGCCCGGTTGGTGACTATAGCCAAAGAGAGCCGGGTATTTGTATAAATCATAAAGACCAAGTATTGATTAGTAGATGTATAGAAACTCAGAGGCTGAGGCGGTCCGATAAGTCACAGCGCCCCAAGTTGGTGCATTCATTTCTGAAATATTTATAGACCCATCAGCATTTACGCTTTCCACATAGACAACATGACCTAATGCGCCGCGTGTAGTAGTACCTACAGCCCCGGCTCTTGGCGTACTACCAACTGGCATACCGGCTGCAGCAGCCCGGCTATACCAAGTGTTTGCATTACCTAAGCTATTAGGTATGCTTGCGCCCCGGCGGTTTTTAACATACCAAGTACAGTAACCATAGTCATAGGTATTACCACCGCCATAGTCACGCAGAGGCGCTACATTGGGCGTTTCAGCCGGAAGTGCCACAACTGCCGGTAAATCGCGCTTAAGCTGCTCAGACGGCTCAGGAATGGTTATTTTATCACCAACATGGATGATGTCAGGATGCTCAAGTTGCGTGTTTTTAGCCCACAAGCGTTGCCATTCTACATTGTAGGCAGTACCAATCTTGGTGAGGTTATCCCCACTCACCACAATATAAACAACCGGCTCAGGCTTTTTAGGCTCTGCAACCGGCTTGGGTGTTTCTTTTGGCTTAGTAATGATATTGGCTGTAATTGGTGTCTCTTGTACCCTCAAGGTAAGAAAGTCAAGCTGATTTGACAAGGGTAGTGGTTGAGCTGTAAATGACTGTGCTGCAGCCGTTGATGGTGTTGCTATGATTGATACCATCACCAGTGTAGTAAGTGTGCGTTTCATAATCCTTGAGCCTCAAGATATTGGTAAGTGGCGCGGCTCTATTTGTGTCTCCTAAAACTTAATAGACAGTCTTTAGTCTATCATGCTTATACTTTTGCATGTCAATACATACCATTGACAAAATAGGGCTAGTGTGCTAGAATAATAATGTTATGAAAAGAATAACAAACACAATCAAACAAACATATTACCGATACCAACCCGGCGAGTTTCTACCAATCTACTCAGGCGGTGAAATGCTTAATAAGCGCGAGTTTCACATATACCGCATTAAGTGGATAATCCGAAACCGCCAAGTCTTTATTTATCAACTTACTCACCAAGTAGGCTAATCTACCTCTGTTATTAATCTGCTTTTAGATACTATATAGAAATGTTTAATAAAACATTTTTACATACTATATAGAAACAACAGGTAAGAGCTTGGGTTTTCCACATACTACCCACAGTTTTGTACACACCCACATTTGCTATTTAAAAGCTGCTAGTGCTATATTAAAAACCAAGACAAACGAATTGGAGGGTAAAAAAACTTATGTCTTACAGTCTTGGTCACCAAAGAAAACAAACAATGCTTAACAGATTAGGTGAGGCAGCGCAGCTTATAGATGACCAAAGATTTTTGCCATTCTATAGGTCCATTCAAATCAAGCTAGAGAAAATGGGCAAAGCTGATGAGTGGGGCAAAATGATAGCCTCAGCACTCAAAGCAGAGCAACCTAGCCGGTACTTTGCCAAGCTATGCAAGATGGTAAAAGAGGGTACTTATAAATTTGTTGAGGCAGTCAAAGAGGTAACCGGCGCAGCAGCCCTCTGGATAGATGACAAGCTAGTAAAGTTTGGCTTTGGCAAGTATCAGGGTTATTGGCGGCGCAAGGCTCAGGAATTTATCAATGTTAATAGTCAGGCAGGCTTTATTGAGTTGCTTGAATATGCAGACCGCAAGGGCATTAATCAAAAGCAGATGGCTACCGCACTAAAAAACTGCAAGCCACCGCGCAAATATTACCGCGAAAACGTCATTGGGGCAGCTTAAATGCGCCGAGCGCTTTGGTATCTATTGCTACTAATTTTAGTGGTACTATATAGCCTTGTAGTCTATACATGGTGGCAAGAGGGTAATAGAAACTTTGAGCAACAGAGGCAGCAGCAAAATGAAAGTGCTTTTTTTAGACATTGATGGTGTATGCAACTCGCGCAAATTTGCGGAGGCAGGCAATAGCCTTTGGAATAATACAGACCCGGCAGCAGTAAAGTTAGTCCGGCGTATTATTGATGAGACAAAATGCAGCGTTGTCCTAAGTAGCACTTGGCGCATGTACCCAGATAGCCGCAAAGCGGTTAAAGAGCAGGTATGTGATTACATTGATTGCACTATTGATATGCAGCGTGGCGCAAAGCGCAATGTAGTTGATAGAGGGTATGAGGTGCAGGAATGGCTTGATAGACACCCGGAAGTAAGCGCTTATGCCATATTAGATGATGATGCAGACTTTCTACCTCACCAATGGCTTTTTAAAACAAACTTTAATGATGGTATCACTGAGGAAATAGCCCAAGCTGTTATAGACCACCTAAATGCCGGTGAGCGTGCTTATGCCTGATGGTGTATTTGAGTGTGGAAATCCTAAGTGCTGTGAGTGTATTGCCACAACCGGCTTGAATAAGATACAGTTGGAGGTATTAAGACGATGGGCTAAAATCTGCCCCCGATGCCAACAGCGCACCAAATGGCAAGAAAAGCTACCACTGCTTAATACAGAAACGACAAAAATAATTGGAGGGTCTAAAAATGCAGCGCCTAATAAGACTGTACCTAAAACTCAGAGTCAGAAACGCAAAGCAGCTAGGCACATTGGACACTAGCGGCAAGATTATTTGGTAATTCTATTGACAAACTGTAGGGAGTTTTAATACACTAGAGTTACCATTAAGTGTGAGCGAATTGGAGGGATTACACACATGAGACTATTTAATAAAAAGTCAGAGCCGGTTGTTGAAACTAGCTATGACGATGTAGTAACCTACTTGCGCGATTTAGAGCAGGCAGACTACACCAAAATCATTAAGGTAGTAGAAACCTACCGCGATGCAGACAAGAAAGTAAAAAAGATTTTAGGCATCAAAAACACACCGGATGCAGACCCGGATGATGATATTGCTGCTGCTTTCTTGGATGATGACGATGACACCACTGCCGGTAATTTCCTAGAGGATGAGCTACCCACCAAAGAACCAAAGAAACCTGCTAAAAAGGTGGAAGTTAAAGACAAATGACCGGCACTGCTATAGACATTGTTAAGCCTGCTGACCTGCCTAGGGCAGATGATGGCAAAATGCAGCGCGTTATAGTTGCTTTTGACGTAGATGGCACACTTATCCGCAATGCAGAGGGTGAGCGCGTGCATGGAGTGCCTAGCAATGACGATGTACCTATTGTGCATCAGATTAATACCCTACAGGTGCTTAGTACCTACAAAAACATACGCATTGTTGTATGGTCCGGCGGCGGCAAGCAATACGCTGAGACATGGGGCAGGCGCTTGGGGCTAGATAAATATGTTTGGCGCTATGCAAGCAAGCTAGAGCATCAAGCATTAAAGGCTCAGTGTGATTTGCTCATTGCCATAGATGACATCCAAGCTACCCGGCTTGGTGATGCTAACCTAATAGTAAAGGAAAAGTAGGCAATGAAAGATTTATTGGTCCGCCGAGTTTATAGCAAATATGGCATTAATGTAGTGGTTGAAATTGACTATGTTAAAAAGCAGGTCTCATTAGTTGAGAAAGATGGCAAGCCTAAAAACTGGAAATTTGCAGAGCGCACCCCGGAATACATGAATGGTTGGCGTGCAATCATGCTTGCTATGGAGTATGCAGTTTCTGAGGTCCAAAAAGAGTTTGAAAAGCTGAAAGAAAAAGAGCATGAGGAATTTGTAGCAATGTACATGGCTCTTGATAAGGCGCTTAAGAAAGGGGAGGGCAGCCCTGATGCATAACCAAGTTATTGATGTTGAAACCAAAGGCAATGTTATCCGCTTTTATATAGGCGAAAATGGCAAGCAATGGGGTGATGACTGGAATGATGCACCCTATGAGCATAATGCCGGTACAGTCTACTCAGAATACGTTGAGCGCACTGTAGATGTAGCCATACCTTTTGACCTTTATGTTAGTGAGCCTGCAGATGGGCAGCTTAATAGCAAATGGTGCAAGCAGGATATGATTGACCGCAAAGTACACTGCCTTTTGATTGAAAGCGCTGAGTGGGGCGGCACAGAATTGCTTAAGGTCTACTTTGGTGATGACATTGCTATTGTAGGCAATAAGCTAGAGGCGATATTTAAGCAGGCAGTTGAGGATGCATTAAAGCGTAAGGATGAAAATTAAAATGGCACAATTAGTAGGTAAGGTTATGCGTAAAGATGCAGAGGTAATAATGATTTTCAGAGTGGGCGGCAAATACTACCCGTCTACTGATGAAAATAAAGAGCTATTTGAGACCTACCTGCACACCGGCGATGAGTCACTATTAGAAAAGCTAACTAATGAGATAACGGAGTTTTAAGATGGAGTGGCAGCTATTCTTTCAAATATCAGCTCTGATGTTTTTTGCAGCAATGCTTACATTAGCTGTAATCAACTCTGTGCGAGGTAAGAAGTAATGAAATACGTTTTAAAGGCTCTAGCCTTTTCTGCACTAATAATTGGTATAAGTGCCGCTTTGCCGGTTCAAACACAGCCACAGCCCACTAGCGCACAGCAGGTGAGTGATAAATATGATGGTGATTGCACCGGCAATGAAACCGCCGGGCGCTGTGCTGATAAGCTATTTAGCCATGAAAACTGCCAATACCCCGATAGATGGAGTAACCCGATAGATGGCTGTGACAATAGTGACCCTGCAGTACCTGAGTGCATTAAGGCTTTTAGCACTAAAGAGGGTGAGGATGCTTGCATAGCAGCCTTTGTAGCCCAAAATCAGCAACCTAACACAGCGCAACCTCAAGAGGCAGCGCAGTGCGGAGGTAAGTAATGCCTCAAAAAGAATTACCAAATGTAAAGCACATAGAAAGGCAATGTACCTATATAGCTACTAAGCCTGATAAGCAATGCCCTGCAAGAGCTTTTGTACAGGTGATAGTAGTTGATGACCCTGCATTGCAAAAAAGAATTGATGAGAGAGCTAATAAAAAGCTAAGTGATGCTTTAGAGTTGGCGCATAGAGAGGGTGAGCATGATGATTGATGGTAAAAGCCAAGCATGGCGCGATGCAGCAGATAAGTTGCTTGAGGCTCTTGCTAGAGAGAATAAATACATAGTTGGTGATATGCTCATTATTTTCCTAGAGTCAGCAAATTATGGCTTGAAAGACTACACACCACTAGGCGGAGTATTCAAGCGTGCAGCCGCTAAAGGTATCATTAGCAAGATTGACCGCCCTACAAAGCAAGCGTTATGGCTCAGTAAAATTTATGGAGGTAAAAGCAATGGATGAGGTTACAGATAGCAAACTTAATAAGCGTGAAAAGTTGGCACTGCATTTGATACTTTTCGCTGTAAGCATATTGGTCCGCACTAAATATAGTCACCAAGTCAGCAAGCCACTTGATGCTATAAAGGCGTTGTTAGATGAGTAAGCTGTGTGACCGCAATTACAAAGGCAATGCCGCTTTTACTGTAAAAATGGTAGATGGTGTAGGCTTATGCCCATTATGTGAAAAGCCTGCAATCTGTCATGGTAAGCCAGTAGAGCAGAGAGCTTTGTTTTGGGCGCTTAGTGGTGATACCGGCGTAAGCAGTGAGGCAATAGCCCGGCACATGACCGGCAATAGCTATGATGGGCGCTTTGGCTTTTCACCGCCAAGCGATGCATCAGATAGAGGGCGCTGCATTAGGCTATTAGAGCTTATACCTGAATGGTTGCCCCGGCTCAGTGAAATGGTCAAATACGACAAAAAGAAAACTGATGGCATTGTAATTAGCAGCAGTGGCATAACTGCCTATGATAATAGTTGGTCCAAACAGATACCCTTAATAGTGCAAGAGGGCAAGCTATGAGCCTTTGGCAGAAAATTAAGGCGTGGTTTAACATGACACCTTGCTATAAAGAGAGCATGGGCTATAGGTGCAAACACCGCGTATATCAGGATGGGTCAAAAGAGTGTGGCAATTAAACGAATTGGAGGTGTTAGATGCCATTAGTACAACCACCGGCTGCAAAGCCATTAAATGACCGCTGCAACCATTGTGGGCAGCGTATACAGCTACAGCGCAAAGAAATACTAAACAAAGCCTGTGCAATCATGCTCAAGCGTGCTGCAGAGCATGTGATGCGTACTATGCAAAATGACTTTGAAATTAGAGACTTTACTGAGGATGGTGATTTTAAGTTTTTCTCTAACTTTAGCCACATGCGCTATCATGGCTTAGTTGCCCATGTAAAAGTAAATGGTAAGGTCCACAAGCGCCGCTACCTAATCACTCGCAATGGTTGGGCATGGCTCAGAGGTGATATAGCTTTGCCGCAATTCCGAATGGTTAAAAATGGTCATAATGTAGAGGGCAAGCAATCAGACCGCTTAGTGTACCTAAGAGACATTTGGCATAGTGAGCCTTATGTGCAGACATCATTTGAATACTTTGATGATGATGGCAGACCTGTAGGCATACGCCCTAATTACCCTGTAAGCGATAATAAGCAGGCTAGGTTAATATAATGGCAAAGTTTAGTGTGGGTGATATTGCTATAGTCACAGATAGGCGCGGTCCTATGGTGGTAGAGATTATTGCAAACCGGCACACTAGAGTTGCGCCCTATCAGGTTAGAATATTAAAAAGCTGTGGCACAACATACGCGCCCGGCTCAGTAAGCTACTTTAGTGGTAGAGATATGGAGTTATTAGAAATGCAAGGCAAAAAGAAAGTTTGGTGCTGTGCTGATAATTGCACTACTACATCATTTGAGAGCAAGGGTACTGTACTGTGGCGCTGTTTTAAGCACATGGATTGCGGCGATGCCCCGGACTGTACCGATTATGTTAGCCTAGAGGAAAAGGTAGATTTAATACTAGAGCATTTAGGGTTAGAGGTTACTACTGAACCTAAAAAGGTTGTGTTGAAAGAAAAGAGCGATGGCTAAAAAGCGCCATATCAAAAACGTCAAACACGCATTGCGGAAACATCGCAACCGCATTAGGCGCAGAGGTGATTTTTGGTATAGTAAGCTATGGCTTTTAAATCAGCGTAAAATAGGTAAAGAGCAAGCCAAAGAAATTGAGTAAAATAGTTATGCAGGTGCGCCCCACAGTAGCTTTTCAGCGTGGATGGTTAATATAGTTAAATGGTATGGATGAGCCTAGTTGCTCTTTGGTCCGTACAGCAGCCTGCAACTACATGTGAGGTGTAGCTTATGGCATGAAAGCGCTTTTAGGGGCGCTTTTGTGTTTATATGGTGATACTCTTTTTATTCCAAGCAATAAGCCCGGTAGCAAGCCTGTGGGCAACTCTAGCACCCGGCTCTGTACCATGACCGGGTATAGCAGTGCCAAGCTCATCATCATGGTCCACTAGGCTAGGCATTGTGTAATACACCGGCAAGCGGTTGCGCTGATAGAATATGCCAATTCTAGTGTCATAAGGCTCTGTGCGGTCCGAAACAAAATCTAATAGCGGCTCAATGTGGCTAGTTGGTATTACGATACCTACACCCCACATAAGTAACCAATAATCTAACCATGTCTCATCTTTGACCTTAGCAACTGCAGCGGTCACCCTTTTGCCAAGCGGTCTAGCAGTGCCGGTATATAGTGATATGAGTGTTTTGCCGCCCGGACAGTTGTTTATAGCACCCTCAATGTTTTCATAGAAATAAGGGGTTAATATAGCATCATCCTGAATTACTACATGATAATCACCCTTGCCTAGCCCGGCTTTAAGGCACTGTACCCCATTATTCCACTCGCTAGTATGGTCACCGGCAGCAACTTGGTCATAAGTCACTGAAACATCACTAAAAGGGTAATAGCGCAGTATAGCGGCTAAATACTCAGCCTGCAGGCGGCGCTTTTCTACCGCCATGACTGTCACGCTAATTTTCATAGGTAAGCCCGGCTCTTTTAGCCTTAGAGTTGTTTAGGATAGAGCATTTAACATCAAAGCCGCGTGGTGGTAGATATTCAGGTGTTATAGAGTAGTCACCATTATAATTAAAGAAAGAATACCAAGCAGCTTTAGTGGTCATTGGCTCATTACTGGATATGTTAAAAGTCTCTTTATTGTAAGCAGTAGGATTGAGCGCGATTGTTTTAATAGCCTCAGCAACTACCTTTACATGTACATAGTCTCTAATATCAGACCCATCACCATAAATCTTTGTGCCGCCGCGCTTGAATATGTCTATAGCGCCATTACCCTCACCATCACCATACACATTGCCAAGTCGCAAAATAGTGTAGTTGCTAGATGCCTGTTTTATTAGCTGTTCACCAAGTAGCTTAGACCTGCCATAGATTGTAGGCGCTTTAAGTGGCTCATCCTCAGTGTGAGGCAAATCACTGTCACCATAGACTGCAGCAGAGCTTGTATAAATAATGTGTGCAGTTTGGCGCATAGCCCATCTGTATATTGCAAGGTTATCCTGAAACATTTGCATGTCATGCCCTAAGTTGGCAGCTAAAAGCACTATAACGTCATATTTGCTACCATCCACATTGCAAACATCAGTACCGCTTTTAAGGTCAGCTATTTCATATAATCCAACATCAAGCCCATCAAACACCTTGGCTACATGACTGCCAATAAAGCCCTCACCACCTGCAATCAGTATCATAGTTGCCCTGCCTTTATTACGCAGGTCATACTGTCATTAGGGTTAGCTTTATTATGGTAAAACTCATACTCAATCATTGCGTGCTTAAGGTAATCAATGGTGTTACGCTTGCTATTCACATAATTTGGGTTAAGTGATGTGTGCAAATCCTCAATAATGTAAAAGCCCTTAGGATTAAGCTGATTAAGGTATAAATGCTCAAAGCTCTTTTGTTGGTCAGCAGTGTAGTGGCTACCATCATCAATTATTATGTCAAACATGCCTAAATCTGTAAGCTGCTTAGTGTCAGTGCCATCAATCTGCCTAATATCAATGGTTTTAGGTATTTTCCAATCATCATTGTATAGGTGGCTCTTATCCTCAATGTCTATACCGATAATTTCAGCATTTGGGTAGTATTCACGCCACATTTTGAGGCTTGCACCATCCATTACGCCAATTTCCAACAGCCGCCCTTTAAAGGTCCGCTTTGGCAGCAACTTTTGGTAAAAGTCTAAATATTTATGAAATGTTGCTTTATCTGTGTTGTGCTTAAGCCCTAGTTTTTGCAAGCTCATCTGTGTACTCCTTTAAATATTTAATGTAAGCAGGATGGTCCGCAAATTTGTTTTTACCATACTTTGTATTGTAGATATAAACATTGCGCCACTTTAAATGATTGGCACTTTCGTCAGGTTCTTGCTTGAGTGTTTGAGAGCCTAGATGCTCTACAATGCTATCTTTTACAAGCATAGGCTTAATACCTTTAGCCTTGACCTGCTCAATAACAACATCATCACTGCACCAAAAGTCTACATCAGTATCAAAGCCACCTATTTCTTTCCACAGCTCGCGGCTAATCATAAAACACCAACCGCTAAAGTGCCTGCCACACTCAAAGCCCTCCTCATTGCCAATTATGCCTTTTTGCCTAATGTCAGTAGGCTCATGTGGGCTAACTACTGGATGACCGGCAGCTATAAGGTTATGTAGCCAACCATCTTTAAATACCAAGTCACTGTTGGCAATCATAATCCACTCAGACTTACCAAGGGCAGCGCCCTCATTGGCATATTGGTTATAGTTGAATTTACCGCGCTTAGGGATGGTGATAGCATTGTTGTACTGCCTAACACCACCCTCCATGACTATGATGTTTACAGGCAAGCCATTAGCGCCTTGTATACAGCTATCAATAGCCTTTTGAGTCATTATGCCATCGCGGTACTTATTAGCCTTAGAGAGTATGATTACATCCACTAGAGCTTTGCCCGGTCTTGGGGCAGTGTTATTGCGCCGCCATGCTTGAGTTTCGGTAGTCTCGCTATTGTAGTCGTAGTAATAAAGCACCTTATCTATTTTGTGTTCAGTCTTTAGGAATGGTAGTAATACCTTGCCATAGCCTGCATCCTCACCATAAAGAATGTTAGGAAAGCTAGACTTAAGTGATACCTCACGCTTAATGCAGCAGATGTGGTTAGGTATGCGGTAGTAACCATCCTTGTGGTTGTAGTCGCGCTTAACATCCTTAGAGTAGTAGCATATCTTTGACGGTTCACCATTAAGGCTTACCTCTGCTTGGAATACAATGCTATCTGCATTACTTTCAGTAGCCTTGAGCAGTTGGGCTATATAGTCATCAGCAAGCCGGTCATCATCATCCACAAAGGCTATGTACTTACCCTGTGCCATGCCTACCATCACATTGCGCTTATGACCTAGCATCATCTGCTTAGTGTCAGTGAGTATGATTATCTCTACCCGGTCTTGGTCTACCTCAGAGAGTGAGGCTAGTTGCTGATATAGTTGGTCTTGTATTTTAAGTAAAAAGGTTTTGTATCTTGTGTGTACGCTGCAGACTAGAATGCTTAGGGCTATCATATAACTCCAATTCTTTTATATTTAATTGTGATTATAGCATGAGCGCAACAGCTTGTAATGCGCCTAATAAATGCATAAATTATTTATTCTTTTGTTGAATATAAAGAAATAAAAAAGAAAGAAAGAAAGGGGGAGAGGGAGGGGGGGAGTACCCCTCACCTCTGTTAATTTGAGAC
>Ga0070749_10002801_pt1 | contig 11676 bp, 17 predicted proteins | sample VirMetDEL_Nov_18_FD_75180 | JGI IMG/M metagenome (GOLD analysis project Ga0070749, IMG submission 75180) | Aqueous microbial communities from the Delaware River and Bay under freshwater to marine salinity gradient to study organic matter... | ecosystem: Environmental > Aquatic > Marine >...
ACAAAAAAAGAAATTGAAATTTTAGGGAATTAAATAAAATAATGTTTTCATTTAAAAGTAATAGTTCATAGTACCTAGGGTATTATGAACATGAGTAAAAAACAAAAAGAAAAAAAGCAACCATTGAAAATGTGGTTGGTGGATATTACCTCTACGGACGGTAAAGACCACAAATTTTATGTCAAAGCTTTAACTATTTTCGACGCCTATAGAATAGGTGACTAATGGGCAACAATTTTTGAGGGTTGTCCTGAGTTGATGGAACAAGGTTTCAAACAAAGACACTAAAAAAGCAACTACCGAGCATTCCTCGGTAGTTCGAAAATTGAAAGGCTATCTAAAGTAGGTAGCCTTTTCTTGTGCCATCTAAAATTTTTTAGTATCTTTGTAAGGTAATCAAGTATAACCCTAAAAACCTAACAAATGATAGACAGTAATAAAATCAACACAGTACAGAGAAAAATTAAAGAAGCAATCGCTCAAATAGAGAAAGACGAAGAAGTTAAAATCTCTTTTGGGACTAGTAGATACACTAAGGCTGACTATAAGACAACAATGACTGTTAAGACTACTGCCACAGACGAAAAAACTGTTAAGGCTGTAGATAGTGTTGATGAACTAATGTCTAAGAGATATGGTTTTTCAGAAAACATTGTGGGGAAGTCATTTACAGTTAATAGTGGCACATATAAGGTTACTGGATTTAAGACAAGAAACAGAAAATACCCAATCATCGCCATTAATGCGGATGGTAAATCTTATAAATTTGTACCATCACAAGTTAAAATATAGTGATACCCTATAAAAAATATAGATATATTTATCCTCCCCGTCCTGAGAACAAAGTCCCATTAGTGAATTTATCTGAGTATGATAATGGTACATATATGGGGCAACCTAAATTAAATGGTAGTAATCTAACTGTTTATACTAACGGTATTGAAGTTTTTCTAATGAATAGACATAAAGGTGAAATGTCCAACATTAAAATAAATAAACAAATATTTTTGGACCTACACAGAGGTGAAGGGTGGATGGCCATTAATGGTGAATACATGAATAAAAATAAAAAAGGTAAAAATGGGGAACCATTTAATCATAAATTTGTTATATTTGATGTGTTGGTATATAATGGCAAACAAACAGTAGGAAAAACTTTTAAGGAAAGAAAAAACTTAATAAAAACTTTATACGAAACTACCGAATATGATGGGTTTATTGAAAAAATAAATAGTGAGGTCTATGTTGTTAAAGATTTTTTTAGTATGTTTGTAAATATATACACAAAAATAACACAAATAGATATGTATGAAGGTTTAGTGTTAAAATTATCTAATGTTAAACTAAAGAATGGTGTTTCACAAAAAAACAACACCGAACCACAAATAAAAGTTAGAAAAGAAACTAAAAACTATAATTATTAATATATGAGCACAAAAAGGTTTATTGACACAAGTGAGACAAGTATTTCTAAATATTTAAAAGATGTTAGAAAACAAAACATGATAACCCCAGCTGAGGAGGTTGAATTAGCTAAGAAAATACAAGAAGGGGATGAAAAGGCTATTGAAAAAATGTGTTACGCTAATTTAAGATTTGTTATCTCCGTAGCGAAAGAATATCAAGGACAAGGTGTGTTATTGGCCGACCTTATAAATGAAGGTAATTACGGTTTAGTTAAGGCTGCACAAAGATTTGACCACACAAAAGGTTTTAGATTTATATCTTACGCAGTTTGGTGGGTTAAACAATCTATTTTACAATGTCTTAATGAGACATCAAGAACTGTGAGATTACCAGTTAATGTAACTAACCAAATGATGCAAGTTAAGAAAGAGATTTCTAAATTTGAACAAGAAATGGGTAGAGAAGTTAACCCTACAGATTTGGATATGTCTGTCTTAAATAAAATCCCAACAGTAACATCATTAAACACACCAATAAATGAAGATGGTGATGAAATTTTAGATGTGATAGCTGATAGGGATGTAATTTTACCTGGTGATGATGTATATAATGAAGATGTACTTAAATCAGAAATGAGTAAAACACTTTCAGTACTTAAACCAAGAGAAAGAAAAATCATAGAAATGTATTTTGGTTTGGACGGACAACCTATGACTTTAGAACAAATAGGTGACGAATATGGTTTGACGAAAGAGAGGATTAGACAAATCAAAGAGAAATCGCTCAGGCGTATCAGAAACAATTGTGACAACCTTTTTGAGTTTATGTATAAGTAAAAAATAAATATGAAAAAAATAATAGGAATGTTTATTCTCATAGTAGCTATGGGATTTACAACATCATGTGAAAAAGAAAATATTGAACCTAGTGGTTGTAGGTGTGGAGTTGTTACAGAAGTAAGGCAAAATAAAAATGCATATATTTATTCGTACATTGATAAATGTGATGAAACCATCAAAAGTGGGTTTTCCAAATACGAAATAAAAGTTGGTGAAAACTCTTGTGATTATTAATATGAACAGCGGAACGAAACAATACCGAAGCTGCTTCAACAAAACCTACCAAGTTTAAAGAAATGGGACTAAAAAAGAAACCAACACCAAATAAAGTAACTGAACAATTACAGAAAGCTAAAAAAAGGGCTGCAGCTAAAAGAACTGTCACAAAAACAGAACCAAAAATACCCATAAAGGTACCCAAAAAGAAATCTGAGGTACCACCATCTAAAATTAATAAACCAACAGATTTTATTAAATTGGGGACTAAAGCCACATCAGAAGAAAGAGATGTTATAAATAGAAAAATACTTAAAGGTGAATTAAAAATGGCTTTTTATGGTATAGATGGTGATGTAGGTTATTACTATTATAGGAAACAAGGTAAATAATGGAAAAAAAAACGATACATATAACAGATTTTAAAGAGATAACACAATATCTTTTATACACATCATCAGATATGGATGGAGCTTTCCCCATAGGTAATTTAGACGAATATAAGGACACTTATAATATAGATTGGACCATAGTGGTGGATAAAATGTTTAGGGGGTCTAGAGGTTATACTACAAACTTAGATTTATTCATTATAGAACAATATAAAAACACATTTAAAAATACAAAGTAATATTCTAAATATTTATTTATTATAACGATTGATTATAATTAATTAAATATGTACAAGAATATACTGAAATATCTTATAATGTTAGTGGCTATTGGGTTAGCTGGAACCGTTGCTTATATATCTGTAACTGGGTTATTAAAACTATTTACAGGTCTAGGTACAGCAGGTTTAATATTATTTATAATTATAGAAATATCTAAGATTTTAATAACTTCCGCATTACACACATTTAGTGATAGAATGGGTATTGGGTTGAAAATCTTTCTAACATTTATGGTTGTGGCAACAATGATGGTAACATCATTGGGTATATATGGGTTATTCTCATCATCATATAAGAATAGTTATATGAAATCTGAGAACACAGGTTCCCAAATAGAACTACTAGAAAAGAAAAGAAATGGTTATCAAGAACAATTAGATATTATAAATAAAGAAAAGGAATCTGTAACATTAACAATATCAGATTTAAGTAATGGTTTATCAAATAATGTCATCCAATACAAAGATAGGGAGACTGGTGAAATCATAACAACAACCTCTTCATCCACAAGAAGAGTATTAGAAAAACAATTAGATAGAGCGATAGAAAGGCAAGAAGTACTTAACACAAAATCAGAAGGTTTAAGTGAAAAAGTATTTGAGTTGGAGAACAGTATAATGGAAACCAAGTTGGGTGACGATGCTTCAGCGGAGTTAGGACCACTTATTTATTTATCCGATGTTAGTGGGATGCCCATGGACGATGTTATGAAATGGTTTATGTTATTATTGGTTTTCATTGGTGACCCATTAGCGGTAGTTATGGTGATAGTTTTTAATAGAACTATGGGTAAGTCCGACCAGGTCACCGACCAGAAAGTGATGTGCTCTGGAAAGGTCACCGACCAGGTCACCGACCAGGTCACGACCAGGTCACCAACTAAGTTATTAACTGATGACGAACTTTATGATGACCACGACCAAAATATGGTAGATGAGTTTAATATGGCTGTGGCAGACCATTTAAAACAACAAGAGGAAAGACTACCATTTGTGGAAGAAAACCCCACTAGGAGTGTCCCAAAACTAACTGAGGGTAAAGAGATATCTAACCAAAAATTTGTTACAACACCAAGACCAACAGTCATGCCGGCCCCACAAAAACCCAAAACCTATTGGGGGCAACATGGGTTAATTGAGGAGTTAAACCCAAAAGATGAGGTGTTTGTACCTAAGAAAGAACCCAAGAATATAGAAATAATAATAGAAGAGGAAAACCCAAAAGATGAAATAGAGATATTAGACCAAAAAGTGGAATCTTTATGGGATATTGTTGGAAAACAACAAGATAAGTTAGATGAAAGTGTTGATAAAACTATAAAAGATAGTGATAACAGTAAAACATGGACAAGAGCTGTTAATAGAAGGGGTGGTAGTACCAATAGAATGGGTATTAGTAGAATATGAAAATAGATAAAAAAACATACGCACTAAAAGAAGATAATTATATACAACAAGAGTTTAAGAAAAGACAAATAATTGTTGGTAGTACAGGAAGGAAAGATATGTTACACTATGGGTCTTGGATTTATAGACACAATGGTAAATATAAAAAAACTTCCACATTCACAATAGATAAAAAAGGAAATATTTTTCAACATTATAACCCTAAATACTACTCAAAGTTCATAGGGAAGGTTCAAGACAAAGCTAGTATATCAATTTCAATGGTAAATGAGGGGTGGTTAGATTTAGATTCTATGCACGGCCGATATATTGACTGGTTAGGTAATATTTATAATAAAGATGAAGAAGTTGTAACAAAAAAATGGAGAAACCATCTTTATTGGATGTCTTATACAAAAGAACAAATAGAGAGCTTAAAGTTTTTAGTTACATATTTAACAGAAGAGTATAATATACCTAAAAATATATTAAATCATAATGCATATTATGAGGACGTTGATTTATTTGATGGTATAGTATATCGGAGTAACTATTTGGAGGAGGTTTCAGATATAACTCCAGCATTTAACATAGCAGAACTAAAAAAAATAGAAAATGAATGAAAGAGAATTTTTAAACAAAGTTAGAAAACTACAAGAATCTGGTACAAAGATTGAAGAGGTTAGTGTTGATAAAATAAGACAAATTTTATCTGAAAACGAGAATTTAGATAGGGAGTATAATGAAATAGAGTTAGAAAGTGAAGATATTGAAAATATCACACCAGAAGAACAAAGAGAAGAAGAAAATAAATTCAAAGATATAGTCTCTAAACTTTGTGAGTTTGAAAAAATAAAAATACACGAACAGAATGTAGAGTGGAGTGGTTATTTAATTAGGGAAAAAATAGAATGGACTTTCTCTTTAGATGAGAAAATTGGTTGTTATATTAAAACCGGAAAAGGTGACCAAACAGATTTTTTTCAACTTATAGATGAAAATTTGGTTGTACTAAAAAAAATACGTGGTTATTATGACGTATGGTCTGATGAGTGGGCGTCTAGATTAACTGGGGTTAGTGGTAATAATGAAGATGAATTATAAAAATATATTAATATTAATTTTAGTAGCCTTATTGTGTGGTCTTCTTTATTTTAGGGAAGACAACACTAAGTATAAGGACGAAATAGATAAATTAAAAATTGAAAATCAAAAACTAAAATCTCAGAATGATAGTTTAGATGTTATTAATGTAACTTTAGAAAAAGAGATTACACTAATAAATGATACACTAAAATTAAAGGAAGATGTTTTAGTTGTTACAGAGAATAAAATTAAAAAGTTACAAAAGAAAAGAAATGAAATATCTAATAGGGTTAATACTATGGATGGTAATGGTGTTGCCGACTCTTTCACAGAGTATCTCCAAAGGAGAAGTAAAAACGGTAATTGACGGAACCGACACTTTAATAGTGATGAATCTTGAGGATGCGAAGACCATCCTCGTTGATTTACTAGATTGTCAAATTGTTGATAGCCTATTAAATGCTTATATGGAAAAAGATTCTATAAATGGTGACATTATTAGATTACAAAAAAACAAAATAGATAAGTTGCAGGAAACAAGTGATAATAAAGAACAACAAAAGGTTAATCTACAAAAAATTATTGATAACAAGGATGATGAAATAGACCTTAAAGATAAAGAAATTAAAAAACAAAAAACATTTAAACTTATTGGTATGGTAACCACAGCATTAGCGATAATATATGCATTAACACGTTAAATTATGAACCCACAAATTAAAAGATTATTAAAAGAAATAGAGGACAATAATGATAAAAAAATTAAAGTTTATTCATTACCAAGTTGTCCTGCTTGTAACGAATACAAAGGTAAGTTGGAAAAAATTGGTGTTATATATGAAAATGTTAATATGGAAGGTGACGACGACATGTGGGCTAAATTAGAAGAGATGGGTGGTAGTGAATTTGTACCACAAGTTATGGTTGAAGATTATTTAATAAAAGAAGATGAATATACTAACATTAATGAGTTAATTAGTAAAACACTTACTAAAATGATTGGTAGGAAGATTGTAATTAAGAATTAATAAAAAATATCTTATTCCCATTCGTCCCTGAGAAATCAAACTTATGGGTTTCGTTAAAAAACCTCACCACCATGGGGTTTTTTTTGTGCCTGCTCAATATTTATTATAAATAATAATCCACTAAAAAGAAAAAAAACAAATGAGTAAGAAAAAAGTATTAAGATATACGGAAGAAGAATTCGTAAGTCTATTAGAAAACATTGTTAATAGAGTTAAAAAAGAACAGAGATTAGAAGAAACTAAGAAAGCCTCTAGAAAGAGTAGAATTTCTGAAAATCTTGAAAGAATTAGAAGAGAGAGAAAACTTAACTCTAGAAGAAAATAATGAAACATATAATTAAACAAGTATTAAACGAAGAATTAACTAGGTCCGATAAAGCTGAAATTAGAAAAATCTTCAAATCTGAATTTGAGGATGCTCTTAAAACTACGGACACCAAAAAGAAAATTGGTGATATGGTGAAAAATCAATTAAAAACTGATAAACCCACCAGAAAGGAAGTTGGTAAGATGACACAAAAAGTACTTGTAAAATTATTTAAAACATTTTGGGTTAGAAAGAATTTCTGGTCTAATAATTTAGAAAACGTATAATATGAACACACAAGAAAATAATCCTCACATCGACAACCAAGTAGAAGTCGGTATGAGGATTAAACTTATTGCCATGCATGATGACCCTGACCCAGTACCACCAGGTACAATTGGTGAGGTTATTAATGTATCTAATGTATTTGGTGACACAATCATAGGTGTTAAGTGGGAAAACGGTAGAACATTAAACGTTATAAAAGGTGTAGATAAGTATGAACTACTAACTAGTAGGGAAGAAAGTGATGACCTTATAAACACATTAATTAACATGGGGGAGAACAAAAAATCAAAATCAGATATAAAGGTATCTAACACATTTAAGTCTGAATTTTCTAAAAAAGGGGTTAGAGACATTAAATTTGAAAGTAATGACATAAAAAGAGTTACCCCAATAAAAGATATTGCCAAAAAACATGGTGTATCTATAGATAAAATTAAAAAAGAAATTGAGTTGGGTACTGAGATTGAGTTAGAACACACAAAAGACCCAAAACAAAAGAGTGATAGAGCTTTAGCTAAAAAGATTGCTACACACCATGTAGAAGAATTTAAGGACTACTATTCTAATAAGAAACACGGACTTATTTCTAACGAAAAAGAGTTAGAAGAAACAACTATGGCAGGTGGTGGGGCATCAACTGGAGCTTTTGTTGGTCCTTTAGGTAACAAACCTATTAAAAGAAATAGTGTATATGGTGAGAGTTACACAATTAAAGTGTCTGACCTATTATCAGAAATTTCATCAACAGCGTCATCTAAACTTAGAAATGGTGGTGGATTTGATGGTAATGCTTGGGTTGGTGATAAAAAGAATGATGGTTGGAATTTTAACGATAAACCAACATTCCATGAAGATGGTGAGATTGTGGATATATTAGCCAAATTAGATATAGATTGGACTGACGATGATTTAACAGTATTAACAAAGGAATCTATTACTGAGGGTATTAAAAAACTCAGTGAGGAAAAACATTTATTAGACGAGGGAAAAATAGAGGAATTCAGTAACAAATTAAAAAACGCTGTTAAGAAAAAAATAGATACAAACAAAGATGTTATTAAAAAATTGTATAATAACGCTAAAAGAGCTCATAATGACATTAAATCTGGTGAAATTAAAACTAATAAAGAATCACAAAAAAACCTTAAAAATGTAATTAAAGATATAGCTAAACTTGGGGGTCAAGCACCACTATTTCTAATACCAGGTGGTGGAATTAGTTTAATAGCTGCTAAAAAATTAATACCAGTTGTGGGTAAGGTACTTAAACTATCTGTTGAAGAATATAAAGAAAATAAGGCAAACGGTAAAATAACTAAAACACCAGAGGATGATGAGGAAACTGTAGATGAAACTACAACACACGGTTCGGTATGGGGAGGACAAGGACCACCTGTGGGTAAAATATTTGCAGCAAGTGGTAAGAAAAGTGATAGTGGAAAGAAACCATCATATGCTGGTGGTACAATAGTACAATCAATACCAAACGAAGGTGTATTAACTAACGAAGTTAATGACATTAAATATGTTAAGGGTGGTAAGTTTGTTAAATTCAAAAACAAATGTGTTAAATACAGAAATCAAGATTTTTGTTCATCAGGTAACATGGATAACCCATTAATACTTAGTGATAAAACGTCTGACAACATTGATGAGGTATCTAAGAAAATGGGTATACCTAAAGAACAAATTTTTGAAATGATTATTAAGAACCGTGAAAAACGTAATTAGGGAAACTTTTACCCTTTATGGGATATTTATATAAAAAGATAGAAAATGAGAAAAAAACCAATAAAAGAGGGGTCATATAATTTAAGTATTGGTGACAAAGTAAGAATAGTTAATTATGATGACGACTTACTTCGTAGAATACTAGGACACTGTATGGGGTGGGGTAGTAGTAATCATATAGTCAATAACTATTTAGACCAAGTTTTTGAAATTATAGATGTAAATCCATTCGTAAAAGTTAAAGATATTTGTTGTGGGTGTGAAAAATGGTTAGACGATAAGGGTTATCCCGAAAAAACTGTAACAGCTTATAAAATAGAGTTATACCCTACAGTTACATTTTGGGTAAATGATGATATAGTAACATTAAAAAAAGAAGGTTTAGAAGAGTCTTTACGGCCAATAAAAGAGGAAAACTATTTTGATAAAATGGAAACCGCTTTCGGTGTTAATCATAAACATGAAAACATGACTGATGAGGAAAAAAACCAATTCGGTGATATGGAAGAAATTGAAATGGAGAAACCTAAAGAGTTTAAGTCGGAAGAACCTCACGCAAATTCTGGCCTTAAAAAGGTACAAAAAGACGCAGGTAAAGATGCTATTGATTATTATAAATCAATTATAGATAAAATGGCTAAGAACCAAAAATCAAATGTGGAAAACCCTAATACAACAAGAATTGGTGAATCTAAATACGATAACGCTTTAACTAAGTTAGATGAGGGTGAGTTTGGTAGAGGTTTAGCCGCCACAACTATTGGTATGGCTATTGGAGCTGTTCATGCTTTTAGTGTGGCACAAGACTATGTTGATTTATTTCAAGACGCTTACGGTGAAACAAAAGAAATTAGAGTTGGTGATACATATACTGGTAAAATTATAGATATTACTGAACATGGTAAGAGATACACAAACCCTTACACAGGTGACGAAGGTGGTAGCCCACAACAAGGTTTCAGAGTGGAAGTATTGACCGATGAGGGTGATACAATTGTTTTTTATGAAATGACACTAGATAGAGGTAGTTTGCCACAAGATGGTAGTACGGTTAGTATTACAATAATAGAACACCCAGATACAGAATATATTTCACCAGAAATGTTTTCTGGACAACAATATGATGTAGAAATGAGAGAGAACAAAAAATATGACAATGCTTTAACTAGATTAGAGGAAGAGTTTGAAGAACCTAAAGTTAATATAGAAGACGATGAACGTGAAATGTATTATGGTACAGGTATGGAAGGTCTAAGATATGATACTGATGGTACTGAGAGACAAGAAACATTAGATAAAAGAATGGAAGAACTTAATGATGACGAAGATAATTCAACATACAATAGGTTAAAGAAAGACGGTCAAAAATATAAAGACTATAAATACGGTAAAGAGAAATATAATAAGGCTGAGGATGAATACCAAGAAACTCCAAGAGTAAAAGTAACAAAAGGAGTTAAAACAGAAAATACTATGAAAAATAAAAAACTTATTAAAGAAAATGAGGAAGATTTAATTAAAGAGTTAATGTCTTCTTTTAAACAAAAAGGGTTAGATGGTTTTGTTGGTAATGAGTCTATAATGACTATGGCTGAAACAAGTTATGATAAATTTAATGAAAAATACCCAGATAAAGATTATGTTATAAGTTCTGAATTATCTGGTAGAGTTAAAGGTTCCATGATACTTGTGATATTTTCAAATAAATTAAATAGTAAGGAAGGTTTTAGGTCATTTATTTATAAAATGGTAAGAGAAGAATGTCCAGAAATGTTTAGTTGTAGTTCCAATTATGGTTCACAAAACGGGAATACTCCATACTATTTAGCTTATAGACCAATAAAACAAAAACAAAACGAAAGTAAAATGGTATATAAAGACGTAATAAAAGAAAACACATTCAAAGCTAAAGGAAAATTAGTTTCAGAAGAACAAGTGTTAAAATTAGCTAATAAAGTACCAAATAGGGTTAAGATTGATGAAACAATTTTCGCTATTACTGATGGTGATAATAGTTATAGATTAATATGGGAAGGTGAAGAAGCAATCATCACTCATAGTAAGAATAAAAAAATGGTTAGTGAGAGTATTGACGAGATGAAGAGATTATATAGTTTCAACACAAACGACAGTATCTCAACTAAGAAAACTATAACAGAATCAGGTGAAGACAGCTTTAAAAGAATGTTCAACCAAATGAGAAATTCTGACGGTCTTGTAGATAAGACAAACGATAAGTAAAAAATTAACCCTCTTAACCGAGGGTTTTTTTATGCCCATATATTTATATGTATGGTAGAAATATTAAAAACCATATTAAGATTGTTTTTTAGTGGTTCCGACATTAAAAAAGTTAGGGATGTCAAACAGAAGGACATAAAACCACAAGAACAACCTAAAAATGAAATAAAAGAAGAAAAAGTTATGACAAAAGTTAGTGAATATGTTTCAATAGACGAAGTGACCCACAGCAACACAGCCAAATCAAAGGGTTTAGATAACACACCAACAGATGAACAGTTGGAGTTGATTAAGGCAGCAGCAGAGAACGTTTTTGATAAGTTAAGAGAACACTGTGATGCACCAATCAAAATAAATTCTGTTTTTAGAGGACCAGAATTAAATAAAGCTATCGGTGGTAGTGCTTCTTCACAACATTGTGTAGGATTAGACCCATCTAAAAATAGTTATGGGGCAGCATTTGATATTGATGAT
>Ga0070749_10002802_pt1 | contig 11674 bp, 16 predicted proteins | sample VirMetDEL_Nov_18_FD_75180 | JGI IMG/M metagenome (GOLD analysis project Ga0070749, IMG submission 75180) | Aqueous microbial communities from the Delaware River and Bay under freshwater to marine salinity gradient to study organic matter... | ecosystem: Environmental > Aquatic > Marine >...
CGCGATGGCGTGAAGATTGATGACGGTACGGAACGTGGTGTTGCGTCTGTGTTGGGGATGGATTGGATTGATCCGCAGGATCGCGAACATTGGGCGGTTGATCCTGTGATGCGTCGGTTCACTGTGCGTTCGTCGGGCGGTGATCGTGATTACCTAGTGCGTGAGGCTGAAGGGCAGTGGGCGTGTTCCTGCCCGCACTTCGCTTTCAGGCGGGTTGAGTGCAAGCACATCAAATCTGTGAAAGATAAGGCGCAACTTGCTATGCGCTAATGCGTGTGTCTTGTGGTTCAATAGAAGTGCAAAGGATGGTGAACGTGGGTGGCAAGGGATCTGGTCGCAAAGCGAAACCAGTTGAACAACACATTCGTTTGGGCAATCCGTCAAAGAAAAAATTGCCTAACAAAGAACAGTTGTCGCAGGTGGTCGGTCTGCCGATCACGCACGTTCCCGACCCGCATCGCCCCCTGGGACAGACGGGGCGCGAACTGTGGGATCGCATCTGGACATCGGGCGCAGGCTGGTTGTCGCGCGGCATGGATGCGGAAATTGTGTTGATGGTCTGTGAAGCCACCGATGAGCGCACGCGCTTGCGCGTGAAGTTGCAACAGCAACCTGATGCGTGGCGTGATCGTCGGGCATTGCGTGAACTTGATCGCCAGATCATTTCGCTACTTGCACAAATTGGTTTTAGTCCTGCGGATAGGGGAACGCTGATGGCGGGTCAGCCACAACAGCACACGCTGGCTGATTTACATAAGCGCATCGCGGCAAAGCGTGCTGCCCAATAAGAAGTGGCAACCCGCTTACTTCACAAAGCGGGTTGATGCCCAAACAGACGGCGACGAACTAATCGCCTTCGCGCGCGACCACTTCAAAGTGCTGAAGGGATTTCGTGCAGGTGAAACACTTGAATTCACTTCTTGGCAGAAGTGGTTGCTGCGTTCACTGTTTGAACGTCGCGCCAGCGATGGAAAACTTCGCTATCGTCGTGCGCTGATCGGACTGCCGCGCAAGAACGGAAAGTCACTGATGGGTTCTGCGATTGCGGTCTATTCCATGATTGCTGGTGAACCTGGCGGCGAAATCTATGCGGTGGCATCCGACAAAGATCAGGCGCGGATTATCTTTGGCGAAGCGAAACAACAAATCTTGAATTCGCCAGTTCTGTCTGCCGAAGCGCGCGTGCTACGCGATGCAATTGAAATGCCGCGCTTCGGTTCAGTATTTCGCGTGTTGTCATCAGACTTTCGCGGGCAAGCAGGACTAAACCCATCAATTGTGTTATTTGATGAATTGTGGGCGCAGAAAACAAGTGACCTGTTTGAACAGATGGTTCAGGGTTCGGGCAACCGCCTGGAACCGCTGGTCATTTCCATCACTACTGCTGGCTATGACTTGGCGACCCTCGCGGGACAGATGTATCAATATGGGAAAAGTGTGTCGGCTGGGGAAGTGGATGATCCTTCGTTCGGGTTCTGGTGGTGGGAAGCGGATGCTGACTGCAAGATTGATGACCCTAAGCAGTGGCGCAAAGCCAATCCGAACATTGCCGAAGATCTGATGAGTGAAGAAGATTTGCAAACAGCGGTGCGTTCTTCGTTTGAAGGATCGGAAATGTCGGTGCGTCGTTGGCGGTTGAACCAGTGGGTGCGATCGCAAGAAAGTTGGTTGCCTGTCGGGGCGTGGGAACAGTGCCGTTCGGATCTTGGACTTGATCCAGATCTACCTGTATGGGTGGGGATTGATATGGCTTTGAAACACGACAGCATTGCTGTTGTCATTGCACAGCCGCAGGATGATCGGGTTGTTGTTCGTTCAAAGATCTGGCAACCGAAAGACGAAGGCGTTGATGTGCTGGAAGTGGAAACTTATTTGCGAGAACTGCACGCAACATACACGGTGAAAGAATTTGCGTTTGACCCCGCCTACTTCATGCGATCTGCGGAAGCATTGATAGATGACGGATTGCCGATGGTGGAATATCCGCAAGTTGGTCAGCGCATGATCCCCGCCTGCGGTCACGCATACGAACTAATTGTGAAAGGCAAGATTGCGCATGATGGTTCCCCGACATTCACCGACCAGGTTCTATCTGCGGCACAGCGCATGACAGATAATGGTTGGCGGCTAAGTAAAGGCAGAAGCAGGCGAAAAATAGACGCTTGCATTGCTATGGTTATGGGGTTAGATAGGGCAACCAGAAAACAAACAGCAATCATTGACACTGCCCCAATGGTTCTAAACATCTGGAAATGAAAACAATGTTCAAACACTTCACCAGGGATCGCATCACAACTGGCATGGAACTGGTCGGTTTCGTGTCACTTCTGGTCGGAATTGGATCGTTTTCAGTTCCAATCGCGGCAATTATCGGTGGAATTGTTCTAATTCTGGCAGGGGTGTTTAGCGCATGAGCATCATTAGATGGCGCGAGAAGCGCGCACTTCCAAGCAACATTGATCCATACGGGATCACTGCACGCCCGTTCTTTGAAAACTATTCAGGTGAATTGGTCAACGAAACGACGGCATTTGCGCATTCCGCTGTTCTTGCCGCTGTGACTTTGCTTGCTGACAGCGTGGCGACCATGCCTGTTGAACTGTACCGCACGCGCGGCGGCAGATTGGAAAGATTGCCGACGCCTTCAGTGTTCATCAAACCGAACAATCATCAGACGATGTTTGAATTCGTACATCAGACAATGACGACGCTTGCGCTTCATGGCAATGCATACATCTATGCACCTAAGGGTTCCAACGGTTTGCCTGTTGAGATGCGCAACCTGCACCCGTCAGAAATCAAGAACGTGGTCTACGACGATCAAGGCAACGTGATCTACACAATCGGCAAGTCAGAATTCACGCAGAAAGACATCCGCGCAATTCACTGGCTGATCCTTCCCAACCAGCGGCGCGGCATCAGCCCGCTGGAAGCCATGCGCAACACGATTGGCATGGGCATCGCGATGGATCGCTTCTTGTCGCAGTTCTACGGCGAAGGTGCAACACCGCAATCAGTCCTGGAAACAGAACAGCAGTTGACCACTGAGCAGGCACAGGTGTTGCGTGACAACTGGACGGAAGCGCATTGGAAGCATCGCAAGCCTGCCGTGCTAACAAGCGGGCTGAAGTGGCGACCAGTCACCACCAGCGCGGCTGACATGGAAATGATTGCGCACCGTGAAAGCATCGTGCGCGACATCGCGCGCGCTTACCGCATCCCGCTGTTTCTGTTGTCGGGTACTGGTGGCGACACGCAAACGTACACAAACGTTGAAAGTACGGGCTTGAATTTTCATCGCTACACCCTTCTTGCATGGTGTCGTCGTCTAGAAGATGCCTTTTCTGAACTTCTGCCCATCACGCAACGGGTTGTGTTCAATGCAGATGAATTTACGCGCGCCGATTTGATTACTCGCGTGCGCGCGCAACAGATGCAGATCATGGCAGGCACGTTGACACCGAATGAAGCACGCGAAATTGAAAACCGCGAACCGTATGAAGGCGGCGATCAATTCGTTATGGGCTTTGCTGGCGCGCCGCTTGCTGGCATTGAAGGCGGCGATTTGCCGACGTTGGGTACAGATCAGGTTCCACCTGAGCGCAGTTATCGCAACGAAGTGATCGTTCACCAAGCACCACAACCGCAACCGATTGTTGTGCATGAAACGCCGCAGGACATCAACATTCAATTCCCTGAACAATCAATCAATGTTGAACCGCCGATCATCAACATGGAACCGCAGACAATCAACATCCCTGAAACAGTTGTGAATGTGTCAGTTCCCGAACCGCGCATGATCCGTCGCAGGGTTGAACGTGATGCAGATGGGCGCATCGCACAGATCATTGATGAAAGGGTTGAATAATGGCTGCTGGCATTTCTGATTATCTGGCAAATGAATTGTTGGATGCTGTTGGCAACAATGGATCATTCGCCGTTGCAACTGTGTATGTTCAACTGCACGTTGGCGATCCTTCAAGCAATGGGACAGCCAACCCCGCAACTGAGACCACACGCAAAGCAGCATCATTCGGTGCAGCAAGTGGTGGGGTGTTGACCAGTGACGCTGCTGTATCGTGGACAAACATTGCTGGTTCGGAAGATGCAACGTTTTTTACAGCATGGGATGCTGAAACTGCGGGCAACTTTTTATTTTCTGGAACGATTACAGCCAATGCATATTCCGCAGGCGATACGTTCACGATCCCTTCGGGAAGTCTGACGGTTTCACTGACACTGGCTTCGTAGTCGGTCATGGCATTCAGCCGCTTCACGCTGGATGTCAGCGCATTAGATGATCCCCTGGTTGGACTGGGGGGCGAGAATTTCCCGATGGAAGGCACTGCGTCTGCGGTGCTGGGTGAAACAACAGCAACAAGTGCGGGTGTTGTTTCGGTTGTTGCTTCCGCTATTTCTGCTTTGGGTGCAGTCAATTCTGTGGCTGGTGGCGATGTCGTTCAAGTTGGTTCGGCGGCAGCATCATTCGGCGCAATCGCGGCACAACTAAACGCACAAATTGAACACAGCGCAACTGCTGTCAGTGCTTTGGGCATTGTTGTGGCTTCGGGTGAAGCGATCATCACAATCACAGCCAGCGGCGCAACAGTCATACCTGGTGCAACAATTTTCGCGGAAGGCGTAGTTGTCCCGTCTGGCGAAGGTGTAATGACGGCAGATCTTGGCGCGTTGGATGCATCAGCAATTGCCACAGTTACACCCCTACGAAAACCATTCAGCGGCGGCGGTCGCAGAATACCGCAGGGTTTCATACAAGCAGCACAAGCACCGCCAATACCTTCGTTGCCAGAAATTGACAAAGAACCAGAAACCGTGCAGCCACTTCATCAACCCGTGACGATCACGGCGACAGCATTCGCAACTATCCCCATCATTCGCGCATTGGCTGTGGCTAACATTGAATGGGTAGCGGAAAACGATGATGCTGAAGTATTGGCATTGATTGGATAAAACATGAAAACAACAGTCGTAACCGTCGGAACAACACCAACTATCGTCGTAAATCCTGACGACCAGAACCGTTACGTCTATATGCAGATTGTCACCAGCGCTACCATCTACGTTGGTGACAGCACTGTTACTACCGACAACGGTATGCCTTTGGAGAAGCACACGCATCCGATTCAAATCTTTCTGCCCTTCAAACAAACTATGTATGCAGTTGTTACGGCACAAGTTGGTACAGCGGATCTACGCGTTATGACGCCAGACGTGGATTGATTTGTATGCCTTACGGAATTTCGCAGAACCAACCTGACTGTTCCAATTGGGCGGCTGTTGTCCTGCGTGAAGATGGCGGCTATGAAACACTTTCTTGCTATACCACAAAGCAGGATGCGATTGATCGGATGGTTGCGATGTCGCTTGCTGAAGGATTGGAACCATTGGGTGAAGTCGGTCAGCGTCAGTTGATGCCATTGATGGATGTTGAGATTGAAGAACCAGAAACCGACAAGCCTTCTGATGACACAGAACAAATGCTTGAAGGCTTGGCAGAACAAGAAGAAATGAAGATTACGCCGCGTCAAGGTGCGATGTATGACCTATATGAAAAAATTGCTGATGAATTTGGCAAGTGGGATCAGACAACTGATGCGAACGGCGCGCACTATGTAGCACAATCACCGTTTGCGGATAGTGGAATGGTATGCGCGAATTGTGTGTTCTACGAAGGTGGGCGCGGATGCGAAATTGTTTCGGGGGACATTGCCCCCGAAGGTATTTGTAAATTGTGGATCATCCGCGAAGATTTGCTTTCCGATGGCGAACCTATGGAAGAAGGCGCAAATCTTGAAGCGCGTGCTGTCAATTTGAGCGCACCAGAATTTATGCGCGCATCCGCGCGGCGCGGTTTGCGACTACACGAACAGGGTTTGTCTGGTGATGGTCTAGTTCCCGCGACTGTTGCTGATGCCCGCAAGATGGCAGCAGGTGAAATCAGCGAAGCCAAATGGCGCAAGATCCCTGCCTGGATCGCCCGCCACACGGTTGATCTTGATGCTGTGGAAGGCGATGAAATCACGCCAGGTCTGGTGGCAATGCTGTTGTGGGGTGGCGGGTCTACGAAAGTTAGCGCGCGCCGCGCACAGGCTTATGCGGAACGGATTGTAGCACAGTTGGATGCTGAAGCAGAAGCGCGTAGCGAGAACGACAAGGAAGATGTAAAGTGGGCGGCAACTATGGCAGATATAAACGAAGTGCGCTGGTGCGTCAAGGAAGAAAATGAAAAGCGTTCAATCGCTTTCACGACGCTGGAAGCACGCCAGATCGGTGACGGCAACAAACTGATTGGATATGCATCAATCTTTGACAGCCCATCAGAACCGATGCCGTTTGTTGAATTCGTGCGTCGCGGCGCGTTCGCCAAGACATTGAATGATGGCGCAGATGTGCGCCTGTTGATTGATCACGAAGGTGTGCCGTTGGCACGCACCAGATCAGGCACGCTGATGCTGGAAGAAGATGATCGTGGACTGCGCGTAGAAGCAAGTCTTGATCCCGTCAATCCTGATGCGGCACGGGTCATTTCAGCCATGAAGCGGGGCGACATTTCGCAGATGTCGTTTGCATTCCGCACTGTGAAAGACAGTTGGAATTCTGACAGGTCGGTGCGCGAACTGAAGGAAGTGCAACTGTTTGATGTGTCGGTTGTGACATTCCCTGCTTACGAAGAAACCGTTGCTGAAATCCGCAGTGGACAGAACGCGGAAGAAGTCGCTACCGTTGTAAATAGCGCACCCGTGCGTTTGCGTTCAGCGCAAATCGCATTGGCGCGTCGGCACAGCCGCGATTGAGCCGCGCCCCCATCGGGCGCACTTGGGATCGCACTTGGCGTAACTATCCCAACTATTCCCGAAAGGTGAATTATGAAAGACAAACTGATTGAGAAGCGCGACGCAGTTCTTGCCCGCGCCGAAGGTCTGGTTGCTGCCGCCAAGAATGAGGCACGCGACTTGACCGCAGATGAGGATACCGAAATTGCAAAGGCACTGGATGAGGTTCGCGACCTGGACGCGCAGATTGAGCGTCACGACGAACTTGAAAAGCGTGCTAAGGAAGCGGCTGATCTTCGTGCGAAGAACCAGATTGCTGATGTTGCGACGAAGGTTGTGAGCGAGGCGCGCACCTACGGCAAGCAAAGCCAGCATTCGTTCATTGCCGATGCGTACAACGCACAGTTCAACAATGACTTCGCTGCCCGCGAGCGTCTCGCTCGCCACATGAGCGAGGAAAAGGTTGAGCGTCGCGACGTTACCAGTGCGAACTTCGCTGGTCTTGTCGTCCCGCAGTATCTGACGGATCTTGCCGCGCCGTATGCGCGTGCAGGTCGCCCCGTCGCTGATGCGGCACGCAAGCATGAACTTCCTGCCGCTGGACTGACGCTGAACATCAGCAAGGTCACCACTGGTTCTGCTGTTGCACAGCAGACCGAAGGTGCTGCCGTTCAGGAAACCAACATGGATGACACGCTGCTTACGATCAACGTCAAGACCTTTGCTGGTCAGCAGAACGTTTCGCGTCAGGCACTTGAGCGTGGCACGGGCGTTGACAGTCTTGTGATGGCAGATCTTGTTTCTGCTTATCACACGACGCTTGACACCGCTGTGGTTGCTGAACTGCTGGCTTCGGCTGGTCAGGCGGTTACCTACACCGATGCCAGCCCGACGGTTGCGGAACTGTATCCGAAACTGCTGGATGCCGTGCAGAAGGTTCAGACGACCTTCTTCGGTGGCCCCAATGCCATCATCATGCACCCCCGCCGTCTTGCGTGGATCCTCGCCGCGCTTGATAGCAGCAACCGCCCGCTTGCCGTTCCGACTGGCAACGGTGCGTTCAACGCTGTTTCGGTTGGTCAGGGTTCGGTTGTCTATGGCAACAGCGGCTACACGATCGCGGGACTTCCCGTTATCACGGATGCCAATGTCAGCATCGTTCAGGGTGCAGGCACGGATCAGGACACCATCTACGTTGGCAACCTGCAGGAACTTCACCTGTGGGAACAGGGTGATGGTTCACCGATGATGCTGCGCTTTGAGCAGCCGAAGGGTGCGGAACTGGACGTTCAAATGATTGTCTATGGTTACGCAGCCTTCACCGCCAACCGCTATCCGAATGCGTGGGCGCAGATCAATGGAACTGGATTGGTCACACCGACCTTCTGACGATATTGATCAATGTGATTTGGGGCGGGGTGCAAACCCCGCCCCTTTTCGCGTCATCCAGGAAGTAACATCTGAACATGGAAAAGAAACTGATTGATGCGTTGCTTGCCGAACGCGAAGGATATATTCGTCGTGGCAAGATGGATCGCGTCGCACAAATTGATGCGCTGTTGAAGAAGGTGGATGTTGCCGCTGATGATCAAGTTGATATTGCGACTGTTCAGCCTGCGGATGAGCGCGCTATTATGCCGCGCCCGCGCAAACGGAAGAAGGCATAACTAATGGCGATCACCAATGGCTATTGCACACTGAATGAAGTGAAAAGCGCGTTGCGTATCGGGGTTGCCGATACCGCAGATGATGCACTGCTGGAAAATGCCATTGAAGGTGCGTCGCGTCGTATTGACGGATATTGCGGAAGGTTCTTCTATCAGAAGTCTGCGACTGTCAGCCTGTATGCCTGGACGCTATATCAGTTGCCGTTGCAGAACGATCTTGTCAGCATTACCACCCTGAAAACAGATGATGATGGTGATGGGACGTTTGAAGATACTTGGGTTGTGGGAACTGATTACCAGATGGAACCGTTGGATGTGGCGATCACAGGTTTCCCGTATCGGATGATCACTGCGATTGGTGGCAAGACGTTTCCGCTGTATTCGGTTCCGTTGCTTCCGTCAGCACAGATCAATGGTGTATGGGGTTGGTCGGCTGTTCCCGATGATGTTCGTGAAGCCTGCGTGTTGTTGGCTATGCGTGGATTTGCGCGATACAACGCCGCATTGGGCATTGTTGGTTTCGCTGATATGGCAATCCAGGTACGCGCTGTGGATCCTGATGTGCGGGATATGTTGAACCAGTATCGGAAACTTGGGGTTGCCTGATGGCGGCTACCCCATCACAGGTGATGCTGGGTTTGAAAAACCGTCTTGCCACAATCAGCGGTTTGCGCACGTTTGATTATCAGCCTTCGCAGTTGGTTCCCCCTGTCGGTTTCCCTGTAATCAATCGTGTGAATTATCACCGTGCCATGCGCGGCGGTTTGGTGGTATTTGAATGCACTTGCTTTGTTATCATCGGCAGGTACACAGATGATCGCGCATTTGAAGCATTGGATGAATATCTTGCCTATTCGGGGGCAAAGTCTGTTAGGGCAGCCCTGGAAGGTGATGAAACGCTAGGTGGCGTGGCGCAGTCATTGACAGTAACATCAGGGATGAACATCAGTGCAGTCAATGCGCAGGATCAAGATTTTCTGCAGATGTCTGTTGATGTGACAGTGAACGGATAGGAAAACACATGGCACAATACAAAGTGGTTTCAAGCAAATTGGCTGGCATGAAACAAGGTCAGTTGATTGACGCGACGGATCTTGCGGGTGCTAACATTCAAGCGTTACTTGAAGGCGGTCACATCGCTGAAATCGGTAGCAGGATGTTCAAGAAAGACAACGACAAGCAAACAAAGGTTGAGGAATAACTATGGCAATCATCGCGATGAAGGATGTTTCGGTCACGATCAACAGCGTGGATCTGAGCGATCACGCCAACAGCGTTGTCCTGACCTATGAGATTGAGCAGCAGGAAGCAACCGTGATGGGCGGCAATCGTTCGTTCGTCGGTGGCATTCAGAACAACACGCTTGAAGTCACGCTGTATCAGGACTTTGCTGCAAGCGAAGTTGAAGCGACGATCTTCCCGCTTGTCGGAACGCAGACCACTGTTGTTCTGAAGCCGACTTCATCGGCAGTGGGCGCGGATAATCCTTCCTATACGTTGGCTGATTGCTTCCTTGCGTCGCATACGCCGATCAACGCATCGGATGTTGGTGCTACGTCGCCAATCACGATGACGTTCACGGGTGGAACGTTGACGAAGGCGACTTCGTAATCAAATAATTCCAAACTGAAGGGGTATAACTGATGCAAATTCCATTGCGTGTGTCATTTATCAATGGGCAAACAGCAGATGTTGATGCAGTGTTTGCTGATTTCATTGCGTTTGAACGTGAACGCAGGAAAAGCGTTGTCAAGTTTGAAGCAGATATGCAGTTGACTGATCTTGCGTGGCTTGCATGGCACGCTGAAAAACGGCTGGGGAAAACTGCTTTGAAGTTTGATCCAGATTGGGTATCAACTGTGCAGGCTGTTGAAGCACGCACGGAAGATGAAGGTGCTGTCCCTTTGGAAAGTTAGCAAGGGGAAGCGCGCACTGGAACGTTGCTGCGCTGGCTTGCGAAACTGGCATTGCACCACAGCATTTGATTGATGCTGGTGGATTGATGATTGATACCATGTGGGATTATCTAGCGTGGCGTGCAGAACGGATGCGTCAGAAACGGTAGATGTATAATCACACGCATGACCAATGTGAAAGTTGAATTCCCTGGTCTGCCTGAAACATTGCAGCATTTGCGCAGATATGAACCTGATTTGTATAAGCAGATTGCGGAAGATCTGAAAACTGCTGCCGAACCGTTGGCGCGTGTTGTCGGTTCCAAGTTCCCGCAACAGCCATTGGAAAGATGGCACAAGTCTGGTGATCGGCGTGGCAAATCTAGAATGCCGCCATATAAGGCGTCTGCTGCGCGGGCTGGCGTAAAGCCAATTATCAACACCAATCCGCGCCCGCGTGGTATCGGGAATGAAGTTGGCATTCTGCGCCTGGAACAACGCAATGCTGGCGGTCAGGTCTTTGATAGTGCTGGTTCAGCCAATCCGTCAGCGCGTTTCGTGATGAATTTGGATAAGCATCGTGCGATCAAATCTGCTGGAAATGGTTTCCGTTCTCGCATTCTTTTCCCCGCAGCAAAGGCGCAAATGTCTATGATTGAAGTTGCTGTTAGGCGCGCAATTGAAAAACATGACAGCATCGTGCAAGCCAAGATCGTTGAAGGTTTCTAAGTTATGGCATTAGGCGTAAATATCGTTTCTACCTTTGATAGCAAGGGGATCAAGCGCGCCATCAGTGAATTCAAGAAGTTGGAAGGCGCAGGACAGAAAGCCACTTACGGAATTCGCACCATTGATAGCGCAGCCAAACAACTAGCGGCTGTGGCGGCTAAAGCCGCAATTGGTGTTGGTGTGATTGGCGGTTTGGCTGTTCGCGAATTCGCCAAATTTGATGACGCAATGAACCAATCAATTGCGATCATGGGCAATGTTTCATCAGCGATGCGTGATGAGATGACTAAAGCCGCAAGACAGATGGCGAAAACCACGACGTTCAGCGCGGAAGAAGCGGCGAAATCGTATTTCTATCTTGCGTCTGCTGGTTTGAATGCTGAACAAAGTTTGAAAGCACTTCCAGTTGTTGCGCGATTTGCGCAAGCAGGAATGTTTGATATGGCATTGGCAACTGACTTGCTGACAGATGCACAGTCTGCGCTTGGATTGACAATCAGAAACGACACAGTGAAGAACATGGAAAACATGGCGCGTGTTTCTGATGTGCTTGTCAAGGCAAATACATTGGCGAATGCCACTGTTGAAC
>Ga0070749_10002814_pt1 | contig 11660 bp, 6 predicted proteins | sample VirMetDEL_Nov_18_FD_75180 | JGI IMG/M metagenome (GOLD analysis project Ga0070749, IMG submission 75180) | Aqueous microbial communities from the Delaware River and Bay under freshwater to marine salinity gradient to study organic matter... | ecosystem: Environmental > Aquatic > Marine > Coastal...
CATTCGTGCGGTAAATCATTGCCAAGATAAAGCCACCTAATCTATAAGCCAGCTCTGGATGATTATTCCAACAGTTCTTAAACGTCAGGTAGGGTTCTTCGTTAGACACCCCGAACAGCTGAATAAGGACCGGCTCGCCAATACTTCGTAGAAGTGTGTCAATTTCACTTAAAGTTCTCTGAGGCCTGAGAAAGCCACGTATAGTCCAAGTCGAATGGTCGTCTGGATGTAATGTAAATCGATAGCCGGAGAACGGTAAATCGAACGGACCGCCCAAGCCACCCGTTAGATTAAGCGGACTTTGCTCAGAGGCAGTCGGCGTCGTTAACCGGTCTACGGTTACAGACTGGAGGTAAAAAGGAGAACCTCCACCGCCGCTGAAGCCGCCGCCACTAGAAGCCATATCTACGACTATGTCGTACCTGTAACCGCAAACCCCTACGCTATCTGGGGCTATAGGTTTTCCGATGATCGTTAAAATGTTGTCGCTAGTACCTGTAATCCTCCGAACCTGCGGCTCAAATAGTGTCTCACCCGTAAGAGATTCCGATGAATTTAAATACGTAAGTCTAGGATCTAGAGCTAATACATACTCCTGAAGGTCGGTAGCTTCAATCATCGTTAAAAGCTGAGCCGACCTGTAGTTCAACATTGTTCTATCAGGCGTTGACCCGAAGATTTGCGACCTACAGGTATCCAGGTAAGTCGGCAACTCTAACGACCTAAATGTTTGCGGTATTAACTCGTCACCAGGAACATTTGCGAAATAGCTCGCACTTCCGTCAAGGTTCACAAGTAAAGTTCTAGCGTGATTAAACATGTCAAACCTTTTAAGAAACAACGTCTGGCAAAATAGCGATGCTAATCCGCCAATTTATCGTTCGACGTAGCGAATCTTGCACATCTCCGCTCATCCCTGTCACAAAACCTTTAAAAGTCGTGCTTCTACCTATCCTGACAGTCACAGGGTCGCGATATGCCGCAATCCTAGATGTCTGGTACCACTCGATCATGCTTTCAAATCCATGTTTAGTGCCGCCTTCTTTTGAAGGGCACTGCTCTGCAAAACTCAAACCATGGAGCTCGACAGTTCCCATCCTGTCACCGAAGACATACAGGTAAACATCATTACCAATTGTGTGTAAGAACTGGTAGTTACCTGCGGCAGAGTATCCAATTCTAGTAATTATCGAATTTTGTAGACTGTACGTAATGGGGCCAGGAGCACCTTCTGCATTACCAAGCGAGATAGACCCTTCTGCACACTTGTCAGGCACATTTACAACACGCCCAGTGTTTTTTTCAAAAATAATCGGCATGCTTACCTCGTTCCGTTAGATCCTGTGGCGTTCGCTAGCGAGCCCCGTTGTCGTCCGTCAGGTCCGTCAAGCACTAGCTCACCAACAATCTTCATTGTCTTATCTTCTTGCTCTTGCTGTTCTTTACCTATATCGCGGTCTTCGACTTCTCTTAAGGAATCAGCTAGAGACTCAGCACGCTCCTCTGCAGACATGTCAGCCATATCTTTTTCGCCTAGGCCAAGGAATTCAGTTTGGCTCATCATGCGATCAAGTTCTTGCACTGACATGCCTGACTGCTGTGCAAGTTTCTTTCTATCTGCTTCGCTGCCTTGACGGTATTGATCGGTCAGACTGTCTAGCTTTTCTATCGCAGTATCGCCTTCAAGGCTGTCTACATCCTTTACTTTAGAAAGTGCTGAACCGATTAAACGCTGGTTTCGCTTTGCAGTATCTGAGGTTCCAAGCTGGTCACGCAGCGTGTCCAAGCCTTTACCCTCTTCACCAACTGCTGTGCTAATACCTAGACCTTCTGCAAGATTACCGAGACCGGTCAACTCAAGTTCTTGCAGTCGTTCCAGCTCTGCTTTGTCAGCTTTCTGGCGTTCTTCAAAAGTTCCAAGCATCTGGTCAATTTCAGATTCAGACTTGCCAGAATCTCGAAGTTTTTGCCTTTCAGCGTCATATTCTTTTCTACGCTCTTCCAGGGTTGCGACCGTGCCTTGGTTGTCTAAAGCTTTTTCAAACTTTGCGACGTCTTCTGGGTTTGCAGGGTCGTAACCTGCTTCCTGCATTTGTTTATCCCTGGCAGCCTGTGCTGACGCTATCTGCTGATTCAAGTCAGCAACGTCGCTCATTATCTTTTGGCTAGGCGTGCCACCGACTGCCTTAACTTCGTCTATTGCTTCTTGCTTCTTTTGAAGAGTTGACTGCAAAGTGGCTAGGTTCTTTCGAGTATCCCGTGCTTCACCCAGCTTTTCTTTGTCTCCTCCAAAAAGTGTAGCTTTCTGAACTTTTTGTTTAACTTCGTCGCTTGCTGTTCCTTGCATGTAAGCTTGGTATTCTTCTTCTGTGATACCAAGGGATTCTGCGTCTTTACCTACAGGTTTATCTTCCAGCCCCTGCAACACACGTAAAGAACTGATGTCCTCCTCGGTTACTTCAAATCCAAGCTGACCAGAAAAATCTGCCGCCATTTGTTTGAAATCGACAGCACCTGCCATGTCTTCAATAGAGGTGCCCATCGTCGCAATGTCTTTACGGTTCTGCTCTTCAAGGAACTGACGGTAATCACCTTCGTTAAGGTCAGCTGCATCTTTGCCGAGATAATCCGCGACTTCCTGACGCTGTTCTCTGTTAAGAGCTGCAAAATCTGCCATAAATTGTTGGCGGGCTTGTTCGTCCATTCCCATCATTCCGCCGCCAACCATCATTCCAATGTTACCGCCAAAGTATTTATTGGCCCTCGATTGAAGGTTGTTCTCAGCTTCCCTCCTGGCACTAACAGCTTGCACCGTAGCTGAAACACCGAGCCGGTCAATTGCAGCGTCGTCAGATAGAAGCTCACGCCGGACATTCGACATTGCCTCAATATTTTCGTTCGTCTGGTCGACTAGCCGACTACCTTCAGCAGTTGAGAGTCTTGCAGCTACATCGTCGTCTCTTGCAGCTATTTCTTCCTGCGTACCTTGGAAGCGTTTGGCAGACTCTTCACGAACTTTAGTCTTAGCGTCAGAAATCTTTTGCCTAACATCGCCCCCGCCTTCTAGAATGCTGTCATCTGCACCCAGTAGGCCTTGAGCTTTCATCATGTTTTCGGCAACTAAAGAGTCCTCAGCAAGGGTAGAGTCAGCATCTGTGACACCCGCGGATTCCAGCTCTTCCAACCGTGCAGATATCTCCTCATCGGTAGGTGCCATTCGAGCATTTGATCTTCTGTTTCTTATTAAAGCTCTTTGGTCCTCTTCGCTAAGATCTCCAAACTTAAACCCGGATAGATTAGCTTCGTCCGCAATATCTTCTGCGGATCGGACATCCCTACGCATGTTTTGACGAACACGAGCAAGAGCTGCACCTTCGTCAACATTGTTAGCCAACAAGTCGTTGTAAGTATCTCGATATTCGCCTTCGAGGTCTCCCGCCTGCACGCTGTCTATTCTGTCCAACTCTTCACGGCGTTGGCGAGTGGCTAATGCTATAGAGTCATCTCTCGTCACCTCTACATCGGCAAAATCAGCCCGGTCTGCATCACTCACTTGAGAAGTAAGTGCAAGGTTTCGAGCTTGATCCATAGTTGTAAAAGCTTCGAGATTTCTTACAGCTTCCCTACCTGCTGCGACATCTTCTCTGCCAAACCGGTCTTCGCCCGCATCAATTCCTAGTTCATCGGAAAGGCCCTGCACATCTGCTACCCGCTGGTCGAGTGCGTCTAACCTGTCGTTAATTTGGTTTTGTCGGTTAGTCCGCTGCTCACTCGTGAGGTTTGGATCATTAAGGCTTTCTTGCAAATCTTCAATTGCTTGCTTTTCTGCATTGATTGCTTCAATTTCTGGAAGCAGCCTTTCCTGAGCTTCAGCACTGTCCGCACCAAAAGTATCTAGCAACAAAGTTTGCAGATCTGCGTTATCTTCTCCTGTACCTTGCCGTTGAATAGCATCTACGAAACGGTTAAGAACACTACCGCTCGGGCCAAGACCCGACATAGCTTCGTTAACCCGCGAACGTGTGCGAATACGCTGCATGTTTCGATTACGCTGGTCCGTGGCTTGACGACCAAGCACTTGGTTCATTTCAAAATTTCCGCCCTCAAAGCCAAGGCTTCGAGCCACAGTATCGGCTTCGCCAAAAGTGGCATTTGCCATTGCGTTTGCTTCTGCGTCTGAAAGCGTAACTCCCTCATTGGCAGCCTGCTGCTGAATAGCTTCTACCATTGCAGCTTGTCTGACTTCTCTATCTTGTTGGTCTTCCAGGCTTAAGCCTTGTAAAGCGTCTAAACCCGCTGAAGATAAAGAACGAGATATACGGTTTCTCTCTCGCGTAGACATTCCTGGTGTAGCGGACTCTAAGGCACCAGAGCTTGCAATGCGGTTAGCTACCTGCCTTTCTTGCCTTCGGGTTATCTCCTCGTACTGGTTGTTTAAAGCAATAGTTTGCAGCTCAGGGTTTTCTGCCATTTCTCTTTCGAGCGTAGCCCTGTCACCGAGCAGGCTGTTAAAGTCGCCAACATCCATCCCACTCGCACCGCCTTGCTCAACTAAAGAGCGTACGTCTCTAGCTCTTGTCGGCACTGGGCGAGTTTGACCTTCAAACTCATATGTGGTTTCTCCTCGGTTAGCCGCATCGTTTATCGCTTGCAACTGCCGTCCTGCACGTGTAGTTGTGTCAAAACCGGAGGTGCGTTCCATCACACTGAGTGCGGCATAGAGATTATTTGTTTCTGAACCCATACCGCGAGCGAACTGCCGCTGAATAGCCTGCCCTGAGGCTTCCTGATTCATCGCACCAAAGCCTTGCTGGCCAGGTAATTGCCCGTATCCCATGCCCTGAGAAACAGAAAGGTTTGTTGCTGTAGGTGAAAAATAGACTCCGTTACCCCTACCCATAACCCTATCTAAAGCAGCTACACCGCTTTGTTGTCGTGCAGCTAGTTGATCCAAACTAAGACCTGAGATTTGCGACATAGACTGCAAATCTCTAACCATCGTGTTTAGATTGTTTGAATCGAACTTTTGAATATTGCCTTGTGTTAGCCCTTCCAAGGCACCTATAAGTTTAGGAATAGGAGCATTAGGATCGCCATTCTCGCCAAACACTTCCCGCATTGCTGCTATAGATTGGGAATAACCCTGCAAACGGTTTTTAATTCTAGAGGCATCTGCCGAAGTCATCTCCCCACGTACCGCATCTGTCTGAGCTAGCTTAGTAAGCTCTTGGCTTGATAGCTCAGAAGCATCTGTAATGGCTCTATCGATACCTGCGTCAGCTAAAGCTTCCTGTAACCCGCCTGCGTCCTGCACCGCACGCACTGCTGCTCGCTGCCTATCTCGAACAGGGCCAAGTCCAAGCTGCCCCCTCGCTTGTAACTCCTTGTAAAGCTCGCCAGCTTCACCTGCACGAATACCGGACATTTGCAAATAATTGTCGCCTGCGTACATCTGGTTAAATAGTTCTTGAGTCAGCTCCGTATTTGCCTGCTCGCCAAGCCCTATACGCCCAGTAGTCGGATCAATTACATACCGATTGGCTTCCATCATCTGGCCAGCCAAGCCCTGGATACTGCCGCGAGGTCCTGTAATGGCATCAAGCATTCCAGGAGCAAACATATTAAGGATTTGCCCAGAAGCGGCAGCTTGGTTTGCTACATTCCTAAAAGCTTGCCGCTGATCGGCATTCATTTCCATGCCGGATACCGCAGCTACACCTCGCAGGGTCCTGTAAATTCCCTCTGCATCTTGCCCGCCCGCTGCAAGGTTAGAAGAAACTGTACGCTGCATCTCGTTATATTGATGCTCACGCTGAGCTTGCGAGAATGACGCCGCATTTCCCATCGGCACCATACCCGCATTTTGAAACATAGGCGTTAACGCTATGTTTCCTGCAACTCCCGCTAATGCACCTAACGGACCGTATTGGCCTAAATTAAGAGGGGCTAACGGAGACACATCTACAGGACGACGCTGCTGTGCCGGGCTATTTGCGGCATACTGCATTGCCGTCCGATCAAAAAGTCCAGCGGTTGCAGGGGCAAGTTGACCCGGAAAAGCCCCGCTTAACTGTTGCAGCATTTGTAATTGATATGGGTCCATCCTATCGGCGTCCTTGCTGACTGAGTCTCTTGTTAAGCACTTCCTGCTTTACTCGTTTAAAGTTGGCAACTCTTTCTTCTTCTTGCTTTGCAGCTTCCGCAGCTTCTAGCTCTGATTTAGCTACAACGTCTTTAACCTGAGTTTCCCACGCGGCACGGGCTTCTGCGTCATCTAACTTAAACCCGGCTAACGCTTCCCACTGTTCTTTAAATGATTCGCTTTCTGATTTTAACCTCTCATCCTCTGTTACACCTACCCAAGGCCTGTAAACTGCATCAATGTCGTTAAATAGCTCTTTTGCTTTTCTTTGCGTTTTTGAAAAGTCGTCTGCGGAGATTCGGGCACTGGAGACCAAAGCTAATTGAAACTTAAAAGCATTACCTAGGAGCTCTCCACGGTTTTTTTGCTCCATACCTTTAAGTAACAACCGCCAAGTACGCCACCAAGTTACTGAACGTATGTTAGACTTGCTGTAGTCTATTACGCCGTTCACGGCTGACTGTACTGTTAAAGCTGCTGCTCGGTCTCCTTCCAAAAATCCGGGTTATCTACGCAAGCCTCCAGCTTTACAACTAACCTGTTAAACTTTGAACATTCATGGGTTACACATCTGTGCAAATGCTCTGTCTTTAAAACATTCTCTAATACGTAGTCTTGAACAGCTAATAACAAACGATCTTTCTTGTATTCGATACCTTTGCTGTCTAAAAACTCGTCCCAATAACTATCTACGTCCGGGTGCGATTGTTTCGTAAGTCCGGAAGGCAAAGTGATATGCAAAGCTTGCGTAGCCGCTGACAAATGCGTGAGCTGCAAACACACGCGTACTCGATTTAAATATTCATAGTAGTCTGTTGAATTGGATATTACACCGGATTTTTGTGCAGCAAATCCTTCCGCATACAACAAGTCGAGTTCTTTAACAGTAAGCGTCCTAAAGTCAGCCTTTAGTTGACCACCAAACATCTCATATCGCTTACTAAAAACTTTTGCTCCAAGAATTACTTGTAAGAATGCGACTTTATCCCGGTGCTCTGGTTCTGGAATTACTTCATTTGCATGGTTCCAGCCGCACTGAGGGCATATGATTTCTAACGTTGCTGGAAGATCTTCCGAGTTTTCGTCGTCGGAGTCGTTAGGCTTTTTCTTAACATCCTCGGCGGTTTCTGGCGGGGGCGGCAAAGGTGCTTCTGGAACTACAGGTATGTCAAAGGAATCTACATTGGCAGCGGCGGTGGGTTGTTTTTCTTCCGTCTCCTGTTCTCCACCAAAAACTACCACCTCATCCGTTTCTTTTGCGACCTTGTGCCCAAGCTCCTCCAAAACCTGTTCAAAAGTTTTATTCTTTTGCTTTGCAATTTCAGAGATAAGCTTCTTTTCTTCTTCTGAGATGTTATTCGGGTCCATCTTTTCTCCTAAAGTTTAAAGTTGCCATCAAGTTCTAGTTTCTCCCAGTTGCCTACACTGGGCTCTTCGTAAGTGCCGCGATTACCTCCGCGATCCTTGGCATAACCAGCAGGATCAAAAAGTAACCAGCCGTCTTGGCCGTTATACTGAAGCCATGTTTGGTCATCTACCCAATGCTTTTTACCTGGCCAGGGATAAAGGTCCTTACCCTGGTATTTAACTTTATTTTCTGTCCAAGTTTCACCGTCGCCAGTAAGGGCACCAACACGTTCTAACTGCTGGAAACGTGTTTCTACAAAGAAGAATTTGTCTGAACTGTACCCGTAGACATCACCCCCGCCTGAGTCTGTTTTATCTCTAAAAGAAAAACCGATGTCGCTTTCTAAAAGTTCTGTGTTACCGGGCTGCTGTTGCTGCCAGAAATAATTAGGATAGTAAGCCTCAAATAAAGGCTTACCGATATTGTCAATAACGGGACCAATTGCACAAAATTCGTCAATAAAGTTATTGACATCTTCGGGTATTCCGTTCGTAGAGCTGTCGCCAAGACCTTGAATACCTTTTCGACATGCCATTTGCTTTAGAGCAATAATGTTGCCTTTTGCGTATACGTCCTTGTCGACACCTACAGAGCCACCGTCACAGACAACTACTGTCTTATTCATTACGGTAGGTCCGCTAACCTTAGACACAAAAGGGCTGAAGAAGTGCGATTTATCAATGTTTACGTCATCTTGACCTTCGGGCGAGTGCCAAATACCTAAACCTAAAGAGTTAAAGTAAAGGTGGGCATTTGCATAAGAAACAAAGCTGCTCTTACCGTTCGCAGCATCAAGCACAAAAACGCCTGTGCCTTCTGCATTGCCTTCTTGTACTCCAGAACGGATATAGACATTCTGGGTCATTACGTTAAAGCTGCCTCCGCGAGAAAGCATGGTTATGCCGCCAGCCTTTACATCTTCTCCGACCTGGCCCTTATACTGCTGTACGGTGCCTTGCGACTTAGATTCAATTAGGACAGACCCGTTTCCGCTATTGCCCCCTAGAAGCTGCAAGTTTTTTTCTGCTTTGACTCTCACGTCTTTTCGAGAAGACGATATATCCACACTGTCCAGTGCCCGTACAATTGCTTCTTTGCCCATAGAAATAACACGGGAGCCGGAAACCAGCATTACGTCGCCACCGGCTTCTAATCTGATTTGTCCGCCAGTCATCACAATTTGAGAGCCGTACCCGTCACCTATAGCGATGCTCCCGTCATCGTGCATCGTGAAGAAAGACATATTGCCAAAATAATCTACGTCCCCGTAACGACTGTCGATGTTTAGCCTGTAAGTCGGTTCGTTAGTGATGTAGGATTCACTAAATTTTCCACGAACAAAAGACACTGGACTTAGTTGTAGCTCGGACTCTTCTGGGTAATCGTAGTCTTTTGTGTGGTACTCAAACGGATGGGTAGACTTCCAGTTGTAGTGGTGAGCAATTAAGTCCATGACCCCTGCAGGTCTTGCTATGTTTGGGATGTCCGATACGGAGTCAAACTTAAAAGGTTTAACTTTGTGCTCGTCACCGCTCCCGAAAATGCCACTAAATTTGTAATCTGGGTTGTTCTCTGAATCGTCGCCTTGTCCGTCTTCCGCTAACCGCTTTCTTCGTGGATTTGGAATTGACGGATACTTGCAAAATAAAATCGATTTTGCAGAGCGTAAAGAATAGCTACCGTCTAGGGCTATAAACTCGTTAAACAGACCGTCATCTTTATCAGCTTCCGCGTCTGTCATCAGGCGTTTGCCTGATTGCTTTACCGGATTCATCAATGTCCGGTTAAAACCCTGACCTAGGTAGCCGTGATAGTCCGTCAGCCGGTAAACAGGCGTCTGTGAAAAATCTTCAATGTCTTCTAGGCCAAAAGGCGTTTGCTTATCTAGCTGTACGCCAGCTTCGTCATATGTCTTGGAAAACTTTTCGTTAGGTCCGTACATACCTGTAGCTTCCCACGGATAAACGCAGTAGCCTTCCAAGTGTACGTTTTCGCCTTCGTCGTATGTCTGCAAGCTATTCTTGCAGTACGACATAATATTTAATGAAAGTCCGGCCAGCTTTGTGTAGCTATCAAAATAGTTCAGCCATAAGCCGCAAGCTTCATTAACACGTAAATATGTCTGGAAAGAATCTATTAAAAGTCCAATACCTGTCTCAGACATTCTGACATATTCACCAATCGTACCGTCCATTGGACGGCCAGACGATTGAGAAACCCAGCCCATACCGTCTACCGTCGCAGTAACTGGGGTGGCATAGCTTGGTACTTTTTTAACGCCCGAATTACCTCCTTGCTGAATGTGATCTGACGCATTCATCTTGTCGTATGCGTGCGTTGTCGGAATAACGCCAAGAATGTAAGCGAGCTTACCTGTCTTGGGCTTCCAGACAATAACGTCAGAATTGGGAGGAATGACGTTACCGGTTTTGACGCCAAGCGGCATCATTGAGTCGTGAGAGCAGGCCGTAGCAATACAGGAGCCCTGTCTTCCGCTCAACTGTATCTTGTAGCAGTGGATATAAGGATACGCTAAGAGAACGCGGCCTACACGGATAGGCGTATCTTCTTGAAGAGGAGAATCGTGAAGGGCTGCCGTATTGTTTTTATTACTAGCAACATCTCCCGCTCTAAGCTGCTCCATTCCACTAACAGATTCTTGTCTGTTTTGCGTGTCCCGGAGATGGCCTTCCGTAGTATCCGTAAGGCCAGTTTCATTACTATCGTAAACTGCGGGTGCAGAATCGGCCCTACTGCCTGGGTTGTATACCATGTTTATCTCACCTTACGGTGCGTTTGGGAGCTTACGCTCAAAAAAGCTGGCTCGGGCCCGTAAAAGAACCCGAGCCAGCTATAAATCAATTAGCTAAAAATGTAGATTTTAGCCGCCAGAGCATTCAAGGTTCGCAAACATGAGCTGAATGTTCTCATTCACAATCATGTCTTGCGAAGCAACGCTGACGCCCATGTTGGTCATCACTGCTGCCTGAATGGTGTAGGTTACCTTGTTATTGGCTGTCTGGCCAATAGCACCGGCAATCGCGACATTTTCAGTCTGGTTGATACCTGCGATACCTGCGGCCTTCGCATCTTCACATCCACCCTGGAAGGTGAAAGCGATATCTTGGGGACTACAAACGTTGCCCATTGCGTTATAGAAATCGCAAAGAGCCCCGGACTGCGGACCAAGAACACGTGCGATGGAAGCAGTACCTTGAGTACGACCACCAACATAGAAAACAGGAACCACACCGCCTGCACCTGCCGAAGCTCCGCCATTACTCACATCGTAGATACGAGCGATATTCTGAGCGAAGTTAATCTGTGCATTCTGCACAATTCCGAGAGGCACGCTAGCGTTACCGCCAATCGTGAGAGCTGCGATGTCGGAAGCAAATGACCCGCCGTGGCCTGTTCGCTGCCTTTGGTAAATAGCTGGCATATGAATCATCTCCTAGATTCTGAGTCGTGGAGCTACCCACAGACGTTTTGTCAAAACTGAAAAAGTGGCTAGGGGCGAAGTTACCCCTAGCCACAAGCTAGATCAAACAACCAGGTGGAGTTCGATGTTGTTCAACGCGTACGGAACCTGAAGGGTGATGTACGCAACATACCGATCCTTGAAGATTTCCGACACGTAGAAACGATCTACAGTCGCATCGATCAGCTGACCGCCGAGCTGAGGAGTAGTACGCTCACTCTGAAGAGTACGAATCAACTTGTTCATACCTCCAAGAATGATGTCCTGCATACTCGGAGTGACATTGCTAACACCGATGAATGGAGCGAAGTAATCCTTGAAACGGTAGCTGATGCTATCGACGTTTCGAGTAATCATCTCTTCGCGATCATTGATGTCCTCATAGTCACCCGTAGTGACAGCATGGCGATTGTAAATCTCGCCATCCTGAGCTTGGATAACAATCCAAACACCTGCGATAGCCATGGCATCCAGTTGCGTCTTGTTGAACTTATCAGTCGAACGAGGCGTGCTGGAGAAGCCTTTGACTTCCACGTTGGTGAGGCCCTGGTGAGGCAGTACTGCCGAAGAAAGACCTGCAAGAGCAGCGTTCAGGTGGTAACCCTCCTGAACCGTTCCAGAGGTTTCAA
>Ga0070749_10002815_pt1 | contig 11659 bp, 9 predicted proteins | sample VirMetDEL_Nov_18_FD_75180 | JGI IMG/M metagenome (GOLD analysis project Ga0070749, IMG submission 75180) | Aqueous microbial communities from the Delaware River and Bay under freshwater to marine salinity gradient to study organic matter... | ecosystem: Environmental > Aquatic > Marine > Coastal...
AAATAGCTGTTGAATCACCAACATCATTTGCTGTAATATTTAAAACACCATCACAAGTAATGTCTCCTGTGGTTGTTAAGTTGCCCGTTACATCAACACCAGTATTATTTATTTGTGCTCTTACAGAACCACCTGTTTGAAAATCGATTTGGTCCTCGCCAAAATCAATCATAGTGTTTCTCTCGGCATCATCCGCCGCTTTTAAATCTCCGATAACTTGAGACCCTTTTGAATATTTGTAAGACATATAATTCTCCTTTTCAATAAATAGAAAAAGGCCGAGCAAAAGCCCGACCTTCTTTTTGAGAGCAAAGATAATAATCTTTATTAGTAATCTAAATTAGAATACTTTCCATTCTGTTCCATCGTAGATCAATGTAACAGCAGCATAAGGTGATTCTAAAACGATACTTGCTGCACCGTCAATATTATCATCTGCATCTGTAATTGTTACAGTATTATCAGAAGCAACAACAGAACCAGCTTTTACCATAATTTCGTCACCTGAAGAAGGTGAGTGTGTGATAGTAAAGGTCATTCCACCAGAAGCTATGTTACCAATGAAAACACCAGGGTTAGCAATATTAGCATCAGCTGTCGCTGTGGTAACTGTTCTAGATACAGAATCAGCAGAAATACCAGTTAATTGAGAACCATCACCAACAAAAGCAGAAGCAGAGATAGGCAATCCACCAGAAATATGTGTAGATGTGATATCCCAATCACTTGTGTAAGCTTCGGCCACCAAGAGAGTTCCACCGTAAACACTAGAAGCAGAAAGAGCAATAGAAGATTCAAAATAATCTTCAGCACCATTACCAGAGATATCAGAATTCGCTGTCTTGAAAGAAGCATAATCATTACCAATTTCAAAACCTCTACCAGTTTGAAGAGATGCATCACCATCACCAATAGTGATTAAAGCATCTTGTACTAACAACTGTTCAACAGAAGCAGAAACAGTAGCACCTAGAATAATTAGATCACCAGTAACAGTCAAATCAGCACCAAGAGTAAGGTCTCCTGCACCGTCTAAAATAACAGCTTTTGAAGCCTGACTGTTAGCACTAGTAGCACCATCAAGTAATGCTATTTCTGTATTTGAAAGTGCAGCCAATGCAGTTGCAGCTTCAGAAGTCATACCAGATAAAGAATCAAGCTGAGCATCATAAGCTTGAACGTCAACACCGATTTCCAAGCCCACAGCAACTTTGAATGCAGTCTCATCAGCATTATTGAGAAGAGAAGAAGAAGCGTAATTAGAAATGGTTGTTGAAGCAGGAAGAACTAAGCTATTGATGTTTGAATCAGCACCGGCAAGATAGTTTAATTCAGCAGCAGTAGCTGTTATATCAGTACCACCAAGAGCCATAGAGCCCATTTGAAATTTATCAGAGCCAGAAATTGTTGTTACACCAGAAATAGCACCAGCAGAAGCGATACCCTGATCGGCAGCATTAAGACCGCCTTGGAAAACACCTAAACCATTTGCGCTAATAACAGCGTTACCAGCACCAACGTCAAGTTCAGAAACAGAAGCTGTTAAAGAAAGAGAGAGGCTAGACCCAGTAAGATCACCTTGAGCATCGATATCATCAGAAGATGTAATCGATCCGGAAGCAGTAAATGCTCCCAATTGAAATTTATAAGCCATATTATAATCCTCCATAGAAAATATGTTATAAAATAGAGCGCACAAAGCGCCCTAGGTGTTAAATAGAAACTAGTTTTCTAAACGACCAAAATTCTTTCTAGTAAATAAAGAATTTATCGGTGCCGTTTGAATAGAGGTTTACGGCGGCGTATGGGGACTCAAGTACAATTGAAGCTTGCCCGTCAATGGTTTCGGAACCGGAGGCAAGAATGGTTATGTTATTTGTATTTGCCAATCCTGATTCGTCTTTTACAGTAAAATATTGTCCGGCATCATAATCTCCAGCAGAAGGCAATCTTATTTCAACAGCAGAAGAAGCTGTGACTCCTAAAATAGTTGAGGAAACAGATGCTGTGATTGTTGTGGTAACCTCGGTTCTTGAATATGAGATGCCTGTCTCAATTCCTACATATGCTGAAGCGGACACAGTACCATTAACAGTTAATGTGTGTGTGGGGTTTGTGGTATTAATACCTACTCTGTTTGCAGAGGAAGAAACAAAGACTGTATTATCTTGAACTGCTTGGTCGGAATCATTACCTATAAAAATGTGACCTTTATCTAGATTAGGAGTAGCATTTGTTCTTCCAGCACCACCAACCCTTACTTGTCCTGAATTATCTGACTTAAGAACTCTTGCAATATTTTGTATTAAGGCGCCTGAACCAGTAGGTGGTAAATTAGTTAAGCTACCAGAAACTCCACCAGATCCTGTTTGAACGTACAAAGTATCACCAGCAGAAAACATTGAGGTATCAAATCCGTTAAGTCTTCCAAGAGTGACTATTCGTACTTCGTTACCATCATTAGAAGTACCATCGGCAACCAAACCCATAACTGGCATTTTTGAAGCATCATCAGCAGCAGCAAGAGCTATTGTAGGAGTTTGGCCAGAGATGCCTTTTACGTAAACAGCTTGTCCTCTGGTAATTGTAGCTCCTTCATCATTTATAGCTGTGAACATAAGTCCACCATCTAAGAACTTTGCATAAAGGTTTTCATATTTTAATTCAACTTGTCCAAGATCATATTGTTCATCTGCCAATGGCACGATGTTAGACGAAGTCAGAGAGCCATTAAAAATAGAAGAACCGGTTAATATTAACTCTGATCCGTCAAATGTAAGATTTGCTTCACCGTCTAGTTCTGTTGTTGTTGAACCAATTGTTACAAGTCTGTTTTCTGCCTGATTGTTCAAAGCAGTTATAGCTCCGGCATCAATAGTTACAGTTACATCATTTCCTGATGTTGTAGCTGTTACACCAGAGCCAACAAAATCGATTGAATTTAACGCAGTTGTGAGATTTGAGCCTTCATCTTTAACAGTTATGGCACCAGCAGAATCAGCAATATCTGAAATCTTTTCATCTAAATATTTTCCAACATAAAGATAAGCTGAGGCTGTAACGGGAGGGGCTGAGGCACTATCTTGAATAAAAATAATTCCTGAATAATAATCAAACTGCCAATCAATGGCATCAGTTGAGGATATCTTATTAGCAGGGTTTGAAGGATCTCCAGAATATAATTCAACATAATATCTGTTGTTACCTGTAGAACCAGGTAAACCAGCGTCTGTTGTAAAAGGCGGAACTAATTGTAGTCCTCCGCGAGAAAGATAAAGTCGCTTGTCATTTACAAAGTTACCAGATCCAGTTAATGGATTTGAAGAAGTTGTTTCGTAATTTGATGGAAGTTTTAAATAATAAGCATGATTAGCGAAACCTTGAGTTGGTTCTCCACCATCATCAGAGTCAGCATCAGCATCATAGTAGCCATCAGAAATGGCAACAACGTCAAAATAAACTCTTTCAACTGTTGCGGGAGCATCAACTGAGGCAGAGTAAAGTGTGTAAAAATTAGTTCCTGGTTCTCTTGGGATAGTTTCAGCAAATACACCACCACCAGGAACAGAAACGTTTGAAGGATAAGCTTCTTCAGCATCTGTCAAGGAAGGACGAGTTTGTGCCTTACCAAGAAGCTTCTTAGCTGCAAAGTTTGTGAATGTTACGTTTGTTTTAGCCATTAGAAACTCACCTGTATCCTTGAAATATAACCAGTCCAATCTTCATCAGCAGTTACTTTTATAATAAAATATTGATTTTGCTTTATCCTTCTGGTTCCCAGAGTTAAGGAAAGAGCTAGTCCACCAGAATCAATAGTGACATCTTCTCCACTTGAAGCACCAGATCTAATACCTGCACCGTCATTGTTTGGCTGATTACCGGCATCAAATATCTTAGCAACATCAGCCCAACCTGTTGATTGATCATCAGCTCCTGAATAAGCAGGATCATATGAAACTTTAAATTCAACATTAACATTTTTATTAGCACCAAGAGCCTCATAATAAGGATCAGAAATTGGAGAAATAGATCTTAAAGTAGCATCTCCATATAATGTTAAAGTAAAAGAAGAAACAGTTGTTACACCAGTATATCTAAACATTCTATAATAGCTTCTTGTTCCCGTTGTTAAAATTGAATAATCTGGATTACCAGCTGGAACTTGTAATCCTGCGTTTCCAGTGTCTCCGCCAACTCCTATTTGTTTTGGAGAAATTAAATAACCATTTGCAGTAACCAAACCATCATCATGTCCTCCACCATTATTCATAGCAGTTGATGAGTTCCAAGTGTTGGCGGAAGAAGTAATAGCTGCTTGATCAGCATAGTTTCCAGAAATAATTCGATAAGTTTCTAAACCAAAATATTCATTAGCTGTGAGCGTTGTGCTCCCAATTGAGCCAGAATAAACCATGAAGCTAGCTTTAGAAGCTTGAGAAGTGGTTCTATTCGATTTGAATGGATGTAAGACTTGACTGTCAACTGTTACATCATAATCAGTAAATAAACCAAGGCCTCCGCTTATTGAAGTTAAACTATCAAATAAAACAGTTCCTGTTATCTCAATGTCTGTTAGGTGACAATTGCTTGAACTATTTAATAAAGGCATATCACAAGAAGAAACAGCAGAGTCAAATGTTGTGATTCCTGAACCAGTTATTCTTATATTTGAAATGGAACAGTTGGTTGTTGTTGGAAATGTAATAGCTGTTCCATTTTGATACATATTTCTGTAGAAATTAGAAGCTGTGTATTCAAAACTAGCTGAAGGTCGAGAAGCAAAATATCCAATACCTGATTGATAATAGACATCTGAATGGTCAAAGTTTCCTAATACAGGTGTGGAGACAGCTGTATCATCAACAGCGCCTGAAGGGTCTACAACCCATTCAATAAAATTAGTTTGTTGATCTCCAGAGGTTCTATGAATTACTTGTGCATAATTCCAGCCATTATTTTGATCACCAGAGCCAATTTGGAATGTCCCTGTTCTGTAAGGTTTGTTGTAATCAGGAATACTTGAAAGAGTGCTATAATTAACAGCAGACAAATCAAAACCAGATGAGTTGCCATTAAAATCATTCGAAATAGCATTAAGAGTTCCAGTTAAAGAAACCTCATGCACTTCAATACCATTTACTTTTAGTACTAAAGAACCAGAGTATCCATTAAAGAAAGCATCAGCAGGATATCCAGATCCGCCTCCTATAACATCATTTAGAATTCCTGTTACTGTTGGAAAGGAAGAAAAAACTCCTCTTCTATTATTTGAAGAGCCCAAGTCAGAATATAAGGCATTAACATCAAGATCGCTTAAAGAAATAGATGAAGCCGTTGCATTACTATAATCAGCTACAGTATTTGATGTTCCAAAAGATAATTTTGCACTATCACCATTAGCTCCGTTATTAATATCACTTAAAACTTGTGGTGTTGCTTGTGATTGATTAGCTGGAAGGGTAAATTGAAGTTGGCTTATATAACCACCCCAAGTTTCATCTGCTACAATTTTTAACATCATTCTATCGCCATCAGCAACAGAAGCAGTTCCAAATGAAACAACATGCGTATCAGAGTCGCTAGCAGCTGCTATCTTTGCTCCATCACCGTCTTGAATATTTCCATAAACAAAGTTTTGTGATATATCCATCCATCCAGTTGTTCCTGGGTTCTTTACAAAGAAGTGGACATTTGAAGAGTCTAGAGAAGAATTACTATAAGTTGTTCCGTTCAAGGTGGATTCAATTTTAAAATTGTAAAGATCAGCACCAGAAGAGTTAGAAAGAATTCTGTAAAACGTTCTTGTTCCTAAAGGTGTGTCATTTATGTAATCAGGCTGTCCTGATTCTACATTTAACATCGTTCCAAAGTCACCACCATTTGGAATATCAGCATCAACAGGGCTATAAAGACGTTTGTTGAAAAACAATAATCCATCTTGATGTCCATCCACATTAGTTCCCGTCATGTGTGTCTGTGAATTCCAAGTTGCTGCGGAAGCTGTAGTAGAGGCTTGTGTGTCATAAGAACCAGAAGTTTTTCTAAAATTTTCAGAATTAAAATATTCAATTGTGTTAGTGCTGGCTGTGTTTCTTGTCTCAATAAGAAAACCAGTAACATCGACCGAGCCTGTGTTTGTAATAGTCGCTTTCAGTGGATGTGTCACTGTGACATTGCATGACATAGTGTCATCAAACAAAGTAGCATCACTTCCAGTAAATGAAGCAGTAACACCTAAAATCTTTGTGTTGTCCTCAGAAACTCCAATGTCTTCAACGTCTTGAGCTGAAGGGTTTGTGGCGTTTGCTGTTGTTGTAAATGAGATTGGTGTACCGGAAGCTTGATAAACGTTTCTATAAAGATTGTTAATATCAACTTTATAACTTGCTGTTGCACTTGTATTATATTGAACACCTGATAAATACTTTGAACCATTGAGTGTGACATCTTCAATTCTCGCATTTGAGACTGATAAATCATCAACAGCACCAGACGGGTCATTAATCCATTCAATGTAATTAGTTGAATTATCAGAGGTAAGTGAATGGATAACTCGAAGATAATTCCATCCAACCTTTTGGTCATTGGCATCAATTTTATACTTTGCTGTTCTATGTTTGAAGATATACCATTCAGAACCATTACCATCATATGAGGATGCTGTTACTGAAATATTTGTAAATCCAGAATCTCCAGTTAATGAAGTAGCTGATCCTGTATTTGGATTACCAGTCCCAGCAAGACCTGATAAAGCAACAGAATGAACTACAGTTCCGTTTAATTCTAGCTTAAGAGTTCCTTCATTTGCATTTCCAAAAGCATCATTAGAGTAGGCTAAGTTTCCATTTATAACAGATTCAACAACATCGTGATTGATAAACCCTGTTATGTCTTGTGTTCCATCATAAATTCCAAGTCTTATATTAGAGCCTGAAGTTTCTGATGCATAACTTCCTGAACGATCAACGGCATCAAAACCAGCCTGTGTTCCGGAGGAAGTATAATCTGTTATTGGATAAGTTGCCCCAAACGACAGTTTTGCTGTTATTCCATTTGTCACATCTTCGTCAATCGAACGAACAGCAGGAGCTGGAGAAGGTGCAAGAATTTTCAAAACTTCATTGAACCTGTCTATGGGAATTCCAATTGCTGTAGTTGAGGAAAAGTCTGTAAAAAGACCATCAGTATAGTCTCCATCCTCGGCATCACCAATTGTACCACCAGAACCACCAGCAGATGAAGTTAAAATTAAATTATTACTTGAATCTAAAGCGAGATAACTTGAAGTGGTCGCTGTTCCAGCAGAAATTCCCACCAGATTCATACCACCTGATAGGTTTAACGAACCGGTGAATTGGTGTGTATCATCTGAGGTGTCTCCAAACTTTGTTGATCCTGTGGCTGTAAGGTTAATAACATTTTGATTTGTTACTGTGACATTGTAATCGTTTGCGTTTATCGTTCCAGAAACATTTAAGGTTCCTGTTAAAATCATTGTTGAGCCATCAAAAGTGAGATTAGCTTCAGCCGACATGGTTCCATCACCATCAGCTGTTAAAACTCTATTTGCTCCATCATTATCAATTGAAACAGAACTGATTCCTGTAAGATTAGAACCATCTCCCCAATAAGCAGACGCAGAAATCTCAGCCGAAGACGACATACTTCCTTCTACTAAAATAGACCCTGTTACTTTTAGGTTAGCATCTGTATCAAATACAAGAGTACTTGAACCACTAAAAGAATTACTACCTGCTTCTTTTAATTGTACTGATCCATCTATTCCTTGCGCAACAGAATTATTACTTCCACTTATGAATGCCCAACCAAATTCACCCATTTATACCTCTTAAGATCCTTGAAATGTTGAGCCTGCTGCAAACATCTCGTCATTAGCGTTTAAAGCTGTATCAATTTTAAAATAGACTCTATCAACACCAGCAATTTCATAAATTTTGTGTGCTTTAGTACTGATAGCTTGAATAGTAACTGCTGTTCCTCCGGTATCGACTAGTGGAATCCATACACCAAAAGCGTGATACCATCCATACACAGTGACTGTTCTTGTATTTGTACTCGTTGATGTATCTAAAACAAGATGAAGATATCTTTGATTTTCTGTAGCATAACCATCGGTTACTACTGATGGATCTGAAGTCGAAGTTGACACTTCTGCTCCGTGAGAGCCTGCTAAATTTTTTGGTTGTCTAGTTCGGCCCCAACTATTATATCTGTGTACTGACATTATTAACTCCTTAAAAACTATTGTAAATAGTTTATTTTCTTGCTTTTCTCTCTTCTTTCTTTCTACGACGAATTGCTCTTTCTTTAGCTCTTCGTTTCTTTTCGGAGGGTTTTGTGTAATGTTGACGATCTTTAACTTCGTCAATTATTCCCAATTTTTTGCATTTCTTAATGAAACGCTTAATAACTCTCTCAATGTTGTCTTTTGGACGAACAGTGTAAGTATAATTATTTGCCATTTTTACCTGCCATTTTTTCCCATATAAGGGAAGACTTGCCCATAAATGATGAGATGTCAACACCTGGGTCATTTGGATCAACATCAGATAAAGCACCTTGCCCAGTTTGTTGTGGAGCGGGTGCTGGTGTGGTTCCTTCAAAAAGATTAACACCATTGTAAGCATCTTTTCCAATAGCATCCATCATTTTCTTTCTTTGGTTTGCTAATCTAGCTCTAGCTTGTTCGTCTGTTTCATATTGAGGTTGTGGTTTCTTTGGGAATCTTTGCTTTGTTTCAACAATAGGTTCTCCAACACCTTTGACAACTTCACTTATAATTGATGAAAGAGTGCCGTCTTCGAAAATAACTTCTTTGATGCACTCTTTTATTAATGGTTTTAAAATTTTCTTTAATTCTTGTTTATTCATTAGTCCCTCAAGATCTTATTAAATAGTTGATCAATATTGTTTTCTTTGCCCTCAGCAATTTTAAATTTAACTGCACCTCTGTTTATTCCGGATGTAGATCCACGAGGAGCAACATAAGCTTCTGGTGTTGAAGGTTCTGCTACAATGTCAAAACAAATTAATTGAAAGTCTTCTTCAACTACTGTGTTACCCATTGATTCTTTAACAGAACCAAGTCCTCGAGAAGAAATACCTAACTTTACACCAGCATTGATTAAATCCTTGAGAATACGACCAGATGGTGTATCCAATACTTTGATCTTACCCATAACGTCTTTACCTTCCCACCAACATTCAGTAATCATGTGTGAAACATTTTTTAAGTTTATAACAGAATCATCAGGGTGGTCTAATTCTCCTGTGGCTCTGTTGTCTCTTATAATTTTTTGATAATTTTGTATTTCTTTCTTTAGAACTTTCTCGGGATAAACACGTCCATTTCCATTTTTCTTATCAGCGGTTTGAATACGACCAACAAGGTAAACGGCTCCCTCTTGGACTACCTCACGCTTTTGAGACTCGCTTAAACGGTCAAGGCAACGTCCATCGGGACATAGTTCAAAAAATTCTGTTAATAATTGTTTACTCATTTTATATCTCCAAATAAGCGGGCATCACCCGCCTGAGTCAGCTGCCTGAACAACAACGACGAACTGGTTGTAACATCCATTTTTTATTCATCTTTATCTCCATTGTGTGAAATGCGAAAGCCGAAATCATCAACTAACATAGAAATCAGATAAGATGTTCCAGCAGAAATCCAACCGCAAATAAAGAAATTGGCGATTGTGTAATCAAATGTAAATAGTTCCGTCCAACGGTTAATGCAAAATAAAAAACAACCAACCCAAAAGCCCATACACAAAGGACAATGAAAAAGAGTATTCCATTTCTTTGTGTAATCTTTTGGTGGTCGGATGTCTTCAAAGATCTTGCCGTGAACAAGAATGAAAGTTAAGCCATAAGCGGCAAGGATAAAATTAAACATTGGACTCCTATTTGTATTTTATAAATCTTTTAGTGATCCATATCTTTTTTTAGCATAATTTATGAGTTTTTGTTTAAACATATCAGATGCATCTTTTGCAGCGTTCCAAGCTTTACTCATCTCTTCATCAGAATATCCCTCGTCAACTGCCATTTCATAAATGGCATCATTGGCTTTTTCTAAGGATTCAATGTAACTATCAACAATTTTTTTAAACACCTTTTTGATAACATCAGATCTTTTAGTTTTTATTTTGTTTTTATCATATTTGTATTGAGACCTTAATTTTCTTACTAATCTATCTGCTTTTAATGTTGCTTTCCTGACAAAACCTATAACATAAGCTTCTACTTCAATTGGGTTTAAATAATATAAAGCTCTATTTTGTGCTTCTTTTTTTCCATGAATTTTTAGCATATCTTTATACAAATCCAGTGTTTGAGATAAGATTTCTTCGTATTCAACTCGATAAGAATCTTTTTCATAATTAGAGGCAACTTTAGATGCTTGTTTTTCAAGAGCCTTGGTCTTTGAATTTAAAATATTTTCAATAGTCTTTATTTGCTCTTCAGCGGGTAATTGTTGAATTTTAGTGTAAATACTATCACTTGTTCTTTTTAAAGTTTGCTTTGCATGTTCAATTTCATGTCTAATTGTATCTTGTAATTCTTCTTTAAAATTAGAGTTTAAAAATAAAAAGTTACTCCCTTTTGATTTGAAATCCCAGCCCTCGCTTCTAGCTACTTGTAGTTCTAATAGTTGTACTTGATCCTCTGCGTTTGTTGACATACCACCGCCTGTTATTTTTAGTTCAAAGCGATCTTTTGACATGCTTGGATCAACTTTAGAAAAAATAACAGCATGTGTTATTTTTTTTAGATAATCACTTTTTGAAAGTTCTAAGCCTTTTGCATTAGCTGTTTTTTCTATTTTCTTTTTTAATAGAACAGCTTGCTTTGTGTAATTATCATCTACATCGGGAAACCTGTTTCGTAAAAACTTCTCTTTTTTCTCAACTTCTTCTTCATTAAATGAAAGATTAATTACTTTTATTGCATCGGTGATATATTTTAAAATTGCATAAACAATAATTCCAGCTTCTCTATCACCAGATCGAGCTTCATTTAAGTTTGATTTTTTAATTATTTTTATTTTCATTAATATGTATACCTTCCATATAAATAAGGTGCAAATAGGTTATGTTGTAGAATTGATCCCTTTTCTTCTGCATGAGGCACTTCACCTAATTCGGTTGAGTTTTCTTGATCGGGCTCTAATTGAGCATCTTGCATCATATCATCATGCCCTTTCTTCATCTTTGATGATGGAGCTTCGGACTTTATCCATTCAGACAATTGATAGATGGTTGATTTGATTGAATCTCTTTCTTTTGATTCGTGAATCTTTCCTTCGAGAGAACCATAAACATTACCACCTTGGATTGAATCATACTCAATGATACCATTCTTTCTCATCCATTCCATCAAACGAGATTCAGCTCCATATACAACTTCGGACATTAGGTCTTTTGGAAAAGCAACCAGCTTCTTCTTCTCAACCATAAGAACAATATCAATATCGGCATGGTCAAATACAAGAAGATCTCCGTTAAGAGCTTTGCGAATGTTCATTTCAAATTTTGTCGTTCTTTCGTTTGGATTAACAATTTTTATTCCAATTCCAGGATCAGTAAAATGAATGTCTTTATCTCCTTGAATTTTTATATCCAAGTCACGCTCT
>Ga0070749_10002819_pt1 | contig 11657 bp, 18 predicted proteins | sample VirMetDEL_Nov_18_FD_75180 | JGI IMG/M metagenome (GOLD analysis project Ga0070749, IMG submission 75180) | Aqueous microbial communities from the Delaware River and Bay under freshwater to marine salinity gradient to study organic matter... | ecosystem: Environmental > Aquatic > Marine >...
CGTACTTGTTGATGTGAGCCATAACACCAGTAGATGTATCATCTGATGACCGTATACCAAAGCCAATACCAACTCCACCACCTAGCATAGATAGCCAGTTAGTCTCGGATAGGTTATCTACAAGACCTTCTGCGCTATCGTGAATGTAGTTCAGGTAGCAGGAGATAGGAAGACCACGAGCAGACCTACCATAAGAAAGAATAGGAGTTGAATAGGACAGCCAATGCTTAGACGAGTAGTCATATAGGCGCTGTGCATGTTCTGGATTAGAGGAGAAGGTCTTAGACACATAAGCAAACCTCTCTTGAGGAGATAGCTCATGGTCTGCCATATATGATTCTTTTAAACGTGCTATACCTAACTGATCAAATAAACTGTCCCGCTCTGGTTGAATAGTAATGTTCAGATTAGGTGTTTGCATGTCATTCTCCCGGTGATTGATTGTCGTGGACGTAAAGCATCAGTATACTATAGTGGACGATCTTTAGCAAGTCTTTACGGTTTTTGCCCTCTTTCTTGCCGTATCTTTTTGCATACTTAATTATGTTACCCAAGCAAAAGCCTTCACCGTATCCCGCATCAATGATTGTGTCAGTAGCTTGATACTTTCCTTGAGCATAGTGCTGATTGTAAGTTCCAAGAATGTATTTCTGTATCTCCTCTAGATACTCATTCTCGTGAAACTTATAATCTTTGAGAGTAGGGATGTTTTTCATGGCTTCCAAAATCTGCTTCTCTCTGTTGAAGTTGTCGTAAGGATCATTCTTTTTCTCAATCATAGCTCAACACCGTGTTAATCCTCTTCCTTATATACTTAATCTCCCTAGAACGCAAGACCTTAAATGCAAAGCTACGCATATCGACAGGAGATATTCCTGCCAGATCACAAACATCCATAAAGTCTTGTGATGTTACACCAATAGAAGCGAAGAACCAAGCTTGAGCAGAACGTCTAGCTAACTTTTCTTCCTCTGGTTCGCTTACTGTTTCCGGTTTTGTTGCGTCCAGAAGAGCCTGAAGGATTACACTTAGAAACAGAACCTTCTCTGGACTTGTCTGTTTGTTTTCTAGAAGATGTTCTACGTTTATTAGAAACGTCTCTCCGTCTTGTTGTTGATCTTCGTTCATTTGACCATTCCTCTATAACCTGATGGTCTGTGTTTTTACAGAACAGAAAACCATTTTTAATACACCAGTCAGCATAGGTTGCTTTTCCTCCTTTATTCAGTTTGTTGTTGGGATTGTCGAAGACAAACCGAATGTCTAGTTCTGGATAAGCTTCCCTAATAAACAAGTGTTTCTTTCTGTCTTCTAGTTTAAACCTTCCTTTTACTTCCAGTATGACACCGTTTGGTAGAAGGAAGTCTGGAAGATACTTCTTATGTTCTATCCAAGTATAATTTATATAGTGAGGTTCAAAAGAATAGCTTACACTTAAACTATCTAATAACTCACCCGTCTTCTTCTCTGATCCTGAACGATACCTATGCTGCATTAGTTACTTCAGGCACGTTAGGAACTTTAGCAACCTTGACCAAATTCTTTGGACCATTGCTGTACTGGAATGTGCGAATGCCTTTGCCTTCGTTAGCATCACTCCAGCAAGTGTACTTATAGTCACAAAAATGACAGCCAATATGAAGCTTGAGGTTGCCGCTACTCCCATCAGGAATAGGATCGTAGCACCTCTCAGGTGGCTTATCACTTTTAAGAAAGTCTCGAATATCATTGATCCTATTCCCTGAGTTAATCAACTCCATCTCGTCAATAGGACAGAAACAAATCTCTCCAGAGACTTTATCAATAGCTATGAAACCTACGTTTGGATTGTTGTCCGCATCTGAGTAAGCAGATATCTGTGCGATATATCCAAAAGGATCATCCGAAAGAATAGTTCTCTCTTTAAACTTCTTGAAGCTGTATGAAGAAGCTGATTTGAAATCAACAAGAACACCGTCGACAGTAGCATCCTTATGTCCACGTACACCGTTAGACGAAAGCTCTACCTGTTCTTCCTTAACTTCATGTCCAGCCACCTTACAGAACAAAATAAGAAGCTGTTCTAGAATATCACCATACAGAAACTTAATGAGAGTTGGAGCGGAGAGTGCTGTTTTCTCCGCCCCATTCATCTCATACCAAATCTTTCTATCCTTATGACCAATTAAGGAAAGACGCAAAGATGGTTCTCTTGGCTTTCGCACTTCGGAGATAGCGGAGGCAACAGAACTGACTACTGCTTCAGCGAAAGCTTCGAGGTCTTCTTCTTTTATTGTTATTTCTTCCTCGTTGGTAAAAAGACCATAGATGTCTTCTACCAATGTGTCAATCGACTTAGCCATGTCCTGTTGCCTCCTTGATTAGCTACTAGGCAGCTTTAGCTGTAGGCTGTTCTAGTAGCTTGTATCGCGTATAAGGACCATCGGGAGAGTTAGCCTTAATTGCGATAATTTGATAGCCACGCTTGCGAAGGCGTGAGATAGTCGCTGTGAGGTTTTCACACCAGCCACGTTCAATCGCAGTCTTACGTGTAACACGCATACCACGACGAAGTGCTGAGAGTACTAGAGATTCGTTAGTCATTGTTTTCCTTTCTTAGAGAGCTGCTAATTCAGAGTCGATGGTAAAACCATCTTCATCCTGAAAGTCGTTGGATGGATTTCCATAAGGTACAAGATCAATAACCTGCATCGCAATAAAGTCTGCAGTTACTCCAGCCTTACCAGCATAGCTGTACTCGTACGGCTGAATTTTAATCTTGGCCGTAGTGCCATTACCCACTAGACGGTTATCCCAAGGGTTACGCTTCGCGTCAAGTACCACAGGAGGATTGCGATTAGAGCCATCCTTCTTCATTACCTTACGCTTTGCAGAGAAGAAATCTCCCCGCTCGTCACCCTTGTTCTTGACATTCAGACCGATAGACTCAAGCTTCTGACGAGTTTCGTCATCGTCAATCGTAATATCGGCTTGCCAAGCAGGTTCGTAGGTGGTGTTAGGCTCAACTACTGAAGCCCAATAAACCTTACCCGAGATGATGATCGGATCGTACTTCTGATTTGCCATTTTAATCTCCTTTGTAATGCCCTTTTGGCGTGGGCTGTTTCCTATTAACTTGGGGATACTACTCGAACTACTTACGCTTGTCAACACTTTTCTTTTTCTTGGATGTCATTTTTTTAACGCAGTCATCAAACGACATCAGATCGTGTTGGTGTATAGCATACACCTTTCTGCCAACAACTTCAATACGATCTTCATTATAAAGATCGTCTGCTGAACAGAAACCTTTCAACTCATACTCATTCAGGTTATTCTCTACTACTAAACCAAAGATGTCAATATCTGGTTTTGGTCCTATGTTTGCGAGAAGCTTACCTGTTTTGTATTTCGTTGCCTTAATATCTACTCCAAAACCTTCTATAAAGATGTCACCTAGATCAGTCTTACCTTTCTTAGATTTTGGTTGAAAGACGAACATATCTTCTGGATATTGATTGCATACTTTATGTATAGCTAACTCAGCCCTAGCTCCTAGCTCGTCTATCTCTATAGGATCAGACTTGGAATAAGAGTTATCTCTAACATTAGCCTTTCGACTTCCCTGACTTCTTCGATTACCAATTAAATTAGCAAACTTAACTTCATCAGGTGTTAGAAATATTAGTGTGTCTCTGACCAGTTCCGGCCTACTTTGTATTCGCTGTCGAGCGGGCATCGGACATTCAACTCCTTTTCTGTGAGCTTCATAGCTTTCTGAGTTAGTCTGCCAAATCTATCTGCTTGATCTTTAGCACAATCAAATTGATATTCGTCGTGAATGCTGGCAACCAACTTAGCATCTATCTTATGCTCTTTTATCAGTTTATTAATTGATACTACCCACTGCTTACAGATGATAGCACCAGCGCCTTGAAGAAGAAGGTTCATAGCAGCATGTTGCTGCCGTACATGAAGTCTCCTTCCATCCAAACCCTGTATATACCCTGTTGCTGCGTGTTTGTCAACAGCTTTTCTTAACTCAGCTAGAGCCGGTAAGCTCTGAAGAAAGTTATCAATAAGACGCTGACCATGCTGGGCTGTGCCTCCTACTATGCTTCCAATCTTTGCTGCACCAGCACCATAGATAAAAGCATAGATAAAAGTCTTAGCTTGATCTCGTGTCTCTAGTCCTGCGGCTTTCTGATTAGCTGTATGAATATCTCCTTCTACTACTTCCTTCGTATAAGAAGCATCATTCATATAGTGTGCTAGACACCTTAGCTCCAAGGAGCTTGCGTCACAACCAACAAGAACACGATCAGGAGAAGAAGCACTCCAACACTCTCTGCACTCCCTGCCGTAGGCAGAATAGACTGCTGGAATTTGTGCCATATTTGGACCGTAGTGTGCCATACGTCCTGATATAGCTTTGAGCGTAAGAACTTTTCCATGTACTTTTCCATCCTCTTCTAGAAGTTCTATCCAAGATTTTATCTGTGCTATTCGTTTGTTGAGAAGAAGATACTCCGCAATCATCTGTGCTTCTGGTATATCTACTTTCTTCAGTGTGCCTTCGTCAACGATTGGATGACCAGTAGGAGTAAAGTTGTCTGGCTTCCATCCTTGCTCCATCAATCGTGCAGCTATCTGTTGACGACTGGCTGGATTGAATACCGTAACCTTATCCTTCAAGGGCTTTCCAGTTTTCTCTGATACTCTCTTCTCTACGATTGGTTGATACCTCTTTTGTAGATCATCCTCGATCTGTGCCGACTTATCTGAAAGCATAGCTTGTAGGCTCATGGCTTTCTGTAGATCGAGAGTAAAGCCGTTCTTCTCCTGAACGTCCACAATGTTACGAACATTATATTCAAGATCAATAGCCTTACGATATTTGTTGTTTGGTATCTCCTGTCGAATGCGAAGCCAAAGACGATACGTAATTTCTACATCACGTATACAATACGTAATCATCTCCTCGGTAAGCTTGCTGAAGTCCTTGAAGTCGATCTTCTTGAAACCAAGATCGGTACCCCAAGATTCAAGCGAATGCTTCTCTCGTGTAGGAAAGAGAAGTTGAGAAAGAATAAGAGTATCTTCTACATTATTTAGGTGTAGTTTCGTTCCGGTAAGTCGATTGAGAGTTGGAGCATCAAAGCTTATGCCATTGTGCATAATGAACTTAGACACTCCACCGGCAAAGGTAGGAAAACTTTTTAGGCACTCATCTCCTTTCCAAACATTCACCTGACCAGTATCCACATTCTTAGTAACAATACAGTAAATTGTGGTAGCATCTAGCGAATCGGTTTCGATGTCGAGTATCACGTTCATTCCGGTTTCCTGTTGGTATAAGTACTACCTACTACTCTCAACTTCGTTGAGTAGTAGGGTAGTACCTAATGGTGCTGCTAGAAAGGGATGTCGTCACTGCTCCCTTCAAGATCGTCACCAAGATTTACAACTTCGTGCAGCCTACCAGTTTCCTTGTTAAAAAACAAGTGGCAAGCAACACCAGTTTCACCGGCATACCTATTCTTCAGTACGCGAATGGTAGTGGTGTTCGCAATGTTAGCGTCATCAGACTGCTGATCACGTTCCATAGCTACGACAGCATCAGAAAGCTGTGCGATTGACTGTGATCCACGCAGATGAGAAAGGCTTACCTCCTTGCCATCCTCATGTCCAGTGTCAGCACCAGTGCGGCGTAGGTGAGATACGAGAAGTAAAGCACAGTTGGTTTCTTCCACTAGACTGCGAAGCTTAGTCATCAGTACGTCGATGTTCCTACGCTCGTCCATACCCTCCAGACCTGATACGAGAATGGAAAGATGGTCAAGAAAAATCCACTTACAATCCAGCGCCTTAACCATGTAGCGAACACGAGCAAGGATTTCCTCCGTACCCATAGAGCCAAAGTGATCAAAGGCAAAGAACCTTCCCGTTCCTACAGTAGCTTCTTGCCACTTGAACAACTCAGCCTGTGGAAAGTTTTCGCGTACCTCCCTGATGTATAGCCGTGCGTTAGCTTCTACTGACATGAGATGGAAGATAGTAGAACGAGTGTTCTCCTCCAAAGAGATAACACCAATATTACCTTCAGCATTTTTGAGTACGTGGTGCATCAACTCACGCATGACGCTAGACTTACCAGTGCCAGTGCCAGCCGTAAGCGTTACCAGTTCACCAGTACGTACACCGTACAGCTTCTCATTCAGTCCAGCCCAAGGATAAAGGCAGGTGGTCTGATTACCTTCTTCGTAAAGCTCTTCGCCTACGTCACGAAGGTTGATAATTCCAGCGGGAGTGAAGGTCTTAGCAGCCCACCACACCTGATTGAAGTCCTGAGACTTCTTCTCAGATAGATAACCACTGGCATCCTTCAGCTTCTTGTCCATAGCTACGATGCGGCACTTGTTAGGCTCGAACAGTTCAGCAACCTGACGAGAAGCCTTCTGTCCAGCTTCATCTGCATCAAAACAGATCACAATATTTTCGTAGCTGTTGAGGAAATCATAGCTTCGCTTGCAATTCTTAACGGCAGCAGCAGCACCATCCTTGATGGATACCACAGGCCATTTCGATCCAAGCATCTGATAAGCCGCCATTGCATCAAGTTCACCTTCACAGATGGTGACAAACTTACCACGTTCCTGACAGAGATGCTGACCAAATAGAATACCAGCAGACATAGCACCCGGAGGGTCTGCACTGAAAGTCTTGGTAGCTACATCACGAACCTTGTAGGCTACGAGAGTATTATTGACATCATAGTATGGATAGAGATGCTTCGTTACCGATCCAGAGGAATCTTGCTGAATACGAACACCATACTTCTCGGCGGTTTCCTTGGTAATTGAACGATCATTTATCGCTGCGATATGACCCTTCGCGGTTGGCTGTTGATAGTTGATGTTATCTAGAGGCATGTCATACTCCTTTTCGTATGCCTTATCACTTGGGAAAAAACTACGACAACTAAAACAGAACATATGTCCATCGTCAAACACACCACACGCATCACTTGATCCACATGAATGCGAAGGACATGGCACATGCTTTACAAAGTTACTACCATTATGTTCAGTCTTCCCTGAGTACCCTGTATGTAGCAATGGTTTCTCCATTCTGCTTTGCGACAAACCCATCTATCGTCTCTTCTATATCATACCCAATCTGGGATGTAAACAGTTTTCTATCACCCAGAAACTTCCAGATATCTTCCTCATATTCAGCATCCTCTACAACAGTTTCGGTATGCTTCTTTTTAACAACAACTTTCCACATTTCTAACAGTCTTCCTCTTGATATGCGAAGATATCTTTTATGAAGTCAGCTTCAGTAGACATATACTCTTCTGTCTCTTCTGAGGCATATTTCTTAGCCTCTTTTCTTGAATACCCCTCCTCAAGATACTGCTGGTATAATTCTTTATAAACAGTTTTTCTGTCTTTTTCCCATAAATTTTTCATTTAAAATTCCTTGTCGTATGGGTTGTAAATTTCGCTTGCACAATGACAGCATATAATAGCGGACCATTCAAGATGCTGCACAATATGAATTGCTCCACAGCTTTCACACTCTACATGAAAATTTTCATTTGAATTGCTTATCTCTACAGGGGTAAATATTACATTACTGCTAAAGTTATCTGCATCTTGCAAAGATTCTATAAATTGAAAATATTCTTCCCTCTCTTTTGGTGAGGAAGGGTTGTATCCTAGTTCCAACATCTCAATGTTACAAAACTGTTCGTAACTTATTTTACCTTTTAGATAATTGCTACGAGCTTTATCAAGAAAAGAGACAACATCTTCAGTAGTTGATACTGGAACTAGAATTTTTGTCATTTTCCTTGTCCTCTGTATCGCTTAAAGTTACGTCGCTTGTTCTTGTTCTTAGGTTTGCTATTCACAGACTGACCAATACTGGTCCGCATGTGCTGCTTGACCCAAGCTGGTTTCTCATTTCCTGTAGGCCGTTTACTAGCCATTAGTTAGTTCCTTCCATGATATAGGATACAATGGTTGAATGATGTCGTTCCACATCTTCGCTAGGTATTGTATCTCTTTCTGAGCATGTTCGTCAATACGTAATTTGTAGGCGCGTGCAAAGGCAGACAGAGAACCAGTCACATAGTAGCTGGTGTACATGCTCTGCGGCAAAACCATACGAGCTTGTTCTGGTGCTACGTCCATACTCAACATGGTATCATATAGTCCCTTGGCTGCAATAAGAAAGTCATCGTAATTACTTTTAATAATGCTCTGTGAAGGTATTGCAGTATCTTCTGATCCTTGTTTCTTGTTTTCCGCACGTTTACGCCACTCGTCAGGATGAAAGAAAGTAGGATCACCATCTACGTACCTTCTGCTAACTTCATTGTAACTAAACCCTACACTATGTTTAAACCGCTGTCTAGCTACAAAGATTGGTACTTCTTCACGTACTGTAATAACACAATGCGTGAAGGGTGTAAAGTGTTTATGTTTAGCTAGATATCTTATTAGCCTTCTATCTTTATCGTTTATTTTATCAGAGTGTTGATCGAAAGATACTCTGGCTGAGTTGACGACAGTCAGATCACTGCCAAGGCAGCTTATAAGTTCACATTTCATAGCTGATGTATTCTCCCTTGTTCACCAGTATAGTATACGTTCTTTATACCAAACTCCACGATACAACGCAAGCATCCTGTACATGGTCTAGCTATAGCAGGTTCGTAAGGTGCTTTGTGATCTTTTCTTTTTACTCTTACAACTATCAGAGATGCTTTCTGTAAATCTTCTACATTCAACTGACGTAACGCATTCTTGATAGCTGAAACTTCAGCATGTAGATGAATAGCGTGTTCATGCTTACCATACCTAGCCTGAAAAGGATCAGTCTTATAGCTATTAACTCCCACACTAACTAGCATATTCTTGTATACTACACCAGCAGCTAGGCGAAAGCACTTGACAGGCTCTTCAATATTCTCTGCTAGAGATAGCAGAGTTGGTAGATGTTTTTCTACTTTATTCATTTGTAGAACTTATGAAGGCCAACTGTTCCAAGGTACGTCAGCTTTCTAGACCAACTAGGTTTGACATAGACCGCATGATAGTGCGTAGCTTCTCGTATGTTTTCTATAGTTGCTCCATACAGCATCACTAACATTGCTGCATTCATAGCCTCAAAGTACGCCTGATCGTTGTAAATCTTTTCTGATTTACCATCACAATAATAAGAAAAAGCACACTGATGTTTTACCATGTTACCTTTTCTTTTAACACCTTGATGGACTACAGAACAATAGTCGTCAGGAAACTTATCTGACTCCACTCTATTTTTAATTACAATCCCTACAGCTATCTGAGCCAGAAGAGTTTCTGACCTAGCTTCAAAGTAGATAGCTTCCGCTTTACATTCAAGCTGCTGCTGTAGTTCGTCAGCCTTTATTTGATACGCAATAACAGTAGACAGTACTAGGCCAGTAAGAAGTAACCAGAAGAACTTAGACATTTTCTATCTTTATCCCCATCTTAGTTATCACACCACACATACGCGAATGATCTATTAGAAGATTGCGTAGAGCTTGTGTAGGAACGACTGTGGTTTTGCCTGTACGTTTCTTGTCAAGCAAAACATGAAGATCATGGTACTGTTCGTTGGTTGTTTCTAATTCCATAAGATAAACGGAGGAATAGGCCAAGAAGTATGACCGTATTCCTCCGCTCCTTTCTTCCTATTTGAGGCGTTAGTGCATAGTCATATAAGAATTGGTATCGAGAAGTTCAACATCATCCTCATACCAATCTTCAAGACCATTAAGAAAGTCGTTGATCTGATCGAGAGGGACTTCCTCTACCTTGTCAACATCTCCTACAACATCAGTGATATAATCAGCCATGTATGGAGGAATTTCAGAATGGTTCTTGTAATTGTAACGACGCATAACTTTCTCTCCTTTTAGGTTAGAAGGGTTACGCAGCAACCTCCGTTACAAAGTCATTCCACGTATTTGAACGTAGCCACTTCGTAACTTCATCACTACGCTTGTACAGTGTACCATTATCACCAGCCTTGGTCAAGTCAAAGCGACCATCATCACCATGTGATGCGTAGTGCGTCATAGCTGACTGTACAGCAAAGAGATTGTCACCTCGTACACGTACTTCGTCCATCCACTGAGCAAACAGACGATCAGCCAAGCCTCCGCTACGCTTCTGATCTTCACGCTTGGTGCTGGTCAGCTTATCGAACAACCGCTGCACCTTGACAGAAGAACCTACCTTAGTATCAGCATAACGCTGGTACTGCTCTACAGCAGCCTTGTGAGAAGTCATAGACATGTCGAAAGCCTTCATAAAGCCGTCTGTATTGAAGTTACGGCTGTGTCGCTTACGAGTAATATCATACTGACCTGTGACTGTACCATTGGTGCAGAAGAAGTCAATAAGACCTGACCACATAGTTACACTGCCTTTACCATCGAAGGTATTCTTCATTACAAAACGAAGACCAAACTCAGTCTTATGTCCTGTAGGTGTTTCAATACCATGCTTCAGACGAGGAAAGATATATTCTGCATAGCAGACGTTACCGTTAGCAGAGACGGTATCCTTGATCTTTACATCTTCCAGAACGAGAGGATCGAAGTAGTTGATCATCTGTGTCTGTAGAGGTACAAGAACTTCTGAATTTTCAACTACACGGTATTTATTGTTGACGATATTTAGATATACATCTCCATCAGGAGTAGTGCGAGTAAGCATCTTCTTGTCGTCAGCCGTGTGCCGATTGTCAAAAGATACGACAGGATGCTCATAGACATTAAAGAAGATTTCACGATTGGTGGTGTTAAGAAGGTTTTCCATTTCACTTTTCCTCGTTACATTAGTGTTGAGATTTATACTACCTTACTACAGTCCCAGACCAAGACCCAGACCAAGACCTAGACCCAGACCAAGACCTAGCCCAAGACCTAGACCTAACCCAAGACCTAGACATAGACCAAGACCTAGACATAGACATAGACCAAGACCCAGACACAGACCCAGCCAAAATCTTACTTCGTTTTGTTCTAAACATTGTTAATCCATAGACCCATGTAGTTTATAAGAAAAAAAGAAAGAAGGAAAAGTAAGTATCAAGTTACCTTCAATTCCTCCTCTCCTTTTTTAGGTATATAAAAGAATTACTTCATAATGCCAAAAGATTCAATACTCTGTGTGGTTACATACCATTCGTTGGGCAGCGGCTGCATGTCCTTCCACTTCGTTTCGTTAAACGGACCTGTCTCAAAGACAATACCAGCGTCTTCCAACTTAACGCAAGTGTCATTCACACCTACCAGCTTTCCGGTGTAAATATAAATACCACAGAATAGTGTAACACGCTGACCCATCAACGCTTCCAGACCTTCATTCTCAACTTCAGTAACCATAACTTTCATTTCTCTTCTCCTAGTTTGATTCAGTTGATTCAGTTAGTGCGTCGTACATTGCATTCATGGTTCTAGTAATTCAGTGAAATTTCTTTGTAAGATACTTCTCTCATATTTTCAAAGAACTTCACTGCCTCTGTTATTTGGTCTCCATCACTCATTCTAACTACGCCATTTAACCGCAACTCACTTAGCATGTCAAGAACAAAGTCTGCATTCTTAATAGCAATCATAGGGTCAATCTTTA
>Ga0070749_10002820_pt1 | contig 11654 bp, 26 predicted proteins | sample VirMetDEL_Nov_18_FD_75180 | JGI IMG/M metagenome (GOLD analysis project Ga0070749, IMG submission 75180) | Aqueous microbial communities from the Delaware River and Bay under freshwater to marine salinity gradient to study organic matter... | ecosystem: Environmental > Aquatic > Marine >...
ATATAAAACAAAAACTCCAATCACTTCAGTGATTCTTCCCATGCAACCCAATCTCTCTGAAACAAATTCAGTTGATTGGGGTGGTGATAGTCTTGATCCAATTAGAGCAGCGTTGGGAAATCTCAGTATGGGCATTGCAGGAGGAATCTCAAACACAAACTTCGAAGAAATAAAAAACGCTTTTAGTCAAGCTGGAGGCAGAGCAGTGGAAATGGCTACAGATGATCGTCTTAAAAACTTCATCTTTGCTTATTTTGCTGGTCAAGCTGTAGGATCAAATCTTCAAGGAAGAGCAACAGGTGCAGTCATCAATCCTAACATGGAATTGCTGTTCTCTGGACCTAGAATGAGAACATTCAATTTTGATTTCAGATTAACACCAAGAAGTAAACCAGAAGCAGAAATGATTAAAAAGATCATCAGATCTTTTAAGATAAACATGGCTGCTCAAAGATCTACAAGTGATCTATTCTTATTGTCACCAAACATCTTTCAGTTAGAGTACATCTTTAGTGAATACGGAAAAACTCAAGAACTTCACCCATACTTAAATAAGTTTAAGCCTTGTGCTATGACAAACTTCACTGTGAATTACACTCCTGATGGATCATATGCCACATATGGAGAAGATGGTTCTCTTACATCCTATGCAATCTCCATGAGTTTTAGTGAACTTGAACCAATCTATCAAGATGACTATGCTGAAGACTACAATTCACATAAAACAATGGGTTATTAAAAATGGCATTACCTTATTTCAGATACCTTCCTAACTTTGATTATGTAAGTCGTCTTCCTAATGCTAAAAACATTAGTGACTATATTCAAGTAAAGAATCTTTTTAGAAGAGCAAAGATCAATCCAGATCTTTTTCAAAACATCAACTTCTTCACTCAGTATAAAATTATTGGTGATGAAAGACCAGACAATGTTGCATTCAAAATATATGATGATCAATATCTAGACTGGTTAGTTCTACTTGCCAACAACATCATCAATGTGGAAGAAGAATGGCCATTATCTCAGAAATCATTTTACAACTTTATGATAAGCAAGTATGGTTCTGAAACTGCATTCAATGAGATTCATCACTATGAAACAAATCAGATTAAAGACAGCAATGGAAGAACAGTTTTAAAATCTGGTCTTGAAGTACAAAGCACCTTTACTCTCACTTACTTTGATAGTGGTTTGAACCAGGTGATCACAAACACTAATGTAATTGCTAGTGTCACTAACTATGAATATGAAGATAAGATCCAGGATAAAAAAAGAAATATCTACCTCGTAAAACCAACATATCTAAATCAAATCCTTAATGACCTTGAAGACGGTCTTCTTTATCAGAGTGGAAGTAGTCAATATGTCAATGATAATCTAGCAGTTGGCGAAAATATCAGATTATATGAATAAAAAAAGGGGGGATTATTAGTCCCCCTTTTAAATTATTCTAAAATCCTCCTACAAATTCGTTTGCATGATGCTTGATCATCATCACATTCGATAAGGCAGTTATAGTAATCATTAAGTAAATGTGTCTCTTCTAGTGACCTATCTAGAGTTTGAGTTAACCTCTCAACGCTTTGCTTCCAACCTGCCAATTGGTTATGTGAAATTAAATTGTGCATGTTACCTCCACTAACTACTTAAACATAATATAAAATTGTGTTTTCAGTGCATTATCTTTTACCTCCTCTTCAATTCTATCATATGTATAGGAATTTGGTTAAAATAGATACAAAAATTTATGCCTACTAGTTTATACCTAGAAAAAAAGAGGGGTGTTACCCCCCTCAGAAGATTTACATATGCTGCTATCACTAAAAGTGTAAGACAGATTTGATTATACTTCATCAACTATCTGCAAGTTTAGCGAAGTAACTCATAGCATCGTCATCTTCGTCATCAGCAGAACTAGTTGAACTGTCTTCAGCAGCTGCCTTTGACTGTTGATAGGAGGTTTCAAGCTTTCGCAATACTTCTTCCTCACTGACAGACTTTTGCTCTGTTGCTGCGTAGTTATCATACTCTGTTTCCTCTTCTACTGTTGTCATACGGGTAGACTTGTTGCCAAGAACATAGTCAAGACGCTTCTTCAGTTCATCATAAGACTTGAACTGATCAGCAGCAGTAAATGCACTCAGTGAATACTGCTTCTTCCAGATTGCTTCCATGGCATCATCATCATCCAGAAGAGGACCAGGACGATCAAACTCTGAAGAGTCATAGTTCCAGTAACCAGCAACTTTCTTCAGTTTCAGTTTGAAGTTAGCACCCTGCCAGAAATCAAAGGGATTGATGGGGGTTTCATCTTCAAACTCAGGTTGCATTGCATCCATGATCTTGTCAAAGATCTTCTTACCAAACTTGTAGAGGAATACTCCACCCTCATTTTGAGGATTAGCAGGATCTTTTACAACATAGATGTTGGCGTAGAAAGAGAGTTTACGCTTTTGCTTGCGAACAGTTTCCTTATCCTTTTCATTACCACTGTTCCAGAGTTCCCTGTTAAGTTCACCAACAGGATCCTTTCCACCAATAGTGGTCAGAGAGTTCTCAATATACCACCCACCAGGTCCTTGGAAGGCATGAGAGAACAGTTTAACCCAAGGGAGATCCTCTCCATCAGGTGCAGGAAGGAAACGAATAACTGCATATCCATTACCAGACTTATCCATTTCTGGTTTCCACAGGCGGTCATCAGCACCACCTCCTTTGTTATTCATCTTCTCGGCTTCTTTAGTCAGCTTTGCTGTTAAAGAGCCCAAAGAGCTTTGTTTCTTAAGGTCAGAGAAAGACATTTGATATACTCCGTATTGGTTGTATTTGGCTTTTGTCCTTTGGCTTGGGGGAGGATCAGGCAGCCTCTTGAACCATGAATAATAGGACTTTTTGATTGGGTTGTCAAGTAGACTCATTAATGGACTTCTTCATGTTTTCTATAATATTCGCCATATTAGAAAACACATAACCAAGATCCACATCAGGTGGAAATCCAAGTTGTCTTGCAGAAGAAATGATACTCTCCTTCATCTGCTTTGCTTCAGGGTCCTCAGACAGACTCATCCTAGTATACAGAACTTGTTGCTTCTTTAGCAACTCCTCTAACATTTCTACATGTTCAAGCTTATCTGCTTTATCCATGTTGGAAAAAGAAAACACCTTTGAATAGATATTTTCTTGAAGATCAGCAATTTCTTTCATTTCTTGCTGAACGAATTGTGATTGAAAGAAACTCATTACTCTCCACAAACTACTTTCTTCAAAATTTTCTTATAGCGAAACACATCCACAGATATGAATGTATCATATTTATCTATTCTCATTGACAAAAATTTCCAGACAGGATCATCCATCTTCTTATCAAACTTTGATTTGAATCCAATGATCTTATTAAGGAGAACCAATGTTTCAAGTGAAATGTTTTTAGCAAGATGCTCTTTAACAATGGGAGGGTGTTTTGTTCCCTCTATCTTAAACATATCATCAAAGTTCTTACCATCAAAAACACTTTCTACTTCTGTCTTAAAAGTATAAGCAAGTGATTGTAGTCTGCGTTTCCAATCTGTGTAGTTCTGCTCTCCATTTCTAACAATCTCACCAATCCACAAAGACTGAGGATCATCACAAGATACGAAGTTAGAGACAAAGAATTCAATAACTTCACTATCATCCTTTTGCCTACTTAATTTTTCAAAGAAAAAACGATCTTTACGTTTGTAGAAACTTTGAAGAGAGGCACGTGACTTACCACAATACTTATGGTAATCATATGACTCTCTTGTGAAATGATTCTTTAGTCCCAGGTAAGACTTGTATGCATCAAAAGGTGACACTTTTGGTATCATAATGGAAGTTTGGCATGTGATGTTCTTTTCAGTAAGTTGAGTTCCATTGCTTCACACTTAAGTTTTTCCTTAAGTGGTTTGGAAATCAACTTGGGTACTGATTCTACATCAACATTGTTTTTTTCGCAAAAGAAGACAATGGCATCAACATAACTCATTCCACCGTTTTCATGAACAATGGATTCTATTTCTTCTGCAAACTTACGAGAGCAGTAGAATTTACTTTCTAGAATCTTATCAATACTATTTTCTTTAGGTTGAGACATATTCTTGTAGTTTGAATTCAACAAACTCTCTAATATATTTTGAGAGTAACCTGATGTACTTTCTCTTATCATATTCTTCATAGACAACACATTCTCCATTTTCACAGGACATAATGATAACAAATTTCTTTACCATTATACCAGTCATTTCATATAACATGCAAGCGTAGGCAGCACACTGCACGAAATAATGCTCAATCCACTTCTTTGGTTTTGGTTTTTTGCTTGTCTTAAAGTCAATGACTGCAAGTTCACCCTCATACTCAGCAATGCAATCCACTGTTCCTGCAACACCTAGTTCTTTGCTGAACAGTGCTTGTTCAATTGCATGAATCTTGTCTATCTTATCTAGGTCAGGTTTTGCCTGCTTGAAAAGATATTCAGATAGTGGTTGTACTGAAGGCAGTTCAAGATTACGAAGGTGAGACTCAGCAAGGGTATGCATATCTGTACCTCTGCTGGTTGCTTGTTTAGTAACCCTGTTTGCCTCTTCATTACCAACCTTTGCTCTCCATTCTCTGAAAATTTCACGATTGTAATGACTAATGACAGAAGTAATGGATACTAACTTTTCTCCTGTAGGAGTATCATAATATCTAACACCATCAATAGTTTCTCTGTCTAGAGTTGGATAATCAATTTCAATGTGGGTAAAAGTCATAAACCTAGTTCATGTTTAGCAATAATGTATTCCTTCACAAGTCCACTTCTACAAATGTCCTCTGCCTCAAATTCTACCATACTGAATGAAGGCATGTTCTTTAGGATACGAATGAAATCTACGATTCCATTTCTCTCTGCAGTCTTAATCAGGTCAGATTGAGTGGCATCACCACAGAACATCAATTTAGAATTTTCACCAACCCTAGTAATCATAGAGTCAAGTTCATGAAAGTTGAGGTTCTGAAATTCATCAACAATAATGATAGCATTGTCAAATGTGGTGCCTCTAATAAATGAGGTGCTCCAGAAACTAATAGTTCCTTGTGCTTTGAGATTAGCATAGAGCATCTCAAATGCATTGTCATCAGGCATCTCAAACATATACTTTACCATATTCTTATATGGAATCTGGTAAAGAGATGACTTGTCTTCATGGTCACCAGGCAGGAAACCAATCTCTCTGGTAGCCACAAGGGATCTGACAATGTAGATCTTCTCATAGGGTGTCTTAGGGTCTAAGACATCTAGAAGAGCATTGTAGAGGGTAATAAAGGTCTTGCCTGTGCCAGCACACCCATAGGCAACCATATTTTGATTTTCTCTGTACTGCTCAAAGAATAAATCTTGGTTATCAGTCAGGGCTTCAATCTTTTTAATATAATCTAGATTGATTGGCTTTTTCCTTTTCATAGTTTTATTACTCATACCAAATGGCACTGGATTAGTGCTACCAATTCCTGACTTGCTTTTTCTAGGCATATTAAATTAGTCGTAATGTTTGAGATTTGAACCTGGTTGTTTCTTTGCTTTACTAATAACATCCTTCCATCCTGGGTATTTGGAATATAGTTTTCCAAATGTCTCACCCATTTCAAGTCCCATTCCTGGAGCATTTTCTGGTGTATAAAATCTTTCCCAATCAGGATTATCTTTACGCCATTGATCCCAGTCATGAACACTCATCTTGACCTCTTTGGTCTCGCCTGTTTCCTTATGCTTTACAGGATATGTTGCCATCACATCACCTCACAATGTTTTTATATTTAGACCCACTCCAGAGCAGTGCCAATAGTGGGGAACTGCTCTGCAAAGATCCTTTTACATTCATTAGCAATGTCCATATGCTCCTTCTGAGTGCCATTAGCAGACCTCAGGTCAATATAATGCATCCATGATCGCAGTGAACCACTCATGTACATTCTTGTTGGTACAGCAAGGGGAAGCACCATACGAGCACACTCCTTTGCCACACCCTTATCTAGCATCTGTTGATACAGTGCCATAGCAGAATCAAACAATGTCTGAGTTTGCATCTCAAGTCTCTGAATCTCAAAAGGATCAAGGTCATCAATGGAGTTCTGACGATTCTTGGTGTCCTGACGTCTGAACTCAGGGATAGGAATCGTATCACCTAGGAGACTGCTGTCAGCATATCGTTGTGAAAATTCCTGAAATGTAAAGGACCTATGACGCAGTATTTGAGCTGCAATTGCCCTACTGGTTTCAATTTCCAGAGTCATGAATGCTTGCTCAAAGATACTCCAGTGCTTGTGCTTAATGCAATACTTCAAAAGACCATCAAAAGAATCATTCCCCTGGTTAGAGGGATTGCTTACACGTGCACAATAGGCAATATGCTTCTCTGCATCTGGAGTAACTGATAATAGAGTGACTTTCATTTCTTCTCCTGTTTTCTAATCTTTTTGAGTTCTTTTAGTTCTGATTTAATCATTTGGTATGCATCTTCAGCAGATATTCTACCACCCATTTCCATGGCAGCAATAACCTCTACCCTTGTACCAAAGTGTTGAAGAGCTCTCTCAAATGTGTCTAGTTCTTCATACATTGTTATTTCCTCTGAAGTATGCTTTGAAATATGCTGAGATTCCAGAGGAAGATTTGTTTCCTTGTGAGATCCAAGTATCAACACACTCATAAATGTCTTGTGTAGAATAGTCTTGTTCTTCTATCCTAACATTTCCATATTTATTGAGCAATATTGACAGACAATTCTCTCTAAGTTTGAGACGCTCTTCTGTGTACCTCCAATCAGAATTAGTCTGGGTATCCATCATCATCATCAAAAATTTCTTCGTAGTCTGTAATAGGTGCTTGATACTGGGTCTTGTATGCTTCTACATCTGAATATACTTCAGACTCCAGTGCATCAACCAATAGTTTTAAGTTTCTGACAATCAATTTAAGTTTGTCTTTCTCCATAAAAAAAGGGGAGTATTGCTACTCCCACTCTAACACCAAATGGTTCTTTTGACAATCACTTGTTGTAAGTGTGACCACGATAGCAGAATGTGCCATGGGTCTCTTTGGGGTTATGATCACACACAGAATACTCAATACCACGATATGCAGTATGAGCGATCTGTGCATCATGAAGTGCAGATGCTTTTTGAATCTGCTGCTTGATCATATTTAAAGTGTTCATAGTAGTTACTCCTGAAATACTAGGGTGAATTTAATCTCCCGTTCCTTCAGTCGTTTGCGTCCCATGGGCATTCAGGAGTTGCTTCCTCTATAGTCAGAACAATTTCCTGCTTAATGAGATTGGACAACTCTTCATTCTTTTTTGCACGCTCAATAATTTGAGATGCATCTTCACATGATATGCCAGAATAAAGTAATAATTCAAACATGGGATGAACGCTCCGTTCCGCGACTTACTTGCGTCTCATTGTGTGAGATGAACGATGGGTCTATTATAGACCTTATAATATATAGGTGTCAAGTGTATTCAATGATACAGTTTTGTATCTTATTGAACATTACAACTTGCCTCCTACCACACCAGAGTTTACCACACGTGTATAAAGATGTAAAGTACCTTCTTGTTCACACTTTAGATACCACCTAGTCATATTAGTAACGCCATCTTTAGTTCCACCAGTGAGCATTTTCCTACCCTCTGTGGTCATTGAATTATAAAGACCAAATCTAGTCTCCCATACATAAAATGTTTCATCAATTAGTTCAGCATTATCAGGAATTTCAAATGCTGTTTCAAGATTGTCAATTGTTTCTTTTTCAATCACGTTGTCTCCAGTCATCAGGTTTATCTTGTTTAAACCAATCTACAATTTCATCAGCAGAACCAAACCCATTTTTATAATTAGATGGGTCAGGGTCTCCTAGCCCCATCTTATTCATAAAATCATCCATGCTTCCCTCCTCAATGTCTTGGGTAGATTGGCGTCTTGCTTTGTTCAACCAGTCCCTGGCAGTTGTATGACGCTTGGCAAGTTTCTCTGCCCAGATCATATCTTCTAGCTTTACTTCTTCATTGTTCGCAATCCTCTTACAGATGAATTCTAATCGTAGTCTGTATTGAGTAGAGAGCATAATGTTCCTTTATTGAAGTATTTATTTTTAGAAACCTTCCTCTTTTGCTTCTTCAATCATTTTTGAAATGACACTTTCAGTACCATCCATTGTCTTGATAGCAAAGAGGCTAGACTTCTGATACTTTTTAATTTTCTTATAAGACTTCAAGAGTTTTTTAATGTCTTCTTTTGGAAGTTCAAACTCTACATTGTCTACAAATCCTTCACTCATTTTTTTGGATTCCACAATTTTGGATTTACACGACCCTCTGTTTGAGTCATATTCTTTAGGTCATGACGATACTTGTCCCAATAATCATCAAAGATGTCCACTCTCTTAGGGGCAGTTACTATATCAAAATGGGTCACCCCATCTTGTAAATACTCAACCAAATAAGCAGTGTAAGGAAGAGATCTATCTTGAGCAATGGTTGGATCACAATCACTATAAAGAATTTTACAACCTTTACCCATCAAGAACGTCCTCCCCATTTAATATCAGGATACGCCTTCTCCACTACTGCTTGAGAAATTTTATATTTGGTTTGCAGTGCTTTATCCTTTACCAAACAAATGATCTCTGCTTCATTTGGATGAAGACCCTCAAGCATTTGAATAAACATTGTCTCTCTACGAATGTTAGAGAGGGTGTCATTGCCACCTTTTACAAAGTGATAAAGATTTTTCCACTCTTTTCTTAAAGAAGTATGGTCAGTGCCAAGAGGTGCCTCATTTTTCTTATAAGGCACCTGCCCATTAGGGACTACACTAACCACAGTATCATCAAAGTTCCAAATCATCAATGCCTTAATAGCATCATTCTCATACTCTTTAAGGACTTGTGCCTTCTTATCATTACTCCTTGCTTTACTTGCCAACTCCAAAATTTCATGCATGAAAGGGTTGGGTGGGAGTGTGTTTTTTGATGTAGCCATAGTTAATCACTTCAGGTTAGGTTATTTATTCTTCATCCTCGAATGTGTCAAGACCATTTTCAAATCTTACTGCCAGAATATCATCTGGAATAATTTGTCCATGTTCATCAAACATTTCTGGATGTGTAGGAATGAAAGTTGAATTTCTTTCAATCACATATTCTTTAAGCAAATATCCAATCACTCCTCCAACTAAGAGAAACATGATTGAAATTACAGTAGACAGTGTAAGGGTAACTGCTAACATTTTACTACTCCCCTTGAGAACTTTTCTTTTTGAAATCCAAGTGAAAGTTAAAAAATATATCCACCTCTCTGGAAAAGAAAGAGACAATCTTACCAAACTTTACTTGAAAAGTCTTTTGTCTTGGTTCCCTCCTCTTTTTATTTCTTAGTAATAACTCCACTCCCCTATTGAGTTTTAGGGATGTGTTGTTTTCATGATTATTTAGAGGTCTTTCTTTTTCTTCCTGGTCTTTTTTCTTTCCCATACTTTTCTGCATCCTGTAATATTGCATTCAGATAATTTCTTATTTTTCTTGCTTCTGGTTTACCTAAGTGCCCATAAGCTTCTCTTAGTTGTTTATGAATTTCATCTGAACCTCCTTCAAGATAATCATCCAGGTCTATGATGAGAAGTTCTATCTCTCTTGACGTAGCACTTTCAAGGAACTCATCCATATCTTTTTTTGTTGCTTTGATACTCTTCAGGTAATCATACATATTAAGTTTGTATTTTCCCTGAAAAGCAAGGTCAATAGAAAGTTCTACTATATCATAGAATTCTGCCTTATCCATCATACTAGATTATTTTCTTTCAGATATTTAACAGTTTCTGTACATCCACCAAGAAGAGTATCGTTGACTACAACTCTTGGAAAGGTAGAACCCTTACCAAATTCTTGATAAAACTCTTCTCTAGTGAAGTCTTGACCTAGTTTATAAACAACATGTTCAAGTTCAGCAAGTTGCAGTGCTGCCTGGACTTTAGTGCAAAAAGGACATCCATCCTTTGAATATACAGTGAAGGTCATAGTAGTGCAATAATAGGTACTAAAACTAAGAGTAATGAAATGATGATTCCCCCTGCCATATCAAGCAGGGGGCGTAGACTGTATGGGTTTTCTTTCATTGGGTAATTTTTTTCTTGTGCTTGAAAGCACAAGCTTGTCTTGCCCATGCTCTACTCAAACTATTTACATAACTACAAACTTTACCCCTTTCCCCACAGTGTGGACATGCTGACCCAGAAGGATCATCAGGATATCTATTCTTCTTTTTTCTCAGAGACATGATGTGCCTTTAGACCTGGATTAGGTTGTGATTTGGACAAATCCCTTCTGGATTGATTCTTAATAACAATGAAAGCATCTTTGTTATACTTGCGAGTGCCAATGGGAGATTGCCATTTTTTGTTATACTCTTCTCCCACATCAATACCAGACACAGAAGAACCAGCAATCTCTACAGTGATGTCATCCATCTCATCCCAACCAAGAGTATCCAATGCCTCAGCAATCTTTGCCTTCACTCTCAGAGGATTGTAAATCATCAATACAATTCCTCTTCTTTACCAGTCTCAATCACACAATCAGATGTGGGATATGAAACACAGGTGAGCAAGAATCCTTCTTCAATCTGATCATCATCAAGGAAGGATTGATCTGACTGATCAACAGTGCCAGAGACAATCTTACCAGCACAAGAAGAGCAAGCACCTGCACGGCATGAATAATTAATATCAATACCTGCTTCTTCTGCTGCATCCAGAATGTATTGATCACTCTCTACTGCAATAGTATGATCACCGTCTTCAGTCTTAAGTGTTACGTTAAAAGCCATTTTTCTCCAATAAAAAAAAAGGGAGGTTGCCCTCCCAGTGTAGCAGATTATATAGGTGTTGTCAAAGGACATTGCCTCTTGGCAACACTTCCTCTGGAAAGACAAAGTTTTCTCCGGGTTGGTCAACAGGTGCCATCCAAGCACGAAGACATAACATTTTCCTCAGGTTCTAGATTTCCAATCATTTTTCCAAATTATACCGAATGTGATCGGCCTGTTCAGGTCCAAACACTTGAAGTTTACGACGTTTCTCTGTGGTGTTAGAGATAATCATTGCTGCAGAAGTAATTGGAGGAGCAAGACTCAAAGTAATTCCAGCATCAACAAAAGCAAGAGGGACAGTGACAGCAGCAATACCAGTTGCAATCCAAGTCGGTTTCCAGTAATTGGTTTTTGCTGAGTAGTAGATAGATGATATTGGAGCAACAAAAAGATGACCAATAACTACTGCCCAACAACGCACTGCGGCTTGTTTTGCTTCACTTATTTCTTTTTTCTGTTTCAGGTATTCACGATAATCCATAGATTAGTAGGTAATGGTGCTTGATTGACTATGAGAGTATTATACAATAAAAAATCACCCCTGTGAAGAGGTGATGTGACAGTTTGGGAAGTGGTTTAGTTGTTTTCTTAATAAATTGTTTTTATTAAGAATCCCAATAAAGTTTAGAGTGCGTTGCCCCTAGGTAATACTTCCTCTGGAAATACAAAATTCTCATGTGGTTGGTCAACAGGTGCCATCCATGCACGTAAACCTTCATTCAA
>Ga0070749_10002821_pt1 | contig 11651 bp, 5 predicted proteins | sample VirMetDEL_Nov_18_FD_75180 | JGI IMG/M metagenome (GOLD analysis project Ga0070749, IMG submission 75180) | Aqueous microbial communities from the Delaware River and Bay under freshwater to marine salinity gradient to study organic matter... | ecosystem: Environmental > Aquatic > Marine > Coastal...
ACTGGTCGAAAGCTTATGACCGTTCCATTTGACGAACACCCGTATTCAGCGCTTGCAGCCTACTTCAAAACAGATGAAGGCATGGAAGTTTTGAATGCTATTGAAAAACGACTATAAGTCATTAGTAGTTAGGCTCCTTTTTAGGGGCCTAATTACTATATAATAATAATTAACTATGAGCGTAAGCGTAAACACTGTTTATACGAGAGTACAAGCGATAATGAATAAAGAACAACGGGGTTATATAACACCTCAAGAGTTTAATCTATTCGCTAACCAAGCCCAAATGGATATATTTGAGCAATACTTTTATGACCTTAACCAATTCATGCGCTTACCAGGTAACGATACCGGGCATGCTGATATGATAAACATATTAAATGAAAAAATAGGTATATTTACAAAAACAGACACTCCGGCTTATCCGCCAGCCCCCGCTAATCAAGCGGAGTTTCCAAAACCTACAGATCTTTATAGGTTAACAGCAATTGAATACAATGGTGTTATTGCGGATAGATTAACTCGAACAGAGTTTTTAAGAATAAACAAATCTCCTTTAACCAAACCCACAGATGAATTTCCTGTATATACAGAGTTTGAAAACGGATACGATGTTCAAGGTTCCGATGAATTTATAGGTAGTGATCAATCTAGCGATCCTAAGGTGACTATTGAATATATTAGAAAACCCGCTGAAGTAGTGTGGGGCTACAACGTTTCTAATAATTTATACGATTCGTCTACAACAACAGATTTCGAATTACACCCTTCTGAAGAAACAGAATTAGTAATTAAAATATTAGAGCTGGCTGGTATTGCAGCGAAGCAAATAGATATAGCTCAATATGCCACAGGTGTAGATAACAAAAGCATTCAACAAGAAAAAGTATAATAGATGGGATTACTAACACAAACTACAAAAGCATATTATGACGATAGCGCTAATTACGGCAGTTATCAGTTTATCACACTTTCGGACATTGTAAATAATTTTATGATTGCTTATGTAGGTGAAAATAAGATTGTAAGTAAAGTTAAAAGATCTGACGTACTTTTCCATACAAAAAGAGGTATACAAGAACTTAGCTTTGACACTTTACCTTCTACTAAAGCTATAGAGGCTACTTTAGGCGCAGCGCTTTCCTTTACATTGCCGCAGGATTACGTAAATTACGTTAATGTTTCTTACATAGATGATGATGGTGTAAAAAAGATTATATATCCAACACATTTTACCGGCAACGCTATTTCTTTAAAAGGTACTGCTGATAATCCTACAAGAGCCAACTCAGATACTGCAGGTACTGATGTGGGTGTATTTGATTCCGCTGACGTTAACGCGGAGGCTACTATATTATCAAGATTTAAGGCGGCACCTTCAAACAGAAACAACGACAACGCAGATGTAACTGACGCAGACTATTTTGATTTATTTAGGTATGGCAATCGCTACGGTATAAATCCTGAGCAAGCGCAGCTTAACGGTGTGTTTTATATTGACGAAATATCTGGAGTTATTAGATTTAGCTCTACATTAGCGGATAAAATTATCGTGCTAGAATACATAAGCGATGGTCTTGCTACAGATGCGCAAATGAAAGTACATAAGTTCGCAGAAGAGGCAATATACAAATATATTATACATGCTATTATGAATACACGCGCTAATGTGCCAGAGTATCAAATAGCTCGTTATAAAAAAGAACTAAAGGCAGCTAAGCGTAACGCTAAACTACGCTTGTCTAATATTAAAGTCGCTGAGCTAGCGCAAATAATGAGAAATCAATCTAAGTGGATTAAACACTAATATATGCCTAAGTTAACAAGAAACTTCTTAAAAGGTCGCATGAATAAAGATGTTGATTTACGTCTTGTTCCTGCAGGTGAATACCGTGATGCTGCAAATATTCAAGTATCAACTTCAGAGGGTCAAGATGCGGGCGCTATAGAATCTGTATTAGGAAATAATAAAATACAGTCTAAAGCAAGCGGCGGCAACTGGGATAACAACTACGGAGCTTCCGGAACACCTACTGTAATAGGTAGCGCTAGAGATACGCAAAACAATAAAATATATTTTTTTATAACTAGTGATATTGATGCTATAATTGAATACGATAAAGCCACGGGTCATATAGCCCCTGTAATTATAGATGCAAGAACATCTGGTGCTGTTTTAAATTTTAACGCTAATAATATGATTACCGGTGCAAATATTGTTGACGGTATGTTGTTTTGGACAGATAATTTAAACGAACCAAGAAGGCTTAACATTGAAACTTTTAAAACAGCAACTGCCGCTACATTAGGCAGCAACACAACATTTGCGGGAAATACTACCCATGTATACGGCCGAGCGGCTGACTTTATTGCCGACGATATTACGGTAATTAAAAAGGCACCTGAAAGCGCGTTAACTATAGCTGTTGGTTCTTCGGTAAAAAGCACTTCAGGTGATTTAAACCCCGTGGGTACCGCTGTAAACCCGGTAACTACATCTTTTAATTTTTCGAATGTTAGCGCGGGCGACACATCGGTCGGCGCTTTCACATTAAGTTCAGCAATCGGGTATCATGAGACAGAAGAGGTCGTTGTTTTAAACGCTTCAAAAACTCAAGCAGACAAAACAATTAGTAAATACCGTGTTGTAGCAAACATAGACACAACTTACGGTAGCGCTAGCAGCACTTCTGTTAAGCTCGATATTCAGCAAATGTCTAACGACATACCGGATGAAACCTTAACCTGGGAGTTTAAATTACTAGAGGACGATGCGGTATTTGAGAACGATATACCTAGGTTTTCATATCGCTATAGATTTATTGACGGTGAGTATTCTCCATTTGCGCCATTTTCAAAAGCCGCTTTTGCGCCAGGTAAATTTAAATATTCAAGCGAAGAAGGGATAAACTCCGGCATGGAAAACAATATTAGGCAGATTTACCTTTCGGGGTTTGCGCTTACGCCTGCTGATGTTGACAAAGTAGAGGTTTTATATAAAGGATCTAAGTCTGAAAATGTTTATGTAGTTCACGAATTTGATTACGCTTTCGATACAAATCCAAAACCCACGTTATCTCTAACACTATTAACAGATAAATTAGGTAGAGTTATTCCATCAAATCAATCTTTAAGATTATTTGACGCGGTACCCAGAAAAGCGCTGGCTCAAGAAGTCGTGGGTAACAGATTAGTTTATGGTAACTATTTAGAAAACTATGATTTAACCACAAGTGACGGTAGAGTAAGTGCAACGCAGTCTAATACAGCTACAGCTTCAGATCCTATCGGTACCCCGTCTGTTAAATCAGGTAGAGACTACACTATAGGTATATCTTGGTTAGACGAGTTTGGAAGAGAATCCCCTGTATTAACTTCTTCGGATAGTAGCGTTTTAATTAAAAGAAAGCAAGCTGCTAAAATAAATAAACTAAGAGCAAATATAGCCGTAGGGTCTTATACAGCCCCCAGCTGGGCTACACATTACAAATGGTATATAAAAGAATCTAGAGGCGAATATTATAATTTAGCTTTGGATAGGTATTATAATGCCGAGGACGGTTCCGTGTGGTTATCTTTTCCTTCTTCTGAAATAAACAAAGTAAGAGAAGGCCAGCATATATTTCTTAAAAAGGAGCATAACTCAAGCTCTGCTGTTTTAGAAGACAATAAGTTTAAAATACTAAATATAGAAAAGTCCGTACCGGATTATTTGGCTAATAAGCACGTGCCCGCTTCATTTGCTGAGTTGGCTTCTAATAACGTCGGGGCAAACGTTTTTCAAGGTTTTGAAGTAGGAGAAAATAAAATAACGTTTTTTGGACCCACGGCAGATACAGCACAACCGGCTACGACTGAAAATAACAATGTTAATTTTTATTCTTCTATTAAGGAAGGCGCTTTAATAGAATTTAAAGATAAAAATGGATACGGGGCATCTAAAAAATACACGATTAAAAGCGGTGGGCCTTTAGGTATTATAGAATCATTTCAATTTAACGGTGTTACTACAAAAATGGCTAAATATGAAATAGTATTAGAAAGCGCCGTTGATGATACTTGGTTAACAAGTTTAGCGGACAAAGAAGAATTTAAAGCTGTTGTTTACCATAAAGAAAAGAAATTTTTACCAGAGTTTAACGGTAGGTTTTTTGTAAATGTGGCGAAAACCGCTGTGTTAGAAGATAAAATCGGCGCGGCTTTTACCGATCTTAACGCTTTAGAAACAGACACTGATTTTGTAATATCCCCTACCAGCGACGGTATAGATGCTAATAACGTAACTCATATATTGTTAGATGATCTAGATGCCCAGGCGCCTGACGCTAGCCCACCTGATAATACGGATACTTTTAAATTATTTTGGATAGATTCCGACGGGACCGGAGCTAATCTTCCGAATGAAAAAGCCGTAAAATTTTTACACAAATTTGTTCCTGGAGTTTCTTTTAAATTTAAATACGCTAATAATATAGTCAGCCCAACGACTTATAAGCTAGTTAGCAAGGTAGCGGGAACTGAATACGATAGAACATCTACAGATCACCCCGTTACAGGCTCCTCAAATTTAGGAGACGGCATCTGTTACACTTTAACAATGGATAAGCCCCGCGAAGAAACAACTAGCGGTTTAAATGTAATAGGTATAAGATTATTTAAAGAGGTTGAAAAACCTGATATAGACCAGTTAACATCGACAAATCCAGCCGTATTTGAAACCGAGCCTTTAGATATAGCGGACGTTGATTTATTTTACGAGGCTTCTGGTAAAATCGCAAAAAGTAATATCACTAGTGTTGCGGATATTGATTGGTTTAATTGCTATACATTCGGTAACGGTGTTGAATCAAACCGTATTAGAGACGATTTTAACGCACCTGTTATTGGTAATGGTGTAAGGGTAAACGCTAAGCTAGATGAGCCGTTTAAGGAGACCAGAAGAGGCTCTAGCATGACGTTTGGTGGTATTATAAATAATATTACTAATGTAAACAACTCAAACCAATTCTTAACGGCTGAAGATATATTTAAAGATCTTAACCCGTCCTATGGTACAATACAAAAGCTACATGCTAGAAACTCTGACTTAATTGCTTTATGTGAAGACAAGGTTATAAAAATCCTTGCAAATAAAGACGCTTTATTTGAAGCAGACGGAAGACCCGCTTTAACAGCCACCCCAAATGTGTTAGGACAGGCAGTGCCTTTTGCAGGAGAATATGGTATATCTAAAAACCCAGAGTCTTTTGCGTCGTATGGATTTAGAGCGTACTTTGCGGATAAAGCACGCAGAGCTGTTTTAAGGCTATCTGCTGATGGATTAACTGTTATATCTGATAAAGGCATGCGTAACCATTTTACTGATCATTGGGATGATTCCGGTGTTCCTGCTAAACTATGTGGTTCTTTTGACGAAAGGAACGAAGTTTATAATATAGTTACAGACACTAATGAGCAGGTGTCTTTTAGCGAGACTGTAAACGGGTGGCCTACAAGATTATCATATCAACCAGAGTTTAGTGGTGTTTCTTTAGACAACCAGTTTTTTACTTTTAAAAACGGTTATATGTGGATACATAATAATACTACTAAAAATCTTTTTTACAATGTAGTTGGCGCTAATTCTTCAGTTAATATTGTATTTAACGATTTACCTAGTAGCCCTAAAATGTTTAAAACTTTATCTTATGACGGAGCGTTGGGGTGGGACGCGGCTGTTACTATGCAGCCATCGTCGCAAACCGGATCTATAACAGATTGGGTTGAAAAAGAAGGCATTTATTATAACTATATAAAAGGCACAAGCTCTAGCGCTAAAGATTTTAATACACAAGGTATTGGAGCACCAAACGCAACCATAAGCTCAGGCGCGATTACATTTGCAAATCCTGTAAATGTAAATGTGCAAGTTGGTGATGCTATTTATAAAAACGGATCAGACACTGGCAAAACAGTAAATGCAATAGCCGCGGATAGATTGTCTATAACACCGTCGTCCGCTGTTGCTTGTAATGCTAGCGACTTTATTTATGTTGTTAAACCCGCAAGTTTATTTACAAATGGATTGATTGGCACAACAGCTCAGGTACTTATGACAAAATCAGGCAACACTAGCGGAAGTAACGAATTGTTTTCCGTAAGCGCTGAGATCTTTATAAGCAGCGAATAATACGTAATAATAACTTATAAACTAATTTAATATGGCAAGAGAAGACTACGGCATGTTGAGACGAACTTTCCGTCCGGGTTCGATAGATAGATTAGACAGACGCGACGACGCCATAAGCGCATACGAGTCTAGCTTAGCGGATTATTCGGCCTTTGATTTTGCAAATCCTTATGCAAATTTAACAAATAGGTTTGAAAATTTAACCGTTAATACCCAAGCCGCTGATTTCCAGCAAGCTAATCTAAGGCAAAACCTCGCAGACGTAATGGGCATGCAGGGTTCAAGAGGGGGCGGTATGAACGCTGCGAACACGCAAGCATTGCTACGGCAAGCTAATCAAAGCACTATGGGTGTTTCTTTAGATCTTGCAAAACAGGAAAGACAAAACCAAATAACGTCACTTAACCAAGCTACACAGATTGATAGAATGATAGCGCAGGGTGAAGGTTTAATGCAGCAAAGAGAGTTTGATCGTTTAGGTACTTTATTAGGCATGGATCAAGCTGAGCTAGCTGGTGCTTACGGAGATATAAATGCAGTAAGACAAGCTAACATAGGTTTAGTAGGCGATATAACTCAAGCGGGAATGCAGATAGCTATGATGGCAAGTGATGAGCGTTTAAAAGAAAATATATTGCAAATCGATATAAGCGAATCTGGTATACCTATTTACAAATACAACTACATCGGTGATTCAAAAACATATCAAGGCGTTATGGCTCAAGACTTAATTCGCATGGGTCGTGAAGACGCGGTAGGTACAATGGACAACGGTTACTATGGTGTAATGTACGATAAAATTGATGTTGATTTTAAACTAACACGACATGTCTGATGCAACGTTAATAAAAGGGGCCCAGGAACTAGCTGCTGCTAAAGGCACAGGTGGCGCAGGTATTAAAGCTATTAGTAAAACTGTAAAAGCGGTTGGCGACACAGTATCTAAAGCTATGGCTCCTGATAAAAACGGTAAAATTGGAGCAGACGGCAAGCCTAAAAATTCAGATGCTGATTTACGTAGATTAGCAAAAAAGTTAAAAACAAACGATTTTAAAGCTGTCGAACTCGATGGTTTTACTCTTGAGGGTAGAGACAAAGTAGAAGCTGAGTTATTGAGAATGAATAAGACTCTTGATGAAGCTGAAACTAAATTATACGAGAGTGATATTAATAGCGAAGAATACGAAAAAGCTTACAAACAAAAAACTCGTGTAATGTCTGAATATAAAGCCTTTGTAAAAGCAGGTAAAACGTTAAGGGACTTTAGAGCTAATGAAAGAAATATTATTTCTATTGCGGATAATCAAGACGGCATTAGAGGTGGGTATTCTCGAGTAAGTTTAAACTCTCCTAATATTCAAAAAACAACAATGCTTGTTGGTGACGAATGGTCGTGGAATTCTGAAGAAATGGATTTTGAGTGGAATTTTAAAGACAAAGAAAAGCTTAGACTTTCTAACATGTCAGATTACAAACCTATGCTCTTTGATCAGGTAGCTGATTTTAGAGTATACCTGCAGGAACAAAAGGTAGAAGCCACTAAGCAGATTAACCCTAAAAAACGGGTTGCAATGCACCAAGCGTTAATCGGCGAATTAAGAACCGCTCTTTTAGAAAACAAATTTGGTCCTCATATATTAGAAGCTTTAATAGGTAATGCTGAGCTCCCTGAGGTTAATAGCATGTTTGAAGAGTTAGATATTAATTTCGCCAACAATGAATTAACTCCACAAGAAAGAATAAAAAGTTTTAAAGACAACGGAGAGGCTGCAATAAATATATTAGCAGATGCTGTGTTCCCTGAAATGAATCCTAAATTGCCACCCAAAGAAGAGCAAAAAACGCTTGACGATTACGAAAAAAGTATAAAAACATCCGCTTACGCGAAGTATAAAGATATTTCAGCTGACAACCCCTCACCTACTCCAAGCCAAAAGCTTAACGTAGGAACTAATATCTTTTTACAATGGATACCTACTACTGATATAACAGATGAAAATGGAGATACAAAAACAGTAAAAGTAAATAAATGGATGTTGGTAAATATAAAAGGCGAAGTCGTTGCACCCGGCGCTGAAGACACATTTGATACTTTAGATGAAGCCTTAGGTGTATTTCCTTTTAGTAAAAAGGTAAAATAAAAAAAATTTAATTAATGTATATTAAAAATAATAAAACTTACTCTGATGGTTTAATACAGCTTGCAGCTGAAAACCAGGGAATGAGCATAGAAGAATTTACTTCTCAAAAAGGTTTTACTAAAGACGAATCTGAGGGAAAGCCAACGGATCCACCGAACAAGAACCAGCCGATGGATCAGGAAGAAATAAAGACCGATGGGGAATCCAGCTCGGTCAATGGTTCATTGGAGTCACCCGGTCCTAGTCCAACTCCTCAAACAACCGGATTTCCTGGTTTAGATTTAGCTGTAGAAGACGCAATGGACGTCCCTAAAACAAAGCTAGATGAATATAAGCAAGGGCTAAAAAAAATTAACAAGCAAGAAGCTAAATTAGATATAGCTTTACGTACCATGGGTTTTGCTGAATTTGGAGGCTTATACGTTCCAGTTAGATCTATACCCGAGAGACAAAGAGAAAAGGAAAGCTTTGTAGCGCCTACAATCGGAGCGTTTCCGGTTTTAGACCAAGAAAAAGAAAAGCTAAAGGCTTTTATATCTAATATGGGTAAAGACCCAAACGATGTTAATTTAAAGCTTGAGTTTACCGCCGACGAAATTAAAAGAGGGTTTGATTTACAATTTGCCGACGAGGAGCAAGTCGCTCAGGGTTTATTTGCAGCTAAAAGCAGATACAGCGACAACTTTATTAATGATATTGAAAACAATAAAGAACGCGCGGAATTTAGAAAACAAGCTTTAAAATTTGGCTCTGAAGATACAGAATTTAATATAGCCGTAGGTACCGGCGTTGACCCTAAAACAGCTATTTTAAAAGAGTCTGAACGCTTAGAAATAGATGCTAAAAATAACCTTCAAGCTGCCGAAGATCTTGATATAGAGACTGAAAAGTGGCTAGAGCGCAAAAACAAATTAGAAAGTGCTATTAAAGCTGCAGAAGCGCGATTTAAAACAGTGGATAGGCTAGAATTGCCTGTAATTATTCCAGGATCTTCACAAGAAGATGTTGAGAACTATAACGCTATTATAAAACAAAAAGAAGAAGCCTATAATGCTTATGTAAGTTTATTTGAAAGCGAAGAATACAACTGGGTAACAAACACTCAAAACAGTTTAGTAGAACGTGCTGAAAACATAGAAAGCGAAGAAGTAAGGCTAAGTAAAAAAAGTAAAGATTTAGGCAATACTCAAATTATGATTGATAGTTTGGGTAAAAATTACAGTAAACTTTCTAAATTAGCTTTTGGTTTAGAAAATAGTGCTTTTGGAAGCTTAGCGGCCTTGAGCGAAATAACAGCTGGAGCTTTAAAAGAAATAGATGAACCCGGCATGGCTACTTTTGCTATTTATGACGCATTAGAAAAGTTTGAAGGATACGCTATAGATTACAGACAAGATCTTGCCGCAAGACAAGGTTTATTACCTTATGAAAGAAATTACGACGAAGCTAAAGCTGAAGGTAAAATAGGTGAATGGTATCTAGACGCAACTATTAACGCTGTACCTACCTTAGCAGCTATTTTTATACCTTCAATGAGAGCTAACGCTTTAACAAGGTCCGCTATTAAAAAAACAGGTAAAGTTTTAACTAAATCTGAAAAACTTGTAATTCAAAAAGGTTTTCAAAAACAAGCGCAACAATATACCATGCTTACGTTTGGTGTTATGGAAGGCGGCGGTTGGGCTCAGCAAACTAAAAATACTATCGAAGAAAAAGAGGCTCTTCTTATTGATAACAATGCTGAAATTATCAAACTTAAAAAAGAGCTCGCTAAATCTGATAATCCCGAGGAGATACAAAAGCAGATTGACGAAAAAACCGCTCAAATCCGTGAAGAAGACGGCTATTTAAGTTTATCAAATCTTGAAATGATACCTATTTCTTTTGGTCACGCAGTTGTAGCGACTACAGCTGAAAGATTAGGTACTTTGCGTCAATTAAGTAAAATTCAACAAGGCGTGCGAGGCATTGGGTATCGTACTTTTAGAAAATATGTAAGTATGCCTGTAGCGAAATTTGCATCAGGCGTGACTGGTAAAGTTAAAGCCTTAGCGGGCGGTGTCGCTATAGAGGAAATTGAAGAGACCACAACACAAATTTCAAATAATTTTTTAGATCATTATTTAGGTGGTCTAGACGTACATCTTACTGAAGGAGTTGACGCGGAATTCTTTAGGCAAATAGCATTAACTAGTGCACTTATTAACGCTAAAGGAATGGCGCCTCAGATAAAGAACTCTGTTGTTCAGATATTTAAAACAAGAAGCGATAATCAAAAGGTAGTAGACTTAGTAGCGGAAGCGTCTTCTATAACACAGGAGATTAGCGACATTGTAGAATCCGGTAAAGGACCTGAAAATTTAAAAAGAATAAAAGCTTTAGAGCGCCAACGTGACGAAATATATAAAAGCATATTAAGAAGCGATGTTGACGCTATAGCTAAAGGAAATGATTTAACTCAAGAAGATTTAGAAGAAATTGCCAAAGCGGATCTTGAGCTTAATAGGCTTTATCAAGAAGCTGCGAGTTTATCAGGAGAAACGCAAAGAAGTGAAGAAACAAATAAAGCTCTTGAGACATTAAAATTTAAAATACAGGAGCAAGTAGCTATTCGCGAGGGTTTATTAGGTAAAAGCCAAGAAAAAATTAATGAGTTAGCAAAGCAAGCTGAAAATAAAGCCGAGGCAATGCTAAACTACGCAGACTTTGAATACAGCAGGGCATTTGGTAAAGCAGAAGGCAAAGATAATTATATTGAGGTTGGACAAGATACAGATATAGATGCTATAGAGAATCTTACCGATGATGAAAAAGCACAGGTTAAAGCGGATAGAGAGAAAGGTAACAACGCTTCTTATTTACTTGGAGGTAAAAGTGTTGTTTATGTTGATAATGTAAACGCGCGCATTCAGTTAGGTGGTGAAAACGCTAAGTTTTCAGCAAGAGCCCCGCTGCATGAATTTGGGCATAAGTTAATTAGAAAGCTTGGTATTATTAAAGGTGACAAGCTTGTTGGTATTGGCGATAATTTAGTTCAAAACTTACTAGACTATTTACAAATACAAAATGAAAACGGGTCGTTAAATAATAATAGCTATCAAACAGCGCGGGATAGAATAGAGGAATATAAAAACAGAAACGAAGGTCAGCACGATGCTGATGAAATGCTTCAACTATTATCCGACTTAGTAGGTCAAGGTTCTTTACGAAACAGTGCCTTTGGTGAGATTTTTCAAATAAAATCATTTATTAATACAGCTCTATCCAAAGCCAGTGAACTTGTAGACAAAAATAGCGATTTTGCGCCTTTCTTTAAAATAGATACCGCGCAAGATGCTTTA
>Ga0070749_10002823_pt1 | contig 11646 bp, 14 predicted proteins | sample VirMetDEL_Nov_18_FD_75180 | JGI IMG/M metagenome (GOLD analysis project Ga0070749, IMG submission 75180) | Aqueous microbial communities from the Delaware River and Bay under freshwater to marine salinity gradient to study organic matter... | ecosystem: Environmental > Aquatic > Marine >...
GTTGACTTTAATACAATTACAGGTGGAACAGGCGGAACTTCAGGTACTTATGATATTACACAAACAAGTTCAACTGGTTCAGGTACAGGCGTTCAAGCTAGAGTTACATTAGATGGTTCATCCGTTCCTACAAGTTTAACAATTACAAATGGTGGTTCAGGCCACGCAGCTGGTGATGTAATTACATTTCCTGGTGCTTCAACAGGAAGTTCAACTGATATTACAATTACAGTTGTGTCTGCTTCAGTTGGTGATGTTGTTTATATTAAAAATGGTGTATATAGAGAAGAATTGCCTTTGGTTATTCCAGCAGGTGTTACAGTACAAGGTGAAAGTTTAAGAGGTACTGAAATAAGACCTGGAAGTGGAACAGGTTCACAAATTGCAACAGTAACATCAAGTTCAACAATTTCAGGTGCAACAGACGGCACATATAATTACATTCATCAATCAAGCACAAGTGGTGTAGGTAATGGTGTTTTAGTAAATATAACAATTTCAGGTGGTGCAGTTTCAGGCACACCTACAATTTATCACGGTGGTTATCATTTTGCCGTAAATGACACAATTACATTTACTGTTGCAGGTATTCAATGTGGCGGTACAGGTTCATTAGTATTGACAGTCGCTTCACTAGAAAACAATGACGCTTCTAATATGTTCTTATTGAACAATCAGACTAATCTTGTTCAAATGTCAATGAAAGGTTTAAGTGGTACACCAACTGCTGGTGGTACGAGTAGAGCTGCTGTTACATCTTTAGACCCGGATGGTTCAATAACAACTGCTTCACCTTATGTTCAAAACTGTTCATCTCTTAATGCAAACGCAACAGGTATTCAAATTGATGGTAATGTTCACACAGCGGGAAATAAATCAATTCTTGCAAATGACTTTACACAAATAAATTCAGACGGTATAGGTGTTCACGCATTAGCTAGAGGTCGTGGTGAAATGGTTTCTGTCTTCACTTATTATTGCGATAAATCTTTCTATTGTACATCAGGTGGTTTTATTAGAGGTCTTAACTGTTCATCTGGATATGGTGAATATGGTGCTGTTGCTGATGGTACTGACCCATTAGAAGCTGCTGTAAATGTACAAACTCGTGGTGAATTATTAAACTATGATGCTACGACTTTTGTAGGCGGTGCAACTGAAAGTGATATTGCAGATATGATTGCCGTTAGTGGTCAAGGTACTGCTACAATTTCAGGTGATACATCTGGTGCAACTGCTACAATATTTAGAGTTAACATTTCATTAGATTACTTACATATTGAAAGTAGAAGTGGTAACTTTCAACAAGGCGAAACAGTTACAATTACCAAAGAAGATAGTTCAACATTCCAAGTACAGTTATCAAGTTCTTTTGGAGATAGTTCAGCTGCACAAACTGGTCAATTAGGTCCACTTATTGCTGTATCTTCAGGCACAACATCATTAACATCAACTGGATTAATTAATGTTGGAACAAATATTAAATTTACAGGCGACAGTAAGTATTACAGAATATCACTTGTTTCTGAAGAAGATACTTCAGGTGAAACAGCGCTTGTGCGTTTAACAGAAAGTATTACTAGTTTAAATGAAAAAGCAGATAATACTGTTGCTGATGTTACACAAAATTTTTCAAATGTTCGATTAACTGGTCACGACTTCTTAGATATTGGTACTGGTGGTTTTGCAGATACAAATTATCCAGGTGCTTCAAGTCAGCCTGCTTCGCAAGAAGATGAGGTTGATGAATTAAATGGTGGTCGTGTTTACTTTGTATCGTCTGACCAAAAAGGTGACTTTAGAGTTGGTGACTTATTCAGAATTGAACAGGCAACTGGTATTGCAACCCTAAACGCAGACGCATTTGACCTTTCAGGTTTGACAGAATTACAACTTGGTTCTATTGGTGCAGAATTAGGTGCTACAATTAATGAATTTAGTACGGATGTTACCTTAGGTGGTGATAGTAATACAGCAGTACCTACAGAAAGAGCCGTATTAAGATATTTAACTAGAGATAATGCAGGTACAGGTGCTTGGGTTCCTCCTACAGGTACAACAGCACAAAGACCTACAGGTGGTGATTTATACACTGGTGCAGTTCGATATAACTCAACATTAGTAACTTGGGAAGGTTATAACGGAACACAATGGACAGGTTTAGGTGGTGGTAATCCTTGGTCAAGTATTGATAATACAGATAGTCCATATGCGATTGCAGCTAATGATAGAGTATTTGCAGACACAACATCTGGTGCAATTACAGTTACATTACCAGCTTCACCTTTGACAGGCGACCAGGTTTCTGTAATTGACTTAGCAGGCACTTTTGATACAAATAATTTAACTATTGCTAGAAATGGTAATAACATTATGGGTCTTGCGGAAGATTTAGTTATCACACAAGAAAATGCAGGTTTAGCATTAGTTTATACAGGTGCAACAAACGGTTGGAAGTTAATAAATAACTAATATAAATATTAGCAGAGAGAAAAAGAATGAGTAACTACAAAGATTTTAAAAATAAAAATACCGAGTTTACAGGTACAAAAGGTATTGATTTACCCACAGGCTCAACTGGAGAAAGAGATACAGGTTACGGTTCAGGTACTTTAAGATTTAATAGTACAACAAATCTTATGGAGTATTATACCGGTACTGAATGGAAAGCTGTTGACGCTCCACCTATTATAACTGGTTTTACAATTGATGATGTAGGTGGTTCAGCAGTTAGTTCAGGATTTATTGATGCTACTGCTGGCGGTAATGCAACTATAGAAGTTTTAGGTTCTCTTTTTGACACTACATCAGGTACAGTAACATTTGAAGGTTCTGGTGAAACTCTTTCAACTGTTTCTATTACAAGAGATAGTTCAGTAAAATTTACAGTTACAGTTGCAAGGTCAGGTTTTGATAATACAAATGAACCATATGCAATAAGAGTTACAAACGGTTCAGGTTTATCAGCAGTTTTAGCAGACGCAATTTCGCAAGACGCTGCTCCTGCTTTTACAAATGCAGCTGATACTAACTACGATATTTTTGATGGTCTCAGAGGTTCAGTTAGTATTTCTGCTGCTGATTTAGTAGAAGCTACGGATCCTGATGGTGATACAGTTACATATTCAGTTACATCTGGTTCTTTGCCTAGTGGATTATCATTAAACTCATCTACAGGTGCAATTACAGGTTCTACAAGTGCAGTTGGCGGCGATACAGTTTCAACATTTACAATTCAGGCTGCTACAGCAAGTCAAAATTCTACAAGACAATTTACAATTACACAAAAGGCTCCTGTAGTAAGTACATTTAGTTACACAGGTTCTATTCAAACAATTTCAGTACCATCAGGTGTATCAACTGTTTATGCAGAAATTTGGGGCGCTTCTGTTAATTCTGCTCCTAGCGATTGTTCATCAAATTCTGAAGTTGGAGGTGGTGGTCATTCCAGAGGTTATATTAATAGTGTAACAGGCAACTTATATGTAGAAGTTGGAGATAATGGTAATACAACTACAAGAGGTTGGCCAAATGGTGGTAATGGTGCAAGCGGTAGTTGTACATCTTGTGGTGGTGGCGGTTCTACTGCTATCTTTAGTGAAAGTGGTAAAACTGTAAATTCTCAAAATGATAACACAATTTTAATGGTTGCAGGTGGTGGCGGAGGAACAGGTCACAACAATCCAGGTAATCAAGCAGGACACGGTGGTGGTTCTTCAGGTGGTAACGCAGACGGTTCATCAAACGCAACTGGCGGAACACAAAATAGTGGTGGTAACGGTGGTTCAGCAGGTTGTGGAGGCGGTGGCCAATCAGGTTCATTCTATTCAGGCGGTAATGCTTCTAACAGTACCGGCGGTTGTACAAACGCTGGTGGCGGAGGCGGAGGAGGCTGGTACGGTGGTGGTGCCGGCGGTACAGGTCCTTCAGGAGGTTCCAGAGCATCAGCAGGCGGCGGTTCAGGATATTTACATCCATCCAGAGTTTCTTCAGGTACAACTGTAAACTATAACGGAACAAACTTCAATACAAATAGACCAGGTGGTATTGGTGACCAAGGTGGCGGTAAAGGCTACTGTAGAATTTCTTACTAGATTGTAAGTTTAGTTAATCCTTCTTCACTACCTAAATCACCTTTTATAAAAGTGTTAAAGGCAAGACTAATTCTTGTTTTACCTTTTTCATTTTCATCTTTTATATGATTTACATTGTGTTGTAAATATGAGGGAAATATTAGTAAATCTCCAGTTTCAACTTTAAAAAACCAACTGTCAGCATTTAAATCATCATTACTGGATTCATTTATTCTAATTAATCTATAACCATCTCTATGAAAAATAATTTGGTCTCTTTCACTTTCTGTCTGTAAATATAAAACACCACTTAAAAAACTATTTGGATGAGAGTGTTGATGATGAAATTCATTGACATTTGTATAATTAATCCAAGATTGAGTTGTATATACTTTTATTTTACTTTTAGGTTTATATACATTATATACATAATCACCTAATTTTCTTAAAATAAATCTATGTATTTCATAAAATATAGGGTCATTTAAAACATCTGTGTTTTGTGTATAGTGATTTCCTGTATTATGAATTACTTGATTTGCACCCTCTCTAAAAAACTTTTCTTCATCTTCAGTAAAGGCTCTTCTTAATGAGGTTCTTAATACTGGTGTTGGAAACAATCCGTGTATTTGATTATTTTCTTCTTTTTCTTCAATTAGTAACATTATTTTTCCTTATAATAATCTATGATATTTTTATATATTCTTTTAAAATTCATAGTTTCTAATATATTTTTTACCTTTTCTTCTTTTTTAAATTGTTCATCAACAACCTTATTTTCAAAAGGCATATCTTCTTTTTTACTCAATATTAATTGAGCAATAGGTGTGCCAGCTTTAATTAAGTATTTTCCCTTTTTACTATGCCATATCATAGGCACATTAATTGTACCCATACCATAATCTGGTGAGTATGTTCCTGGTAAAGAAGTAAATCTATTATCATCTAGGTATGATGGATGAAATTGATTTAACACATATCCTTTAGGCACTTTAACATACCAAGGTGTATTTATTTTTATAATTTGAGAAAAAGCATTTTCTGGCCAGTTTTCTAAATATTGTTTTAACATCATTTCTGTATGATGAGAAACATCATCCATACTAATATCATTAGATAATTTTACTTGATTAAGTGGTGTTCTCCAACTATATTCGGGGTCATTTACATCTAATTCAATATCTTGCCATGTTCTAACAATCCAACCTTGATTTTTTATTTGAAAAATACCTGGACACCTTGATGTGTGTCTTATCTTTCCGTCTTGTGATGTTGGTGATACATCTAATTTTTTTTCTGTAAAAGATAAAGCTGCTCTTTTAATCCAATCATACTTAATTTCTTTTGCTAGTACAATAGGCATTGTTTGTTCAACACCTTCAACAGAACAATAAAATGTTAATTTATTTTTTTTCTTCCACATATTCAATCCACTTACCAATTGGACAAAATGAGTTATCATATTTTGTTTTTAAAGGCATATAACAACCACACTTTCCACATATTGAAAACATACTCTTATAATATTTACAAGACTTACATATAGCTCGTCTTTCTTCTACAATTTTATTGGGTAGTAGTTTACCCATAGTGATAGTTTCCCATACTGAAAAAAACCACCAAAACTTTTGTTTCATAAAACAACTAATACACATATTATCATATCCTTTTCATAAAGTCAATGCTAATTCTAATCTATTTATCTTGTATAAATACTAGTGTAAATATGAAATGGAGTGATTAATTATGGCGTTCAAAGAAGCTATATTGAAAGCAAAATTGATTGGTTCGGCAGTAGAAAGTATTGAGATTGTTGAGCCTGGATTAGGTTATAAAAATCCAAAAGTTATTATAGACCCACCAGCGCCAGCAGAGCAAGCTACGGCAAAAGCAATCATTAAAGACGGTTCAGTAGAAAAACTTGAATACATCAATAGAGGTAATGGATATATTTCATCACCTAGTATTGATATTGAACCACCAGAAAATGGTACACAAGCAAAAGCCCACATTGAAATGTCTTTTGGTATATTAGATGATATAATTTTATTAGAAGGTGGCTCTGGATATAAAAATGAACCTAAGGTTGACATTTTTTATCCACACTTGATACCTACTATATGTAATATTTCATTAGAAGTTGATGAAGAAGGTAAAATAAATAAAGTACACATTAAAGGAAATGGTACAGGTTATAAAAATATTCCAAATATAAAGGTGATTGAAAATGAAAGCGTATAGTTTAAATAGTTTTTATTATGTTACAGATGTTGCAGATTATAAAAGTCATAATAAAGTAATACTTTCTAAAATAGATGAAATGCCTAATATGAATAGGTATGAAGAAAGTGAATTAATTAATAAATCAGATTGGGGATTACCTAAAGATTATAGTAGACCATACCTAGAATATTTTTATAAGATTGTTGGACCTTATATGGATAAAATGTGTTACTTCTTAAATTGTAGATATGTTCAAATTCATAATGGATGGTATCAACAATATCTTACAAATGATAAACATAATTGGCACAATCATCCTAATTGCCAATTTACAAATGTATATTTTGTAGAATTACCAGAACAAAGTTTAGTCACACAATTATATGATTTTGTTAATAATAAAGTAATAGATACGATAGAAGTAAAAGAAGGCCAGATATTATCTTTTCCGTCTAATATTATTCACAGGTCAGATAGAAATGAAACGGAAAAAAGAAAAACAATTATTTCATTTAATAGTAGTTTTGATGGAGTAATTTCAAAAAATATTGATAATTTAGTTGAGGGTAAAAAATAATGGACGCAAAAAAATACCCTAAAATTAACGATTGGATTTATGTAGAGAATATGTTAAATCCTGAATTGTGTAAAACACTAATTACTATAATAAAAGATAAAGATTGGAAACTACATCAATGGTATAGTTATAAAGATGATAGTAACCAATCAATGGAAGAAAAAGAGTGTAGTGTGTTTTATGCCGATAATGTGGAAGGATTTGAGCCTTTTCAACAAGTAAATTCTTTAGTAAATGATGTTTTAAAAAATTATCAAAATCATTATGATATTGGGCAACATTGCACTAGATTTAGTAAACCTCGATATAACAGATATAAAGAAGGTACTCAAATGAGAAAACATGTTGACCATATTCATAGTATTTTTGATGGCACACGAAAAGGTATTCCTATACTATCTATTGTTGGTGTATTAAATGATGATTATGAAGGAGGCCAATTTTTATTTAATAATGATTATGAAGTAACTTTAAAAGCAGGCGATATATTATTATTTCCGTCTTTATTTCTTTATGAACATACTGTTAAAGAAGTTAAAAAAGGAACAAGATATTCATTTGTAAGTTGGGCGTTTTAATGATTGAAGAATATTTTGAATTAAATACACTTATGGGTGGTTGGTATATTGATGAAACTGTTTGTGATAATTTAATGAAGTTATGGCCTAAAATTGCACATACTGATAATCCAGATTATTCTGAAGGCAAATTTAAAAATAATGATGGTGAAAGTAAAATAGACAGAACCATAAAATATTCAGATGATGTTAGTTTTTCGTATGATAATCCTACTCCAGAAATTCAATCTTATATTGGAGAACTATCAAAATGTTGTCAAAGATATGAAAAAAAATTTGGTTTTTGCCAAACTTTAAATGCTTGGACATTAGTAGAAAATTTTAATTTTCAACATTATACAAAGGGTGGTGGATTTTTTAATTGGCACTTTGAACAGAATGGCAATTGGCCATCAAATGATAGAGTATTAGCTTGGATGACTTATTTAAATGATGTTGAAGAAGGTGGTACTGAGTTTTTTCATCAAGGTGTTACAACTGTTGCAAAAAAAGGTTTAACTTTAATTTGGCCTGCTGGATTTACTCATGTACATAGAGGTCAAACAACACCTAAAACAGGTGAAAAATGGATAATGACAGGTTGGTTTAGTTGGAGAGATAAACATTTATTGAGACCAGAAGTTGAGGATTTAAATAGTTATTATGAACCAAAATGATGTAATACACTTTGAACAAAAATTAGACCCTAGCATTGTAGATGATATTCATAATAAATTTATGGGTGTTGTAAACTGGTTTTATAATAGTAAAACAATTGATTTTGATTTTGAAAGTACAAATAGTAATTTAAAGGACTCACCACAATTTACACACACATTAAAGGTAGAAGATACTGAAGCACAACCAAATATTCAAACAAATGATAATACACAGTTTTCACATATGTGGAATGATGTACAACCCTTATTAAAAAATATGTCTGAAGTAATAGGTGAAGAACAATTATTTGTAAAAAGAATGAAAGCGAATATGTTATTACCTCAACCTAATTTTAATGACGGCGATTATCACCCACCACATTGGGATTCTACATATGATAACAGTTACTCAATGGTGTATTATATAAATGATAGTGATGGACCTACTTACATATTTGATAGATTTTGGCCTGATAGTCCTAAAGGTATGCCTATACTTAAAAAAATTAATCCAAAAAAAGGTGATTTTGTATTGTTTCATAGCCTTAGATGGCACGCTAGTTCTAATCCGATTATAAATAGTAGGCGAGTGGTACTTAATATAGTAGTACAAAAAAATAAATAGTATTAGGAGAAACTAATGGCTTATAACAATAACGCAACTTGGTCAGAACCAACTTTACCAGACCACATAGATAATGTGGATCCTGATACGGTTACTGATTGGGTGGACAATAGTGTAAACAATATGACTATTGCTTTTGTAAAATTAGACCCACCTGAAAGTAATTCAAAAGGTGGTGTAGTAGTAGAAGTAAAACAATTATCACCAACTGAAGATACTGTTGAAAAAGTTAAAACAACTTTTAATGTAAAAGGTACATTAGGTGATGATATTGCAGCTATTAAATGTAAACAAGGTTTACCTATAGGTTACATCTGGACTGGAACAAATTTTAGACACCCAAATATATAATAAGAGGTAACTCTATATAATGTTATGTGATGATGATTTAAATGAAATTAAAAATTTAAAACCTTTTTTTAAAAAAAATATTTTACCAGATTTGGTAACTTGGGAAGAAATCGAAAAAATTTTAAATTTTAGACCGTCTGTAAATAGCGACAGATTTCATATACTTTCAAATAAAGAATATAATTGGCCAGCAGGTGGTTGGTTAACAGATAATAATTCTTATCCAGCTGATATAATTAATTCTGAAATAGGTAAATATGTTTGTTACATACAAGACTGTTCTCGTATTAATAAAAAAATAAATGATGTTTGCCAACAATTAGAAAACACACTTAATATACCTGCTGATGCCCATATATTTTTTTCTTTAAAAGAAAAAGAAACAGATTTAAAAGGATTTGGTAAACATAATGACACACAACATAATCTAATTGTGTGTGTTGATGGTAGTTTTATAATGAAAGTTTATGGTGATGACTATATAATAGAAGAAAGAATGAATAATGGTGATGCTGTATTTGTACCTAAAGAGGTAGACCACGAAGTTATACCTTTAACAAAAAGATTATCAGTTAGTTTTCCTATGGCACCACATCATACATTTTTTCAAACAAGAGAATGGATTAAATTATGACAATGCAAGTAAATATTGACGGACTTTTTACCTGTCCTTTGGCCACAAATAAATTTGAAGATATTAATAATGAAAGAATATATGAATATTGTAAGTATATGTACAATAACAATCCTTCAAATCAAAGGTCAAATCGTAATGGTTGGCAATCACATTATTTGCAACCACATCAAGCGTTAGATGAATTAATTGGCAAAGTAAAAAATGTAGGCGAAACTGTATTTAGATTTATGAAAGGTAAAGATGAATGGAAAGTAGAATTAGATAATATTTGGATTAATGTGAATACTCCTGGAAGTTACAATACATCACACATACATCCTAGAAGTTTTTTATCAGGTGTTTACTATGTCAAAGTGCCTGAGGATTCTGGTAAAATACACTTTGACCATCCTTGTCAATCATTTACTTATGATTGGGACGGTTCATATTTTAATGAACTAAATAATATGAATAGTGCAGGTATGTACTATCCATCGGAAGAAAAAAGAAACTATTTGTTTCCTAGTTGGTTAGCACATAGCGTTGAAAGTAATAATAGTAAAGAAAACAGAATTTCAGTATCGTATAATTTAAAGTTAGTGAGGTAAAAATGCATTTATACTTTGGTCCAGTTTTAGAAAAAAGAGAAGTTGAACAAGAAATTGTTGATGAATTGTTAAAGCGTGGTGAAAAATTAACTGAAAATGCACACAATAAATTAGCAGGTCATATAGACAAAGAAATGTTTTTTGAAAAAGAAGATAGAGATTGGTTTAAAGAAACTGCTTTTCAATATTTTCACGGACATATTACGACTTTACAACAACATTGGTTACCTGATATGAGAAAAATAACAAGTTGGGAATTACCTAATTTATGGATTAATTATATGAAAGCTGGTGAATATAATCCACCTCATATACACGGTGGTGATTTATCTTTTGTAATATATTGTCAAGTACCTAAAGAAATTGAGGGTGACGCTAAAGTATATGCAGCTTCACATCCAGGTCCAGGTGCAATAGAATTTTTATATGGGCAACCTACTATTCATCACAAAACTCATATAGTTGCTTTTCCTAAAGCAAGAGATATTTTTATTTTTCCAGCAAATTTATTACACACAGTTTCACCATTTAGATGTGAGGGTGAAAGAATATCTGTATCTGGAAATATATTTTTTAATTATGCTTGATATAAAAGAATTAACTTTAGAACAACACAAAAATGCTGAAAGGCAAGAGTTTGTAAAAATACTTATGTCAGGCAATATAGACCATAAACTATATGCCACATATTTGTATAATCAATTTCAATGTTACTCTGTATTAGAAAAATATGGATTGCATAACTCACTATTCAGAGATACTCCAGGTCTATTAAGAGCCGAACACATTTTATACGATTTTAAATCTTTTGAAATAGACACACCTGAAATAACAGATAGTACAAAAGAATATATTAAACATATTGAATCAATACAAGATGAGGCAATGAAACTATATGCTCACATTTATGTTAGACATATGGGAGATTTATCTGGTGGTCAAATGATAAGAAGAAAAACACCTGGTCCTAATAGATACTATAAGTTTAGAGATAAAGAGGTCGGTGACTACAGACGAATTGTAAAAGAAACTATTAACACATATTTAAATGTATATGAACATTCAGTTGTGCCCGAAGCAATTTATTGTTTTGAAAGTGCAACAAAACTATTTAAAGAAATGAAGGAATTATATGATTTGGGATAGACTAATAAAGTGGAAAGACGAAACAGTAGAATTACTAAACAAAGAACTGGTTGAGTATAATGAACCAGGTATGGAAAGATTTAACAACGAAGAATTTGGTTGGGTAAATAGAACATGGAAAAACAAATATATTAGAAGAGCTCATGTTGATGTAGTTGATGTAAGAGAAACCAAAGGTTTATGGATGGCTCATGTTTGTTTATTTCCTGAA
>Ga0070749_10002825_pt1 | contig 11642 bp, 10 predicted proteins | sample VirMetDEL_Nov_18_FD_75180 | JGI IMG/M metagenome (GOLD analysis project Ga0070749, IMG submission 75180) | Aqueous microbial communities from the Delaware River and Bay under freshwater to marine salinity gradient to study organic matter... | ecosystem: Environmental > Aquatic > Marine >...
AGGTTGTTACCAGCAAGCTGACCAACTTTAACACCTGGTCGTCTAAACAAATCTACTGCAGAACTACTAAAGATAGGAGATGAAGCTGTTTTTAAAGGAACTTCACCCTTATATTCTGACACTGATCTAGTAACAGTGGGTAAGTTTAAATCATCGTATGAAAAGCCAGATTTGAGTGTTTCTGGTGTCTCAGAAAGCAAGTTTTGGTAGTATTGATTTTCCCAATATTGCTCTACAGGGATTTGATACTCATATAAAGTACCATCCTCCATGCGTCTTTCAGTTTTGTATGGTTGATTAAAGCCCTCCTTAATATTAGATTGTAAGTAATCTTTGTATTGTTGAGTAGCTTCTTTACCCTGTGATGTTTCGCCAAAGACATTAGCTACACGATTTGGATCTTGAAAGAACTCTGGGGTAAATAAATCAGTTGATAAAGCACCGCCTTGCTTTTCCTCAGCATTATTAACCAAATAATCAGCATATTCTTTAGTTCCACCAAATTTAAAGAAAGCATCTCTAATATCTGCTGGTTGTTTAGCTGAAAAGTCCCCAGTTACAACTTGTTCTCCTTTAACATCACCAACCTGTTTTTGACCCTGGAACATTCCTGTTAAAGATGGTTTTTGATAAAGAAAGTTACCAACTTTAGATCCAAGTCCTTTAAGACCTTCTCCAGCTTGAGCTAGGAAGTTTTTGCCTTTTTCAGCAATGTTTGATCCAATATCTTGTATGTTTTCTCTAATTCCAGGTACTGTCTCTGGAGCTTGACCTCCAATTTCAGCAGCCTTGGCTTGACCAGTTCTTTTAGTAGTACCACCAGCAATAGCTTCTGAAAAAGTTCCCTCTGGAACTCCTAATACATCACCAATTCTTTCAGTTACATTACCAGCTAATTGTCTAACTTTTCCAAACAAACCTCTCTCCTGATATGGAGTTTGGATCTGTTGAGATAGGGCAGAAGTTCTAGCTTGAGCAGCTTCTGGGGTAATTAAACCCTCACTTACACCATATTCTCCCTCTGGAGTTACAGCTTCACCAATTTGTTGAAGTCCTTCCCTAGCACCTTCTCCGAGTTGTCTTGATGTTTCTTCAACACCTTGGATGCCCTGTTGAATATTTTGAGAAACATTTTGTCCTAGTTGAGCAACTGGTGGTTGTTGGGGATCAAATTGTTGAGCCTGTGGTTCTTGTGATATTTGACGTTGAGCTACTTGTGGAGCTTCATATTTATATAAAGGCTGGTTAGAAGTTGAACTCTGAGCTACATTAGCAATAAATTGATCTGGTGAAACTATTTGACCACTTGGATCATAAACCTCTACGTCAGCGTGTTCTCCAGTAATATTTCCTGTAGTTCCTGGTACACCAATCGCTTCTCCTGGTTGAATAACGTCTCCGACATTAAAGTTACCAAGCTGGTCAAAGTGTGAAATACGGATCATTGAGCCATCTTGTCGTCTTAGAGTAATAGAGTTTCCATAGCCTAAGTTTTCTCTACTTCCTAAATAACCAGATCCAGGTTGAGCCTGGTTGTAAATCTCCACGACCTCTAGTGGTTCTGAGAAAAGATTTCTGATTTCTTTGGTTTGTAAGTTTCTAGTTCTAAAGTCAGTTCCTAAGTTTACATTTCCTGGGGTTGGTTCAATAGGATTGATATTGCCATAAGGCTGAGTTACATCTTGTACACCACCAAAGAGACCTCTTGAAAGAGCTTCAACACCAGTCCCTTGTAAGTATTCTGGTAAAGCTGGTCTAACTAATCCATCACTCCATAGAACATTACCATCTCTCATGGAAGCGATTGGGAATGATCTTTCCATTTGAGCCGATCCAGTAGAACCATCGTTATATAAAACTTGTCCATTTGGCAAAGATTGAATGGCGTATTTTTGACCAGTAGCTTGATAAATTTGATCTAATTCTTCACTAGACTGCTGTGATGGTAATTGAGGGGCATAAATTGATTGAGCAATCTGATTAAAAAAGTCTTGTGCTGAGATATTTTGAGTTCCAGAGCTAACTTGTGGGAATTGATACTCTCCCTGATAGAGATCTAAACCACCAGCATTAGGAGCTTCAAAAGCAATTGATTCTGGAGAGTAAGGTTCATATTTAATTTGATCGTTGTAAACTTGTTGTCCTAAACCATAAGGATCTGCTACTTTTCCACCAACTCTAAAGGCACGAGGATTTACGTCAAAGCCCTCATAAAGACCAGAGCCTCTATTTTTACGAAGCAAATCTTCTAGTTGGGTTAGATATTCTTGTAGTTTATCGTTTTTTCTGTTAAATACTTCTTTTTTTGCCATATTATCCTATCGTTACTCCACCACCAAAGAACATTGGTGATCCACCTAGTTTAGTTAAATCTACTGCACTATATTTAATTTCAGCAGCCACTCCAGCTACCACAAAAGTAGATGAAAACGTCCAGTTAACAGTTGTATCATTATTGTTTCTCCACTGCGACTGGATGCTTCTTGTATCATTATCTTCTCCTAGTTCAGTAAAACCACTGCCAGGAGTAATGGTTCCATTTCCATTTAGCGTTACACTGCCATAAGTAGCATTGCTAGAATTAGAAAAAGCACCAAGCGTAACAGTTAAATTATTAACTCCATTTCCACTCCCAGTAGCACTTTGGACTATCGCATTAGCTCCATTTGTCCCTGTTTGTTCAATATTGGCATATCTACTCACTGACCAACCACAACTACTTAGGTTTGACGTGCTAGAAAAATTAATAGATAGAGTTCCAGATTTTGCTGATAAGTTTAAAGATCTAAATAATGTGACCATCATGTTATTAGTGCCACCAGAAGCACTAACAACTTCAGTAAAAGTAGCAGAAAGTCCTGAAACAGTTGGTTTAACAGCGTTAACATCTGAGTTAACAGCAACAAGAATGAGTTCGCCAGCAGGAACAGTAATAGAAGCCGTTGTATAAGAAGATTGGCTAGCATTAAGACGATCAGTAGTTAGGTGTGTTGCTGTTACAGGCATTAGGCATCCGTATTACTATCTACTGTATACTTAATTTTAATCGCTATTAATCTTGCGTCAGCATCTAAAGTATCTTCAGAAACATCTCTGGTGATTTTAAGTTGAACTAATTGACCTCCAGCTGGAGTTCCAGCTAGAGTAATAGCACTTGATTCTGGGCCGATGTGAATATCTCCAGCAGCTATAAAAGTATCGGTTGAAGTTTGTGCTGTTCCGTAAGCTTGATCTATTGCATCATCATTGGCATAAGATCTACCAGCTAGAGAAAAAACTACAGTGCCACTAGTGCCAGCAGTAGTCCAATAAGGTTGAAAAGTGATTGTTCCACCGTCCCAACTATCAGGCATTGAGAAAATAGCGAAAGCACTTTCATCAGTATTTTTATCAAAATCTAAAACCTTGTAATCAACATCATTGGTGCCAGCTTCAACTGTAGCAATAGAGGCACAACCAGCAGTTGTGGTTGGTGACATAGCACTAGCAGGTAAGACAATTGATTTGGTTGTTATATCGACATAGGCTTTAATAGATTGTTGAGTAGCTAGTTTAGTAGCACTATCACTGCTCATCGTATCTTCGTCTAAAACACCCTCAACTAAATTAGTAGCAGATCCACCAATCATCAAAGCAGTATTTAGGTTATTAATGTGTGATTTTGAAATAGGAAAAGCTACTGTAACACCGTTATCGTGTGCTTTAGCAGCATAGCCCTCAGCTCCTCTAGTTACACCATTGAGTTCTTTAGTTGAGTTATTAATTGATGTATAAGTAATCCACTCAGCCTTACTAGTATCTAGCGGGTCTGTATAAGATAAACACGCCACACCTGGATTATCCACATCAATATTAGTAATAGATTGTAAAATAATCCCCGAAGTTGCTGAATCGGTTATACCACCGACACTAGCTAGAGTTGTTGAGATGTACTGATTTAAGAATAGTGCGTTTGTTGCCATAGTTTTATTATATATTTTCTAACTACTAAAAGTTTAACTTGGGTACACTCTATAAATGTCATCCAATCTTTTTTCATTGATTGCGTAAACGTGTACCAAAGACAAAAACTTGAAATAAGAGTTAATAGCATTACAAGTAAATGCATATTTTATAGACCTAGATCTTAAAATGTCATAAATTTCTACAGGAATATCAGTTGATTCAACATTGGTTGAGTTGGTAGTAGACGGAGCATCTCCTACTAGAGTAAAACCAGGAATAACCATTCCAGCACCACCTCCTGACAATGTCTGCTGATTGATGGTAAAAGAAGCAGCGTTTTCAACCCCATCAAGATAAATATATCCATTAAGCCTTGTGCTAGCCTTAACTCCTTTAAACTGAAATGTTGGGTTGTGATAGCGTTTAAACTTATTAAATTGTCCCTGATTAAATGCTTTAGTAGACCAAGCAATATCAATAGCAGAACCATTATCGTTATAGTTTCCAGTAAACATCTTAACCATGTATCCAGATTCTTCATCGGCAAAATAAAGTGATTCTGATCCAGTATCATCTAAGAATGAAGTAAACATATTAGGGGTAAAACCCTCCCAATATACCCAAGCTCCAAATCTAGTATCTAGTACCCAAGTTCTATTATTTACACTTGATCCATTCTTGGGGACAGCACACATATAAAGATTGCGATAATAGTAGGCAGCGGCACCAATTAGTCCGTCTAGTTCAACGTCTTGTAGATAAGTTTCAACCTTAATTGATAACTCGTTAGTACGAAGCACTGTGGCAACATAGTTCTCCTGATTGCCGAGAGAAAAGAAAGCCAAGCGACCATCTTTTCTTGATGCAAAGATAATGTCATTTTCAACGTGTCTAACACTTCTAAACCCGATAGCACCGAAGCCCTTAACAATTTCTTCCAACTGTTGAAAGCCATCTGAGGTAAAACTAAATTTGTAAACAGCATTTTCTTTAAAAACAATTACACCACCCTGAAAACCAATAATAGCTGTAATGGCAGAACCATCATTTTTAAATACATCCACACCACCAGCACCAAAGGCAGGAGTTGAAAAGTCTCCTACTTTTTCACCAGTACCAGAAAACAAAAGTCTTGATGTGTTGTCTGCAATACCAGCGACAAAAATACGAGATATAGCAAAGATTGGCATTGACCCAATTACACCCTCGGTAGAGTTTGCATCTGGTGGTAAGATTGATAGCGATGGGTCATCAGAGGCGTTATCATCATAAGTTGAAACATAAACGGTAGCCATGTATGTTTCACCAAGACCAGTTGCCTCACGACCATAGACATTATAACCAACTGCACCAGAAACATCATCCCAATTTAGCCTATTAAAGTTGGTAGCATTTAACGTTGCATTGCCAGTAGTAGTATTAACTGTGGCACAAGCAACCGTTTCTCCAACTTCATTAAAAGCAGAAACTCTATAAGAATAAGTCTTTGAGCCAGTTGTTCCTTGTGGGGTAACCGAAAGATTTACTGGCGTAGTTAATGCAGTATAAGTTTGAACAGTAGTACCATCATAATAGGTAAGATTATCAGTACCATTAAAGATATAAACCCTGTCATCAGCCTGAACAAAGTTCATTAAGGAAGCATCGTCAAAAGTAGCAGAACCAATATCTGTGGGAACTCCACTGACATACTTTTGTAGTTTGTCATTAGATCCAGCACAAAATCTTAAAAGCTCCCGAGTTCCATGAGAACCATAATAAGGAAAAGCACCCAAGACACGAGTTCCGTCCTCAGATCCATAGTTAGTAACACCTTCTCGTGGTTCAATACCGTCAACATTGAGAATAATGTTTTTAGCTTCTGTCAGTTCACCATTTTTAATAGCAGTTTCATCTTGAAAAGTATTTAGTCCACCGATAAAACCAGTGATAAGTTCTGACTTTCGTGGTGGGTTTTTTTCTTTGCTTATTTTCATTACCAAATAGATTCCGATAGAGGAGTATCTGTATTTAATCTCCTCATGTTTTCTTTATTAAGATCATCAATGATGGTATTGAACTCTTCAAAGCCATCAGAAGCGTCACCTCTCTCACCATCTAGTTGAGCTAATCTGCCGAAAACATAGGCACTAAGAGCCTCAGAATATCTATCTGGAATATCTATTGTGTCTGTAGTGGCAGATAAAGTAACCGTTGGATAGTAATAATATCTAATTGTGAGATTATTATGAGTGGCCGTGATTGTGCCTGATGGAGATGAGGTTCCACTTTCAACGGTATAAGTAAAGGCCGTTGTTGATGTAACTGTTATTCTCTTTGATCCATTACACTCATCTTCTGAAGCTCCAGCAATTTGAACATAATCATTTGTTGATAGTCCGTGTGCTGTTGCTGTAGTTACTGTGGCTGTAGTACCAGAGATAACAATGGAACTTACGGAAATAGCACTAGGAGTTGATCCTGGTGTAGGCAATAAGTGGATCTCATCGTTAAAGATGAAATAATATTTATCATTATAGTAATTAATTAAATATGGATAACTAACTGGTGGATATTTAACTACTCCAAAAGCTGTTCTGTCAGATTGTTCTACTCTAAGAAGTCTATCAACTCTTACCTCTAGTATTTTTCTATAGTCTGATGGTAAATCATAAATTTCAATACCACTTTGGGTACTAGTAGCGTAAGTTTTTTGCCAAAACCAATAGTTATTTTGTCTTACAACTTCTCTCAAGGCCTGTTGAACAAATCTTATTCTTCTCATCTGTTCATTACCAGATGGTACAGAGCTTTCACCACGTCTGTAAGAAACGTCTGTAAGAACGTCATTGACAGTTACGGACATATTTTAATTTACCTTTGTAAGAACTTACTTAGTAACTCTTTTTCAATCTCTTGTTTATATTCAGAGGCTTTTCTACTAAGTTTTAGTTCTCTTTTAGCTATTTCTTCTTCTCTAAGTTTGGTTTCAGCTAACTTTGTTTCAGCTTCTTTAAGAGCCTTTTTAGCTTGTTCTTTGGCTGATCTAGCGTCTGCTAAATCAATATCCATTTGTTTGTCATCACGGATTTTTTTAAGATCTTTTTCAACCTCTTTTTCTTTTTGAGCTAATAACTCTTCTCTGGCATCTAACTCAGCTTTTTTAGACTTAGATTTTTTATCTCTATCCTTTAGTTTTTCAGCCTCAGCAGATAACTCAGCTAGCTTGTTCTCATACTTTAATTTAGCTTCCTCAACTTCTTTTTCCAAAGATTGAGCAAACTCCATGATCTTGTTGGACATATTATTCCTTAATTACTTGTATATACTTTTATTATATAGAATGAAAAAGTCTAAAGTTTACTTCTGACTAAAGTAGCTGTTATTCCGTCAGTATGAGGTAAATAAATCAACGAGATATTGTGGTCTGTAAGCCATTGGGGAGTAAAGCTCATTTGTTTGCAATAGTCTTTCTCCAACCAATCCATTCCTATTAAAATTATGTCTGGACCAATCTTTAAGATAGATGGTTTGCTATCATGACCACTGGAGTTTGGAATAATCTTATCTATGTAAGGACATTTAGAAAGTATTTCAAACCTCTCTTCGTAAGAGAACTCTGGTTTTTTACCCTTATAGCTTTCAATAAACTCATCTGTATTTAGTGAAACAACCAAATAATTACAGTATTGTTTACAGAGCCTAAAGAAATTGTAATGACCAAAGTGTGGTATAGAAAAAGAACCACCTGTGTAACCTATAATTGGTTTCTGTTCCATGTTGTCTTATACTTAATAAAGTATTTTCCTTCTATTTTCATTACTCTATGACCAAACTTTTCCACAAAGTTATCAACATTGTGCAAATCTTCTCCTATAGTTTGAAATCCACCATTTTTGTTTATATCCTCATGAAACTTCATCTCATAGTCAACCGATTGTTCTTTTGTTTGAACATCTGGTAAATCAATCTTTTCAAGGGTTTTTCTAGTGTATTTACCCAAATAACACCCAAACGGTCTTGGATAGTCACAAAATGAAACATTGGTTTGAGAGGATAATGCTAAAAAGAAAGGATAAGGATCTTTAACTTCTACAGTATCTTGTAAAAAAATGAATGATTCTAGTTTAGTGTTTTCCAGCACCCATTTAATCTTGCCTATTTCATAGCCATCACAGTCAACTGTCATTACTGGAAAAGGAACTTTCAAAGTTTTAAGCAAGTTATTTAGTTGATCTTTACGATCTGGCCTAGTTCCTATAACAATTGCAAAAATAGGATCAATGTATTTCTGCATTAGGATTTCTTTCTGCAAACAGTTTTTTATCCTCTAAATTAGTTCCCTTAGTATCTTTATCAGGATCAACTTCTACTAACAAAGATCTTAAATCTATTGCTAATTGATCTGTTTTTCTTGCTATCCCACTAATCTCTACATCGGCATAGTGTGAATGATAACCATCAAAGAAAATACCACTACCATAGAGTTTTGAAGCCCATTCTTTACGAACCATACCAAATGCAGCCATTCTTCCATACCATTTACCATCGTTAAAGGCAAATAAACCCTTACCACTTTCTTCCAAAGCGTTATAAGCAATCTTTAACCAGTTGCGACCAGCAAAGGCATCATAAGCTGTATAAACATAATATTTATAATCAGTGTTATTTACAAAGTCATTTACCTTTTTTATAAAACCAGGATCGTCTTTGTCTTTCTCTCCGTATAAAACAAAATAATCAGCATTGATGCCCGCTCTTTTCATTAGTTGTTGGCAAACAACCTCTCCCCTACCCTCCTCTTTCCAGATAGAGGGCATTAAAACTGCTATTTCTTTCTCAAGTAAAGGCTCTGAAACGTCAGAAATCGGCTTTTTATTAGTTTCTGCTAGATAATCAGCCTCACCAACTGCTTTGTCGGTGATGTGCAAACACTTAACCCCATTGTGAACATATATTTTGTATCCATGCTTCTTAAAAGTTTCACACATTAGTAGGTCGTGGCTCTGTTTATCGGTTGTAGCGGTTGGGATGTGAAAGTTTTTACCATAAGTTGTCCATTTATCATCACCCAACGATTTATAAACATCCATTTTAACTAACATACCACCATAGCCTACTCCATCAACTTCGAAGTGATTTGCTGAATAACCTTGCAAGTCTACTGGTCTATAAGGGTTTTCTTTTTGTCCATTAAGAACATAAACAACTGGATGATATGGCGGTTGCCTTTTATAGTAAAAACTACCAATAACATCTACATCAACACTCACCAACTTATCAATAATATCTACTGGATAAATCATGTCAGCATCTAACCAAAGAATGTGGGTAACATCAGTTTTAAGAAACTCATTGAGAATGTAGTTGCGATTTGAATCAGTACGAACTCCCCTTTTATATAACAAAGACACCTTGTAACCCTTTTTCTTCGCATTAGACATTATTTGGGGGAGATTGCCTAAAGCGAACTCAGGCGACAAGGTGTCTGGACTTGGAATACCTATACCACAATGTATTTGCTTCACAATATACTTATAACTCTTTTAACATAAGTTTTCAACTAGATCAAACTACTTTAGTATTAAGAGACCTATCTATAACATAAAAAAGAGGGTACTGTTAAATACCCTCTTTTAGTTTTATGTCTAGCAATTTTATTTAAATGTCTAACATAACAGCAACTGTACCAGCGGCTGAAGTAGTAGCAGTGTCAGCAGCTACAGCCATACCAAAAGTGTAATCTACACTTGAAGTAGTAGCAGTATAAGCAGCGACACAACCATCAGTTGAACTAACTTGAACTCTGTCACCAGCAGCAACAGCAGTATTAGCAGCAACTTTACAGGTGGCTAAACCTTTGATTTGCACCCAGCCATAGTAGGCATCAGTGATGGTAGCAACAGCTACCCCAGCGAATGAACTACCAAGACTTGAGCCACCAGCTCTGTCTTTAGTAACTTCAGCACCAGTGGCATCACTAAAAGTGACTACATCATTGGCTGCTAAAGCCATATCTTCTACTTGGACATAACGGTAAGATTTACCATTTGATGCATCGTCCATGATTGTACCGACTTGGTTTAAGTCAGAAGCATCGTTAGCGGCTGTAAAGCCAGTTCTTGCGACTATTTTTCGTGCCATAAGGGTCTCCTTTTCGGCTAACCCCCTGCAGCGTCTACTACAGGGGGACTATTACTATTATTAGGTGGTTGTCTTTCCAGACATTAAACCTAAAGATTTTCTACGATCAGTGTACAAAGCACCACCAAACACAATGTGTTGAATGGAGATGTGTTGATCTGTAGGTTGGCTCTTTTCGATAACTTGGAAGTTAGCATCACTTAAGATACCAAGTTTGATGTTATCTTTGTTCCAGAATTGGAGTTCACCAGAAGTCATAGCTTCATCGTAAACTACTGGAGCGCCTTCAAACTCTAAGACCTCAAAAGAAGCCTCAGCCAATCTTTTACCTTCTTTGGTAGCAGCCATAGTTGGGTTGAATTGGTAGGTAGCAGTTAAGAGAGCAAACAACTTCTCATAGAGAGATTGAGTTGCAACAATTAAACTAACTTTAGAACCACCGTTGCCGTTCATACAACTGTTTTTAATGTTTCGCATATCAGCAAAACTTACAACTTCAGCACTAGAATCAACATTGCCTCTCCACCATGAATAGGTAGTACCAGAAATGTTACCAACTGTTGAAGTGGTGTCTGCTAAGGTATCAAAACCAACTAAGCCTTTAGCATCACTACCACTGATGATGTCACCGTTAATGGTTTCACTCAATGACATTTCGGCTTGCATAATTTTACTCTTCAAAAGAGATAAAACAGCTTCTTTGCCTTTGTTTTTGATTTTGTCAGTGAAAGTGAAAGCCACAGCAGCGTTGTAGAACTTCCAATCGTACTGAGCAGCATCGATACCTTCTTGATAGGTGGTATCTAAGGTGTCAGTTCCATCAAAAGTTTGAACGGTTGAGTTGAGACCATACATCAATGGCACAACTAATTGGCGACCTCCATCGTACATTTTAGTTCCACCGTTGTTTTTCAAGTGGTTCAAAATAACGTGTTTCTTGAAGATGTTATCTACAAGTTTTGGTTGATACTTTTGTAGCGTAGTAGACGCTAGTTGACCGATATTTACATCTGCCATAGTATTTTCTCCTTACCAAGAGAATGTTCCCCCGACTTCAGTTAGAGCTTCTGAAAAAGCATCGTCTAAGTCCATTTTGCTAGAGTTTGTTGTTTTACCAGCTTTAGGCTTAGGATTGCTTTTATTGAACTTCTCAGTCTTTTTTCGAGCTATTTCCTCTTGTCTTTTTAATTTACTTTCTAATCTTTGCTGAACTGCTTTGTCATAAGCATCAATCTGTCTTTTAGCTTCACCTACAAAATCAAACCCGACAACAGTACCATGTTCAGCTTCGTACTGTTCTCTAAGTTGTGAGACCTTTCCTGCAGTACCATAAAATAGGTACTCATCATAATTTGGGTCATCTTCATTTAATCTTGGATCCAGCTCATAAAAAGCCTTTTCCTGAGATTCTATGTAAGAGTTTTCCTTGGCGTTCTTGACCATCTCTTGAGCTTGTCTAGCGAAATGCTCTTGAAGTTCTTGAGGTGTCATTTGATTAAGGGGTTTTTCTTGTTCTTGTGGAACTTTCGTTTTGAGTTGTGCTAACTCTTCACGGACCCTCTTCATCTCTTCAC
>Ga0070749_10002826_pt1 | contig 11641 bp, 27 predicted proteins | sample VirMetDEL_Nov_18_FD_75180 | JGI IMG/M metagenome (GOLD analysis project Ga0070749, IMG submission 75180) | Aqueous microbial communities from the Delaware River and Bay under freshwater to marine salinity gradient to study organic matter... | ecosystem: Environmental > Aquatic > Marine >...
CCTTGGCGCGTGGTCCCCACACTGCACAGCGCAGGGCGGAGACATGCTCCTCGCCTTTGATCTTTTTGTTGCAGAGGATGAGGAAGTTCGCTACTTCGTTGTCGCCAACGGTACGGACTTCGGGGTCGGCTGCGAGATTGCCAACTGCTGTGACTTGAAGCATGATCCGAAAAACTTAGAAACAATGTGGGACAAAGCCTGCTTTGCGGTGTAGTCGCGTGATCGGGCGTAATGCCGTACGGATTCGCAAAGGTGAGGCGGCAGTAAATCTTCGAGATGATCCAATGGTTTAAGGTCTCGGCGCTGTTGAGCGTAAAGAGCCGCCATCTGGGCGTGCATCATCTCGTCGGTCATGGCGTCAGGAAGACAAACGCTCCTGGATGAACCGCAGGTGTTTAGGGAGGGTGATGTGGGTGGAGATGAGTTCCCCATCCGGCACCTTGAACTCCTGCATGAACGCCTTGATGATCTTGTTCCTGTTGACGACCGGCTCTTCCTTAAGGAGGTCACGGATCGTCTTAAGGTCAGAATCGCTCAGCGGCGTCTCTTCTGCGGTCAGGTCGGGAGCCTGAGCTTTCGGTTTAGCGGGAGCTTTCGGCTTTGGCTTGTCTTCGGCAGAAACCTCAACAGTCGTTACAGGTTCGCTTTTCGCTTCGTCAACTTCCTCCCGTGCCCACAGCTCATAGCCAAGGGAAAAGGCAAAAGCGGCGTTAGCGCAGAGGGCTCGACGATGCGAGTCGGTGAGCGTGCGGCAGTTGACCTTATCGAAGCGGATCGGCTGGTTTCTGTTGTCCTGGCAGGGATAGACGAAATCAGGCGTTGCTTGGTCTTCTGGTCCGGTGAAGTAGGTCACCAGGTAGGCGCTGCCATCAGGAGCCTGCCAGACGTGCCCACCATCAGGAGCGGTCTTTAGATGGAACTCCCAGCCTGGGGCGGAAGTGTGAAGGTGGTTCGCAATGCGAGCCCAAGAAACGTAGTCGGCGGCGTAGGAACCGCTGCCCTTACGGAAGACGTCATCTTTGCTGATGACACCCGCAAGATTTGGGATGGTCATTTGGTGATTGAAAGCGCAGTGAGCGTGATGATTGCACCCTGTGGTTCGTCAGGTTCGCAGTATCGCTTGGAGGCAATAATGCTGACTACTTGGCGATCGTCATTGAACAGAACGTCTGTAAGAGCGTCGTTCGTTGATCGAAGGAGCTTGTCTAGATCTCCGTGCTTTGCAGACGTGCATTGCAGCGGAGCATTTGAGCTTAAACCCTTTGTTGTGTAATGGGATTTGGGGCGGCGGAAACGGAAAACAACTGATAAGGACATAGGTGACTCCATATCCCAGTTGTCCGGCTTGCTTTTTAGGGCAAAGTTTTTTACGTCAACCCGCCAAGGGGCAACATTGACTGATGCTTCACGCATCGAGTACCTGGTCCGGACTTTTGATCCTTGAGGAGCAGGTAGCCCGATGACGGTGAAGGTAATGGAGTCGTTCAAATTGCGGTATCCAGCCGCCAGTAGGTTGTCACGTTCCGCTGGGCAAGTCCAGCATCAATGTCTTGTTCCTTGATGGCGCGGATAGCGCGGTCAGCTTCCTTGCTGAGTTTGTAAGTGCTGCGCTCGCAGCGGGTGTACTTGGCGTTGCTGAACTGGAAGATGCCGTCCTCTTGTTGGTAGTCGTCAAGTTCGCCTAGGGCGATGGCACCAGCAAGCTGCTCCTTGAGGAAGGCTTCTTTAGCGTCAAGGTCAGCGCGTTCTTCGCGGAGCTGCAGAAGAGCGTCAATCAGGTCTTGAGCGGTAGTGATGTTGGTTGTCACTTGTTGCACTCCTCTGTGTTGTTGACGCGGGTGTAGGGCTGAGTGCCGCTGTGGGTGCTGCCGTGGTGGGCTGTTGCCTCGATGCCAATGAAAGCAACGGTGGTGGCAACGTTGAGGAAGGACAGGAGGTTGGCGAGTTTGTTGTTCATCGGTTCAAGCAGCAGCCCAGCGGCGTGCGGTAGAGGGTGAGCAGTTCCAGTAAGCGGCGACCTGTTTCCAAGTCCAGCCGCGCTGTCGTTGTTCGTTGATGCGTTGGGACTTGGATTTGCTGAAATGCCAGATGATGAGCAAGGGCAGAATCAGCAGGGCTAATAGCCAGAGGATTGTGGTTGAGATCATGATTAAAAACGCGATGGGTAAGTTATTTGGTGGCAGTGACTTTGATACGGCGGATCAGATCAAGGGTGAGGTCAAGACCTTCGTCGCTACTTGGATCCATGCCGGTGTTGCGCTCGATGACTTCTTTTGCCATCTCGTAAAGGGTTTCAACTAGATGCTCGCAGACGTAATCGTTGAACAGGTCTGCAAGATCTTCTGCGAGGAGGGTTTCGTCTTGAAGGGAAAGCTCTGCGTTGTCGCGGGGTTGAAGGGAAAGCATGGTTTGGGACGCGATGGGTGGTGAGGCTCTTGCCTCATGAACCAACTATAACCCAGAATGGATCCAAAAGCAAGCTGTTTTGGAGCCAGAAACAATTCTTTTCAATGCGGCAGCCCTAGTAGCTGATCCGCACCTGTGCTGTCCCATCAAGCGGAACGCCTAATCGATGAGCGGCACCTGCCGATAGATCGATACTGTTGCAATCGCACCGATCTGTAATCGGCACTGTCAGCATCCGCCCCTTATGGCTGACCTGGACCTTCGTGCCGCACTCAAGCCATGGATGCGCTGCGCTAATGCCCCAGTGCTGGTACCGGCTGCCGCAGTAGGCGGTTCTGCCGTTGAACCATGGGTCATAGACCGTTGCCTGTACTGATCGTCCGATGTGGTGTGCCATTGCAGGCGAATTGAACAGCAGCAGTGCTGAAAAAATAAGTCGTTTCATTAGTTAATCTGACTACTGGGCTTCAAGTTCGGCAGCGACGGCGAAAAGTTGTTGGCGAGTGAGCTGAGTTTGGTTTTTCATGCCCCACTCCATTGCTTCGCGTCTGTCTTCTAGATCCTGTTGTGGCAGTATTTCAATTTCCGGCACCACCTGATTCGCAGCGGCACGCAGGGCGGCGGCGAGCGCCTTGAACTGGGGGGCTGGCACGCCGTCTTCGATCCACTCGAATCTGCTATTGAATGCCTCAAACACTGCCCGAGCAGTGGGTGAAAGTTCGGGCGTAGCGGGCATGTAGTAAGCGCAGATGTGCGCCCGTTCATGATTTAGGTTTGCTGCCCATGACAGCAGAGTATTGTCTGGAATTGGCGCGGTGTGCCTGAGGCACTGTTGCTTTATGGGGCAACCAGTGCCGTGACAGCGTGTGATGTCTTTGAGCATTAGTTTGTAAAACTTTTGGGTTGGGGACTTACATGAGGTGGCAGCTTGCACGGTGCCAATGGGGGCACTTCTGCCTGGAACTACACCGTGTCCTCGACGGGAACCTTTGAGCTTCTTGCGCTTGGGATGTCCTCCCACCAGTTAGCCCGACCAGTGGCAACCCCTACGCAGGCAGCAGCCAGAAGGACCTGTAGAACTCCTTTCTCAATGCCCCATCATCAGGAGGATGGATCCCGCCGATACTTGCCAGGTGCCAAAGTCAAGCAGTGCTCAAGCAAAGCAACCTGCCAGTCGCGTTCCATCGTCAGCAGGTACTCGCGGGCTTCGTCATCAAGTGGCATTTCCAAGATTGGAGCCAGATCGCGCTTGCCAGTCAGTAGCACCGCCAGATAAACCAGCAACTGTTTAGCGCCTTTCATGCCACCTCGTTTAGGTCAATGACCTTCACAGGTTTGCCAGTGCCATCGGTGTAGTAAAGGGTTCCTTCGCAATCTGTATCAGGGCACCAGCACTTCTGCCGCATATCTCGGATCAGATCCATATTGAGATGCAATGCATCCAGCATTTCGTGCAGTGCCGTGCTGTCGGCTTCTTCGCTGTTGTCGTCGTACCAGCGGAAGACAGAAGTACAGATCGTTGACTGTATGCACTTCAAGGCGGACTCGTTCTTTTCGAGCCATTCACCCATCAGGATCAGACGCTGCAGGCGCTTGGATTGCTGAATCAGTTGCTGATTGCGGCGTTTCTTCTCGACGCCTTCTTTGATCTGGGCTTCCAGCTTGTCGCCTTCAGTCAGTTCTGGCTGCTGATTGTCTTGGTCGTTACTCATGAGTTTGGCGATGAGATCCTGTGTTGCAGAAGGCTGGTTCTTCAATGGCAAGGCAAAAGCAATCAGATCCCTAGGGTTCTTCTTGGCAGGCTCGCGTATGGCTGCACGAATTACGGTATTGCGTGGCAGTACATCCCACCAGTTTTCGTTGGGAGCATCAGGTTGGTAGACAAGCACGTCATTCCATTCGCCTTCCGGCAGCTTCAGCACAGCGGTCATGCCGCCGTTTTTAACGCCCTTATCCCAGGAAACTGGGGAATGAAAGAAGCGGAGGATTGGTGCCTCGATTGACTTGGGGTGTTCAGTGGTCATGGTGCTTTGGTTAGTTGACGGGAATGTGGATGCCGCATTCGTCCCAGATCCTTCGTGCATAGATCTGGCGCAGCTTTAAGGCATCAAGGGCTTCTTTGCCCATGTTGTGCTTGATGAAATAGCGTTCTCGGACGCTCTCCCAGTGGTAGCCAACCATCAGGAGATCAAGCGGGACAGATTTGACAGGGTTGTTTCGGAGCTTTGGCTTCAGCATGAGCAGTGCCTTTTGTGGAACATGGATGTCAGCTTCTTGTCTAGCTGGATCACGCTGTCAACCCAAGACCCAGGTTCAGGATTTTCTTGAATCGCCATGATGTTGTTCCGTGTTTCACGGGTCAGCTCGTACAACAGGTCAAGTTCAACAGCGGTGAACTGGACTTCGTAGATGACTTCGTTGCGGTTGGCAGGTGCGCCGATGGTGATGTCTTTCATGGTTCAGATGGTCATGGGGTCAAAATCGCCGCCAGTGAGCTTCGTGCTGCTGATGTACCAGCGGTGGAAGCTAGCGGTCTCGCAGTCATCCCACTTATGGATCTTGCAGCGTGATACGGCATAAGCATGTGAATGGGTGACGTGTTCAAACCAGACTGACTTTTCGGTTCGTTTAACGCAACGGACTGGAAAATCACTATGAGCACAGGAAAGTGTGCCGTAATAGACCTGACCGACTTCAAAGCATTTCATCAGCCATGTCCTCCAGTGCGGTTACCAGTCCGTCGAAGTCTTCTGAAGCCGGAAGAATAGAGGTCAAAAGATCAACGGCTTCTCCGTAGTCTTCACGGAGGGAATCGAGGTAGTCGTCTCGATCCTGAAAGCCATTTGCGAGATAGATGTCCATGGTTCAGCGAATGGCGAGTTTTTGAGCGACGAGGAATTGCACCTGCTTCATCTGCTTTGCAACCTTGCGCTTTGCTTTGCTGCACTCCGCCCAGTCGCCACGGGCGAAGCAGTGCTGGTATTCGGTTTGAGCTTCTGCTAGTTGCTGCTTAACAGAAGCGAGTTGGGATTCGATGGTTTCCATTAGGAAGAAAGGTGGTGGGCTGTGCCCTTGGTCCAACTATACACCACCTACGGGCTCATTCTGGATCCATGTTGAACTGTAACAATTCAGTTCTGCTGGCTGTGCTTGATTGACGGGAAGCGGGTTCTTCTGGCATCTGCTGCTTGACGGCTCTCCCGCAGTGGCTTTCTTGCGTTACTACCCTTTGCGCGTTTGAAGCCATTCTTCTTGTACCGCTCTGCGCTGGCAGCTTTTCCTGCTAGGTAAGCCTCCTCGTATCCAGGTGGTGCCAAGTCTGGACGACGCTTGAAAACCTCGTTCCAGTCGGTGTTCATCAGAAAAGACCCTCCAGATTCTTAAAGCAGTCCCAAGCATTAACCCATGCCATCAGGCATTCGTCAGGTTCGCTCTGGATTGCACGGCAGCGCCCCGGTCCTGAAACCAGTGTGTAACACCAATCGACGTTGAGCCGATGGTGGTCAATAAGCATCGACAGGTAGCCACCAAGCTGTGCTGTCGCAGGCTTGCGACGATCAACGGCTGTTGAGTTGCCTACGGTTTTCAAGTCGCCTAGAGCGACCTTGCCATTGCTGGTTCTGACCAAGAAATCAAAGCTGCCGCCAACGCCCTTACGGGCGTCGCATAAGCGGTACTCGACCGCCAGCACCTCGCTGTCGCGCAGTAGCCAGCAATCCTGCAGCGGCTCAGTCCACTCGTCATAGTCAGTAGCTGGTAGCTCTTCACCTGTAAGCAGTGCTTCGCAAAAGGCGTGAACGCCATTGCCCCGTGGCTCCCAAATGTGCTGCGTCTGCCTAAAGCGTGCCTCAGCCTCAGGACTGGCAGGGCTGGCAATTCGAGAGACGCTGAACGGCAACCAGCGCCCCTTGTAACGATACCGATGGATATCGTCAAAGAAATCCAGACCCTGTATTGGATCAAGCATAGAATGGTATAGGATCCATCATGGGTACCAACCTTACCACAGAAACACGAAAACATGAACAGCGCCGGAACGAAATTTGCTATCGACAAAGCGATTCTGGATCGCATTGAGAAAGTCATGCCGACCTATCATCACAAAAGGACATACATCAATAGCCTGCTCGATCAGGCTGTAAGCCGTGTCGAAAACGAGCGGCGCAACAACGGGGCTGACTGGAACGAATAGGTTTACAACCCAGCTTCCCGGAATACAATAAAAAGCCGCCAGGAGCATGGCGGCTGCGTCTTCATTCGCCCAATCAGCATACATGAAAGCCCATGTCAAATCAACCGCTTTTGCGGTAGCACCATACGAATTGCTTGACGCTGGATTAGACCCAAGAGCGGTTGTTATCTACCTTTGGCTGCACCGTTTTGGCTGGAACTCACCAAAGGGTTGTTATGCCTCACTGGAGACGATCTCCCAACGATCCGGTGTAACCAGAAAGATGGTGCAACGCTCCCTAAGCACTCTGGTTGAAAGCGGCTGGATCCAGGTCGAAAAACGCCCTGGTTTTACCGCCGTTTACCACGTCACCATCGACCACCCAGGTCAAAAACGACCTAGGTCAAAACCAACCCAGGTCGAAATCGACCCAGGTCAAAAACGACCTAGGGGTCAGGTCAAAAATGACCTAGGGGGTCAGGTCGAAATCGACCTACAAACAAAAACCCATAAACAAGAACCCATAACAAAAACCCTTTTAAAGCTGGAAGACGAGCTTCCAGCGGTTTGTGATCCTGTTTTCGGTCTTAGTCCTGAGCCGTCAAAACGGAAGACCAAGACCAAGGGCGGTGAAGGGTTCGAGCGGTTCTGGAAGCTATACCTCTCAGCTCCTGTCAGAGCCGCAAGTCAGTCCAAGCCAAAGGCTCTTGCTCAGTGGCAGAAAACAATCCGGACCGAGACAGAAGACAAGCTCATTAAGGCACTTGAAACTGAGATCACTCATCAGGAAGCTGCCAACGGCGCTTTCGTCTGTCCATTGCCTGACTGCTTCCGCTGGCTACGTGACGAACGCTTCGCCACCGTTGACGACCGCCCGATCAACATCACATCCGTTCACCAAATCCCTGATGTCATTCGATGAAGCTCTTTTCACCTGACTGCAAAAATCAATTCGTCTTTGCCGTGCTGCCTAAAGCTGCGAAGGAAGGAACAGCACCAGCGTTTCGCACCATCGACGCTTACGACTTCGATGAAGCCAGCCGAAAGCTCGACAAGTTTCAGTTACGCAATGCCTATCCCTACCCGATGGGTCGATACGACGAGTTCGGCAGGTACATGACCTACAAGCCACCGATTGATGGGATCACTCCAGGGCGCTTTGCCCTGCACCCTCATGCCGAAGAGGAGCGTCGTCGTGAGGAGGCATTCGCCTGATGGCTCTGAAACGACTCTCCTCCGAGGAAGGGGCACGCGAGATCCTGAAGCGCATGGTTGCTGCAGGGCGCTGCACCATCGAGCAGCTCGATAGCCCACCACCAGGGCACATCAACCCACAGGCGTACCGCAACCTGCTGCGGGACGTAGCACCTGACCCAAAGGTTCAAGTCACGGATCCGCGTGACTTCATCGCTGAACCAACCGAACAACCGCTTCCCTTCTGACATGCCCGAAAAGCGCACCCCCGTCAAAGTCGGTCTTACAGCCGAAGAAAACGCCCACATCACCCGTCAGGCTCAAGCACTTGGCATGGATCGCTCCACCCTCATGCGCCTACGTGCGCTAGGAGACCCCTCTGTGGGCTCTGAAGCCGCGAGACCCGCTCTTCCGCCCCTAACCCTTAGGCAATACCAGAAAGCCGTTACAGCCGCTCTCAGGGCTGCCTCAGGCTCTTGCTCACGTCCAATCGTCGAAGCCATTACCGCTGCCGTTCTCTGCTCCATTCATGACAAAGCGCAAACCAACCAACCAGCAGATCAGCTCCCTTCTCAACCTGTTGGATGACTACCACACCGCCCTATACCACCAGATCAATGACCCACAGCCCCCGTCAACGCCTGAACCACTTGGTCGAATCAGCCGCTACATCCGTCCAACCGACCTTGGAAAACTTGCCTGACGGGTGCGTGCGTGTATGCGTTGGCGACAACTGCGGCGTTGTTTCGTCACATCACCTTGTCGAACCCAAGATCAATCAGTTAAGGCAGATACAGTGACGGATAATGAGATGCTGTAATGGCAGTTGAATTTTCTATTGACAGCAATGCTGGGCAAGTAAAGTTTGCCTTCGATCAAAAGCAGGGAACAATAGCCATCGTCGCCATCGACAGTCAACCTCGTTCAATCATCTGCCAAACAAAGTCATGCAGTGATCTTGAAACTGCGATGGAACAGGCTATGCTCCTCGTCAATAACAGACAAAACAAGCTGTTCTGGCATCCAGTCTGATCAACCTGCATGACATCGATCAACAGCCTTAAGCACGACCATAAAAACGCTCGCAAACGCACTGATCGCTCTGCGATGCTTATCGCAGAATCCCTCAAGCGTTACGGTGCTGCACGCTCGATCGTCATCGACGAAGAGAATCGCATCCTTGCTGGCAACGGCACAATTGAAGGTGCTAAGCAAGCTGGCATCACAAACGTACGCATCATTGACGCAGAAGGTGATGAGGTCATTGCTGTCAGACGCTCAGGCCTTACAGAAGATGAAAAGGTTGGTCTTGCCCTAGCTGATAACCGCACCAGTGATCTCAGCGAATGGGATGGCGCAATGCTCCATCAGCTCAGCGAAGAACACGACATCTCAGCTTGGTTCGAGAAGAAAGAGCTTGAAGATCTTTTCGGCACTGAAGAAGCCCTGGACGAAGACAGCCCATACACCAACAAGACAAACGCCCCGATCTACGAACCAACAGGGGAAATCCATAAGCCAAAACAGCTTTACGATCCAACCAAGACAAACCAGCTAATCGCTGAAATCGAAAACGCTGACATCCCTGATGACGTAAGGGCTTTCCTAATCTCAGCCGCTCATCGCCACACAGCCTTTAACTACAGCAAAATTGCCGACTTCTACGCCACAGCACCAAAGGAAATTCAGACGCTTTTTGAAGATTCTGCTCTCGTCATAATTGACTTCGAGCAAGCAATCCAAAACGGATTTGTCAAACTAGATCAAAGCGTTGAAGAAGCATTCAAGCAGGATCATCCACATGCGTAATGACTTCTGCGTTTTTATCCTGTCAAACCGCAGACCGGATAACATCAAAACCCTAGACACCCTTCAACGTTCTGGCTATACAGGCAAGTGGTACATCGTTATTGACGATGAAGATCCAACCGGCAATCAGTACAAAGCAACCTACGGTGACAAGGTTCTAGTCTTCTCAAAAGCAAAAATTGCTCAGACAACAGACTCGTGCGACACGTCAACCGACAGACGTACTCCCCTATGGGCTCGTAACGCCTGCTGGGATCTAGCCAAACAAGTCAACTGTCGCTTCTTTTGTCAATTAGACGATGACTACAGTTGGTTCGCTTACCGCCGCATCGGTCGTAAAAATCCAGCAGAACCTCCTAAATACTCCAACTTCAGAGCAGAAAGCCTAGACATCATCTTTGATGGTATGGTCCAATTTCTGCAAGAAACACCATCCGTCTCCAGCATTGCCTTCTCACAAGGTGGTGACTACAACACAGACTCACTGAAAGCAAGGCGAGTTCTCCGCAAAGCAATGAACTCATTCTTCTGCGACTCGCAGCGCCCTTTCAACTTCATTGGCAAATTCAACGACGATGTCAACACCTACATCTCACACGGCGCCACAGGCAAACTGTTCTTTACCTATTGCCCTATACAGCTGGAACAGGCTCAAACGCAAAAGAACAAAGGCGGCATCACTGAAGCCTACAAAGAAAGCGGCACTTATGTAAAATCTTTCTACACCGTCATGATCTCTCCATCCTCAACATGGATTGAACTCATGGGACATTCCAATCCACGCCTTCATCACACACACGATTGGAATAAAGTATGCCCTAAAATTATCCACGAAAAGTATCGTCGCTAATATGCTATACCTAAAATGCACTAAGCCATTCGAGTCATAAATGGCAGACCATCGCGGTACAAAAGCAGAAACCGAACTGCGCGCTCAACGCTTTGCTCGCATCATCGCTAACGGTGGTAGGCGTTCTGACTGCGTTCGCTTTGCAGCCGAAAACTGGGGGGTCGGTGAACGCACCGTTGATAAATACCTCCAGATGGCTCGGGATCAGCTACGAGCTGACTGGGACATCGAACGACCACAAATGATCGCTGACCTCCTCTCCCAATGCTCCACACTCCAAATTGAAGCCCGTCGCGCTGGGCAATATCACATCGCCCTTGGCGCCATTAACACTGCTGCCAGACTCGCGCAGCTTTGCTCGTGAGCATCCTTACGCGCTGCCCTGGTGGTTCAATCCTCTCTGAACCTGTACCAATCAAAGCTGATCTTGACTGGGAACCATTAGCCCAAGACCTCTACGGCAGCCTCACCACACCGCAGCGTGAGGTCTGGGAATCGCCAGAACGCTTCAAGCTCCTCTGCTCTGGACGCCGCTTTGGTAAGACCTACCTTTGCATCGCTCGCTTAATCGCCTGGGGAATTCAAAACCCCGGCAGCCTGAACTGGTACGTCACCCAGAACTACAAATCAGCCAAGCAGATCGCATGGCGTCAGCTTCGCGCCATGGTCCCATCAGATATCTACGTCAAAAAGAACGAGTCTGAACTGAGCGTCGAGCTTGCCAATGGCAGCATCATCGCCTTGAAAGGCGCTGAAAATGCCGACAGCCTTCGTGGTGTCAGCCTCAGCAGCCTGATCGTTGACGAGGCGGCATACGTCAAGCAGGAAGCCTGGGAAATGGTCCTGCGCCCTGCCCTGTCAGACCAAGGTGGTCCTGCCTGGTTCATCACCACACCAGCAGGGCTCAACTGGTTCCATGACCTATGGGAGCAAGCCCAGAACCAAGAGGACTGGCGCACCTTTTCCTACACCACAGTCGAAGGTGGCAACGTCCCTGCTGACGAGATCGAAGCAGCACGTCGCACCCTTGACGAGCGCACCTTTCGTCAGGAATACCTAGCTTCCTTTGAAACCCTCGCTGGACGCGTCTACCCTGACTTCAGCGATGACAACATCTCCGAAGATGTCAAAGACACCGGAGGAGAAATCTATTGGGGCACTGACTTCAATGTTGGTGTCATGGCTGGTGTGCTGGCTTCTCGTGTCGGTGA
>Ga0070749_10002830_pt1 | contig 11627 bp, 15 predicted proteins | sample VirMetDEL_Nov_18_FD_75180 | JGI IMG/M metagenome (GOLD analysis project Ga0070749, IMG submission 75180) | Aqueous microbial communities from the Delaware River and Bay under freshwater to marine salinity gradient to study organic matter... | ecosystem: Environmental > Aquatic > Marine >...
CTTGAGATCATCGACGAGATGTTCGAGATCCAGGAACTTTTCGATATTGAGATGTGGTTCGTCGAATCAGACAAGATTGAAAAGGCTATCGGCCCGGTCTTGCTCAAGGAAATGAGAGAAAGACAGGTATTCATGACCCTGGAGAAATTAAACCCCGCCAAGGACAAAAGAACCCGCGCACGGCCTTTGCAGAGAGAAATGCGCGCCAAGAATGTTGAATGGGACACTGAAGCAGATTGGTTCCCGGAGGTGCAACAGGAATTGTTGCGTTTCGATAAAGGCACCCATGACGATGATGTGGATTCAACAGGGATCATCTTCCTGGGGATGCAGAATATCCTCGATGCTCCCTTGCGAGAGGAATTGGACGAAGATGAATACGAGGCGGAATTCGGCTATGACGAACAAGGCAGAGACGTGATCTGTGGCTATTAAGTTCGACACCATTCTGACGACCGAGAATCTGGCCGCAAAGCTGTCCGAAGATGAATTGGCCGTTATTGCCGGGAATGTCGTTAAAGGCTTCACGGATGACGTGGAATCCCGTCGTCCGTGGACAGACAAGATGGAGGGCGCGTTCAAATTAGCCCTTCAGGTCATGGAGGAAAAATCCTACCCATGGCCGAAAGCATCGAATGTCAAATTCCCCTTGATCACGGTAGGAGCTTTGCAGTTTTCCGCGCGCGCCTACCCTGCGTTGATCAATGGCGGGAATCTGGTCAAGACGAAAATCATCGGGGACCATACCGAAAAGAAAATCGAGAGAGCAAACAGAATCTCGCGTCACATGAGCCACCAAATCCTCACGGAAGATGAGGATTGGGAAGAAGAAATGGACCGGCTCTTGCTCGCGGTGCCGATTGTTGGTTGTTCTTTCAAGAAAACCTATTTCGACCCGCAGAAGAAGCGTAATTGCTCCGTTCACGTTCTGGCGAAAGACCTTGTAGTGAACTACTGGGCGAAGTCTGTTGAAACGGCATCCCGGAAAACGCACAGGTTCTATCTCGAACAGCGGGATGTGATTTCCCGTCAACGTGCTGGGGTCTATCGGGAGTGTGAATTAGGGCAGTCCATGCGATTCCCTGACTCTCTGGACGCAGCGAAAGACGAAGCACAGGGAGTCACGCCGACTGAAGACGGCCCTCGCGAGATATTGGAGCAGCATACCTATCTCGATCTGGACGAGGACGGGTACACAGAGCCCTATATCGTGACACTTGATCGTTCTTCACAGAAAGTTGTGAGGATCGTGAAGCGATTCGAGTCCGTGAACGTCGTCCGCGAAGAAAACAAGATAATCAGCATCAAGGCGAATGAATATTTCACGAAGTATGGGTTTATTCCTTCACCTGACGGGGGGTTCTATGACTTGGGATGGGGAGTGTTACTTGGCCCGATAAGCCATTCCATTGACTCCCTTATCAACCAGTTGGTTGATTCTGGAACGCTGTCGAACATGCAAAGCGGATTTCTCGGTAGGGGAATTCGTATGCGGAGGGGAGAGGTTCGGTTCAAACCGGGCGAATGGAAAAACGTAGATTCAACGGGGGATGATATTCGCAAGAACGTGTTCCCTGTTCCCGTTAGAGAGCCTTCGCAAACGCTGTTTCAGTTGCTGGGCCTCCTTATTGAGTACGGGGAACGGATTTCGTCCGTGACAGACATCATGTCTGGTATTTCCCCCGGGCAGAATCAGCCCGCAACGACAACGATGGCCTTGTTGGAGCAGGGCCAGAAGGTCTTTACGGGGGTGTTCAAGCGCATTCATCGCGGGATGCGCAGTGAGTTTCGGAAGCTGTATGAACTGAACCAAATCTACCTAGATCCCAAGACCGAGTATCACTCTGATGGGATGAAGGAGATTTTCCAGGTCGATTATATCGACGCGAATGAAATCATTCCTGCGTCAGACCCAAACAGTGCGTCTGACGCGGAAAAGCTGATGCAGGCAGAAGCCCTTGCGCAGCGGTCGGCCATGATCCCCGGATATGACCGATATGAGGTAGAAAAGCGGTTGTTATCCGCGATGAGAATTGAGGATGTGGAGTCGGTATTCCCAGATCCAAAGGGTCCGAATGCACCGCAGCCGCAACCTGATCCGAAGATGCTGGAACTGAAGATGAAGGAAGATCAGGCGAAGGCGAAAGCCCTTACCGATCTGGCTTCGCTTTACGTCGAAGCATCAAAAACAGAGGCAGAAATCGCCCTTCTGGAAGCGCAGGCCGTCAACCAACTGGCGGACGCAGAAAGCAAGGAAGCGGGGACGCAAATGGGGCAGTACCAGAATTACCTAGCGGGAATGAAATCACGTCGGGAGTCGATTCTGGAAATAATCAAGAGCATGAGTAATGAAAGAGACAGAGTTCCAAGCATGGAAGGCCCAGCCCCAGACCAAAATGTTCTTCCGCTACCTCCGGGAGCGGTATGAGCAGAGTAAGGAGGATTGGGCCATGGAGAACTTTATCGGAGATTCTCTCGAAGCAATGGCGATGCAAAACGCCAAGGCTTTAGGGGGTATCTCGGTATTGAGGGACTTAATTGAGATAACACACGAGGATATGAGTGATGAATGAGTCGGGTATCTGGCCCGTTGAGTGTAAGTGTCTGGTTCTGCCGGACGAAGTTCCGACGAAGACCGCAGGCGGTATTGATATCTCTGTGACGGCTGACAAAGAGCAGCAGGCACAGGTGAAGGGGACTTTGGTAGCCGCTGGCCCGGTCGCGTTTGAAGATTGGAGCAGCAAGAAAATCCCTGTTGGGACGCGGGTATTTTTTGCCAAGTACGCCGGAATTTACATTTCCGGGGACGATGGCAAACAGTATCGGTTGATCAACGACAACGACATTATGGCGGTGTGCAATGAGTGAGCTAGAAGCCAAGGCTAAAGAGCAAGGGTGGGCACCCAAAGAGGAATGGCGCGGAGATCCAGACAAGTGGGTCGATGCACAAGAATTCGTGGAACGCGGCGAGACCATTCTCCCAATCGTCAACGCGCAATTGAAAAAGGAGCGGGAAGCCAATCAGAAACTTCGCGAGGACATCGACGAAGTAAAGAAGACGGCTGCTGAATTCCAGGCGTTCCAGAAACGACAGGCTGAACAAGCCATAAAAGCCGTTGAGGCACGGATGGAAGCCCTGAAGGCGCAGAGAGCAGAGGCCATCAGTCAGGGCGACGGCGAACGTGTCAACGCGATTGACGACGAAATCGAAGAAGCGCGCGAGACCAAGCGACAAGCCAAGGTTGAGCCTCAGAATGAGGACATGGCGTACTTCGATACGTGGCTGAAAGACAATAACTGGTATCAGGAAGATGCAAAAATGCGCCGCTACGCTGACGGCGTTGCTGCGGAACTGAACAAAGACGGGGTTAAGGGCAAGACGTTTCTCAAACAGCTACGTGCTGAAGTAGAGAGCCAATTCCCGGACAAGTTCAAGAATCCTAATCGCGAAAGAAGCGATGTTGATACCGGAACGACCCGTCCTCCATCGGGGGGCAAGACTTATAACGATCTGCCTGATGAAGCCAAGAAAGCGTGTGATCGGTTTGTGAAAACCATCCCCGGCTACACGAAAGAGGCGTATCTTGCGGATTACTTCGGAGTAGAAGCATGAGAAAGCGAGAAAGAACCCGCGTACCGCTTGGCGGACTGCGTACCAAGTTGAACGTGAAACCCATAGAAGGTTATGTCCTTCGGTGGATGAACGATTTTTCTGGACGCATTCAAGACGCCGAGCAAGCCGGTTATGAGTTCGTGTCTTATACCGAGATAGGTGGCATAGGCCAGTCTTCGACTTCGCCAGAGTCCCAGGAAATGGGAGAGAAGGTCTCGAAGCAGGTTGGCGTCACAGAAACCGGCGCTCCATTAATTGCCTATTTGATGAAAATCAAACAGGAGTGGTATGACGAAGACCAGGCGGAAAAAGCCGACCGGGTTAATGCGTCAGAGAGCGCCATTAAAAACCTTCAAGGTGTAGATGGTGATACCCGTCAACACAGTTACGGGAACATTTCCATCTCCTAGGAGATTGAACGATGGCTAATGCAGACAGGCCGCGAGGTCTGAAGTTGGTTGGGCATGTGAGCGGTTCGCCGTTCAATGCGCAGATCCGACGTTATGCCGTGCCGTCGTCTGACGGTACAGCCCTATTTGTGGGCGATGCGGTAAAGACGAACGGGACGGCAAGTACGGCGGGTATTCCCTACGTGATCCAGGCGGCAGCCGGTGATGGTTTGCGCTGTGTAGTGGTTGGGTTCGAGCCTTTGGCGACGAATCTTGAACTGCTGTATAGAGCGGCATCCACCGAGCGCGTGGTTTACGTGTGTGATGACCCGGAGGCGCTTTTCGAGATTCAGGAAGATGGTGCGATTGCGGTAACGGCTGTCAGCGGTAACGCTGATCTGGTTGTTGCGGCTGGTAGCACGGTCTCCGGTCTTTCGGGCATGGAACTGGATTCGAGTTCTGCGACGACTTCGACGGCGCAGCTTCGGATTCTGGAACTCGCTCAGCGAGAAGATAATGCGGTTGGCACCAACGCCAAGTGGATTGTCCGAATCAATGAGCATGAACTTGCCGGTACGGCTGGCACTTAAGGGGGTTTGACATGGCAGGTGTAATTACTACCGGCAACCACCCTAAAGCTCAGTGGCCGGGTGTCCGGGCATGGTGGGGTGTCAAGTACGATGAGCATGACAAGGAGTATGTTCATCTTTTAACCGAGACGGAATCCGAGAAATCGTATGAAGAAGACGTTCAGACGACCGGATTCGGGCTGGTCCCGCAGAAACCTCAAGGTCAGGGAGTCACCTATGATTCTCACCAGCAGGGCTATGTGGCGCGGTATACCAACGTAACCTACGGGATGGGGTATGTCGTCACGATGGAGGAATTGGAGGACAATCTGTATTCGGCAGTTTCCATGTCGCGTACTGAAGGTCTGGCCTTTTCGACCAATCAGACGATTGAGACGGTATGTGCGAATGTGTACAACCGTGCGTTCAATTCGTCTTATCTGGGTGGCGATGGTAAGGAGTTGCTTGCTACGGACCATCCGAACTCGACGGGTGGCACTTGGAGTAACGAGCTATCCACGGCAGCGGATTTGAGCGAAGCGGCGCTGGAAGACTTGATCATTCAGATCATGAATGCCCAGAATGACCGTGGACTTCAGATTGCCTTGCGCCCACGTTGTCTGATTGTCCCGCCGAACGAGTGGTTTAATGCCAATCGCATCATGAAGTCTACGCTTCAGAATGACTCGGCGAACAACGCAGTCAATGCGCTCCGCGCCACCAATGCCCTCCCGGACGGTATCAAGGTAAACCATTACCTGACCGATACCGATGCGTGGTTCGTCCGAACCATGTGCCCGAATGGGTTGAAGCTCCAATGGCGTAAGCGTCCGGTGTTCAGTCAGGACAATGACTTTGACACTGAAAACGCCAAGGCCAAGGTGGTCTTCCGTATGGTCCCGTATTGGACCGACCCGCGTGATCTGTGGGGTTCCCCAGGCGCGTAATAACAAGGGGCGGCTTCGGTCGCCCCTTCTTTATGTGAAGTATCCAATAGGCGGAACTTCCGTTTCACAGGAGAAGAACTATGCGCAGTAACTACCCCGGTGGGTTTCGTGGTGGGGTGAATATCCGGGAGATCCCGGTTGAGATCCCCCATTCTGGTGAAGTGTTCTGGGTCAACGGATCGTCGGTTCTCGCTAAGGGCGGCGTAGGCGGCTCGAACGGGAACCCCGGCACGTATAACAAGCCGTTCGCAACCATTGATTACGCTATCGGGCGGTGTACCGCTAATCGTGGCGATATCATTTATGTCATGCCCGGTCATTCGGAAACGGTGTCGTCTGATGGTGGAATCGCGTGTGATGTGGCTGGCATTACGATTGTCGGATTGGGGCATGGGTCTCTGCGTCCGAAGATCGTGCTGGACACCGCAGCAGCAGCGGCTGTGACGATTTCGGCAGCGAACGTCACCTTGAGTAACTTCATTCTTGAGGCGTCTTTTGCGGACGTGACGAATGCAATTGACGTGACGGCGGCGAATGTACGGCTTGACAACCTCCATTTTCAGGAGGAGGGGGCGGATTTAAATTTCGTCGATTACATCGCCTGCACCAGTACGACCGATAACAACGCTGACGGCCTTCAGGTGACGCATTGTTCCGGTTATGGAGTTGATGGGGCGATTAACTCGCCGCTGTTGATCAATGCTGACATGCAGGATCTGGTATTCGCGTATAACCGTTTCAATACGGACAACGCGGCGGCATTGGCCATGATCCAGTGTGCGACAGGCAAAGACCTGAACAACTGCCTTGTGATCCACAACTTCTATGCGTCGCTCAAAACGTCAGGAGACATCCTGATTGATAACGACACGGCGGCAAATGACGGGTGGGTAGCGCATAACCGCGCAATCCATTTGGACACCGCTACGGAGGTTCTGGTGGATTGTGATGGGGTTGGCCTGTTTGACAACCTTGGCACTGGCGTTGTGACCGCTTCCGGTTACCTGCTCCCGGCTGTGGACAGTTGATCGAAGCGAGCGACATCCGCGTTTTCTCGGTCAAGCATACGGGAACCAACTTCATTGGGCAGATTGTTGCTCAGGCTTACGGTCCGGTGGTTCACACTCACTGGACCGGATTTTTGCCAGAAGGCATTGTGGTGTCTCCGATACGGGATCCATGGGACGTTTACGTTACGTGGTATTCCCGAGATCGGGATATTGCCGAGATGTTCGATGAGTGGTACTGGTTCGACGATGCCTATCGAAGGCAGATCCCTTTGATAGTCCCCGTTGACACCGCTGACCGAGAAACGCATTTGGATACGCTATCCAAGCGTCTGAAATATTCTTTCACAACGGACTGGTCCCCGGTCGAGAGCATGGCGAGGAAAATCCCGCCAAAAATCGACTTGAGTGGGATCTACGAATTACCCGTTGTGAAGCGATTCTACGGAGATCGCCATGGCTGATGCAGTTACAACTAAAGTTCTTGCGGACGGCCCGCGTAATTATGCGGTTGTTCTCACGAACGTATCTGATGGCACTGGCGAAAGCGCCGTGCAGAAAATCGACAAATCGACATTGGTCGGGCCAAACGGAAACGAGCCGGATAATCTCGTGTTGGTCCGTGCGGCGTGGTCCATCCAAGGATTTGAGGGTGTGCAGATTATCTGGGACCACACGGCTGATGTGACGGCCCTCGTTTTAGCGGGAGACAACTACGATGACTGGTCAATGTACGGCGGGTATCACGACGGCGGGAGCGGTGGGTCTGGCGATATCCTTCTGACCACGATAGGAACGCCAGCGGCCAATGACACGTACAACATAACACTGCACTTCAAGAAGCAGGGCGGATGAGCCACGTATCGCACTTCAGGAAGGGGCTGCATCTATTCGTCTGTGATATTTGCGGCCTTGTGTTCCATTCTGACAAGAAAAGAAAGATGTGGAACGGTCTGATTGTGTGCCCGAGTGATTGGAACCCAAGGGAAGCGCAAGACCGTGTTCGCGGGCGTGTAGACAAGCAATCCGTTCGAGATGCGCGTCCCGAGCAGGATGACGTGTTTCTATCTCCCGGTGATGTGACAGCGAGCAGTCTGTAATGGCAACGTCAAGCTCATACAATTTCACGGTGACGCGGGACAGCATCATAAAAGATGCTCTTTCGGACATTGGCGTTGTTGACTATACGGAGACGCCGACCGCTGCGGAATTCTCCAATGCCGCAAGAACCCTGAACATGATAGTCAAGGCCATGATGTCCAGGGGGATGAATGTCTGGCTCCGGGAGGAAGCGACGTTGTTCTTGTCATCGGGGACTCAGGTGTACAGCTTGGGGCCAGGGGGAGATCGCTGCACCGGAGAAGTGAACACGCTTAGATCATCCGGCCTGACGACAATGCGAGTCGCAGGCGCTTCCACCGATACGATCTTGGAAGTTACCTCGACAAGCGGCATGACAGCAGCCGATCAGATTGGAATCATTCTTGATGATGGCTCGCTGTATTGGGACGTGATTGACACGGTAACGGACTCGGACACGGTTGTGGTAACGACTGGTCTTTCAGGGGCAGCAGCAGCCGGGAATCGTGTGTTCCATTTCACGAACAAGATCCAAAGGCCGCAGAGGATCATTTCCATGATGCGGCGCTCGGCGAGCAATATCGACACGCCGATAGAACTGATTTCCGAACAGCAGTACCAAAATCTATCGATCAAATCATCTTCGGGGAAAGTTAATCAGGCGTATTACGACCCGCGTCGAGACACGGCTGGATTACTTCATCTGTGGGGCGTGGATGACGAGACGGAGTTGGTGTTTTTCTCTTACCTGCGCCCTGTTCAGGACTTCGATGCCAGTTCAGATAACCCCGATTTCCCGGTGGAGTGGAGTCGTTACCTGGTTAAAGCACTGGCGTATGACTTGGCTCCGAAGTACGGGATCCCTCCGCAGGAACGGATGCTACTAAAGGCGGACAGGGATGAGGCACGGTATGACGCGGAAAGCGGGGATATTGAACAAACTTCTGTGTTCTTCGGGGCAGACTTGTGCGGCTAAGAGTTCCCATCGTTGGGCAGCACGCAGAGAACCGATCTGTCAATGTCAATGCTCAGAAAACCATTAACCTGTACCCGGAAATACAGATTGATGGAGCGAAAACAGAGTTAGCCCTGCATAGCTGCCCCGGACTTTCCCTGTTGGGGACGGCGGGCTCTGGACCATGCCGTTCAACAGGCATGAGATGGGAGAACAAAACCTATTTCATGTCTGGTGGTTCTTTGATTTCGGTGGATTCCGCTGGATCGCTGACCAATGTTGGATCTATTGCGACGACAACCGGGAATGTCGTGATGGCGCCGGGGCCGAGTCATCTCATGCTGGTTGATGGGCAGGATGGGTGGACCTACGATGGGACGACTCTAACGAAGATCACGGATACGGATTTCACTTCATTAGCGCCGACGCATGTCACGTACATAGATGGGTATTTCGCCGTCAATGAGGCGGGGACAGGGAATTTTTACATCTCTGCATTGAACGATGGAACGTCATGGGCTGCAACAGACACCGCCGCTCAGGAGTCAAATCCTGACGATCTAGTGGCGCTTATCTCAAGCCATCGTGAGTTGTGGTTGTTTGGGTCTCAATCAACGGAGGTCTGGTTCAATTCAGGGAACGCGGATTTCCCGTTCGAGATATATCGCGGTGGCGTGGTGGAATGGGGCATTCACGCGCCGTACTCTCTTGCGAAAGCGGATAAGAGTCTTTTTTGGTTGGCGTCTAATCAGGAAGGCGCGAACATGGTCCTTTTGGCGAAGGGCGTCAATCCCGTAGTTATCTCGACTCGCGACATAGAGAACGAAATCAACAACATCACGACGACTTCTGATGCTGTTGGGTGGACGTATCAGCAAAACGGTCACACGTTCTATGTCCTTTCGTTCCCGTCAGGTGACAAGACGTTCGTATATGACGTATCTACAACCATGTGGCACCGGCGCAAATCCAATGGGATTGGCCGATGGAGAGCATTCGGGTGCAGCGGGATAGGAAGTAAGCTGTATTCGGGTGACTACTCAACAGGAGACTTCTACGAACTAGATTTGTCGTCATATTCGGAAAACGGTATGCCGATGGAACGGACTCGTGTTTCTCAAATCATCCATCGGGAGCATCAGAGGCTTCGCATAGATCGCCTGGAGTTGGATATAGAAACCGGGGTGGGGACTGTGAATGTGCAGAACCCACAAATCATGCTCCGTTATTCAAAGGATGGCGGGCATACGTGGTCTAGTGAGAAATGGAGAAGCCTTGGAGCAATGGGAGAGTATTCAAAGCGCGTGGTGTGGAATGGTCTCGGGATAGCGAGGGATTGGGTATTTGAATTCAAAGTCACTGATGATGTGAAGGTGTCTGTTATCGGTGGTTACGCGGATATAACCGTATGTCGGCCATAAGCCCCCCGCCAAGAGAACTTCCGCTAGATGGAGAGCAGTATTTTACGCGGGCGTGGGATTTATGGTTTCGGAGCATTTCCCGGTATCTGCGTTTATCCAGGAGTGCGGTTGTGACGTTTAATCCAGCCTCAATATCGGCTAACACAACGTCCGCGCAAGACGTAACGGTTAGTATCGCGCATCCAAATGACGTGGTGACGGTAAACAAGCCGTCTCATACAGCCGGGGTCGGAATTGTTAATGCCAGAGTGAAGTCTGCTGGCACGGTAGAGATCACGTTCATGAATACCACAGCAGGGGCGGTAGACCCGCCCGAAGAAGATTACGTGTTTATTTTGGAGCGACGCTGATGCCTTCTTGGATACAAAATCTTGCGGTCCCGCTTTTGGGGATTGGTGCTAGCGCATACATCGCAAACAAGAACAATAAGGCAGCCCAAAAAGCGATTGAAAAGGGGAATGCCGCAGCGGTAGCGGCAGACACCGCTGGAACGGATAAATCCCTTGCAGAGATCAGGCGACAGTTCGACTTAATCAGCGAACAAACGCAGCCGATGAGGGATGTCAATACAGCCGCGCTAGACAGGCTTATGGCCATGGCAGGCATGAAGGGAAATTATGATTTTCGTGGCGCTCCGGGCCATCAATTTGCCCTGAATGAAGGATTGAAGGCTATTGAACGCGGAGCGTCCGCAGGCGGAAGATTGGGGTCTGGACGGACCATGAAAGAGATGGCCCGCTATGCAGAAGACTACGCAGACACCAAATATGGAAATGAGTGGGAGCGTATTGCCAGACTCGCTGGCTTAGGAGCCAATGGTCTGACGATGAACGTCAACGCTGCGAATGCCGCAGGCGGTAACGCCGCAAATATCATCTCTCGTGGCGCGGAAAATCTCGCGAATCTCTATAGGGGGTCGGGGAGGGATGAAGCGAGCATCCACGGCGCTTACAACACGACAGCGCAAGGCGCGATTCAGGGGCTAATGGACGCTTTCAACTACTCACAAATGCTTAGCAGAATTCCGGTGGTGTCATGAACGGCTTAGGCTCTGTAGTCAATGTCGGAGAATCCATGCGCAATGCGCGTGGGGCCGTAAACGATGAACTGAAACTCCGTGAATACGCGCGTGGCGTTCAGAGCGGGAACACTCTCAGGGAGTTGATGGGCGGGTATTCAAAGGGAGAAATGACACTTGATGATGTAGGCAAACAGATGCTGTCTGTAGACCCGAATACGGGACTTCGGATCATGAAGCAAGCGGAGTCTTCTCGCGCGGCGCAAGCAACCGCCGAACGGCAGACAGTTGAGGACCAAAGGAAGCAACGGGAGGAAGTTGGCCAGATTTTTGATCTGTTTGCAGAGCGCGCTGAGGGGATTAATACGCAGGAAGATTTGAACATGTTCCGGCGTGAAATCAATGCACGTACTCAAGGACTTCAGGGGTTTGATATCAACAGTCTCCCCGCAGACATAGAGACGTTCAATGCCACTAAGGGGGCGTTTGTCAGCGAGGCCAAGTACACAAATGATTACTTGAAGGACGTAGCCGCTTACGAAGAAATCGTGACGGAATACGGAGAAGATCATCCGTTCGCGAAGGAAATGCGGACCAAATTAGAAGAAAAGACAGCGGCCCGCGAGAA
>Ga0070749_10002831_pt1 | contig 11626 bp, 18 predicted proteins | sample VirMetDEL_Nov_18_FD_75180 | JGI IMG/M metagenome (GOLD analysis project Ga0070749, IMG submission 75180) | Aqueous microbial communities from the Delaware River and Bay under freshwater to marine salinity gradient to study organic matter... | ecosystem: Environmental > Aquatic > Marine >...
ACCAATGTTGCCTGGCATATCACACCACGCTGTCATAGGTCCAGCCAAAATCTTCATATCTATCAGATCTACCAAATCCTCCAATTTAGCCTTTAGGTCAAAATCCCTGCCTGGTATGCGTTCACACTCTGCCCTGATCAGCAGGTGCTTGTGATCCAATATCATAGGTAATAGTATTCTGTTGGTCTGGTTTTCATCCTGTTGTAGATTGTGGTGACATCAACTGCCAACTGTTCAGCCGCTGTCTTTATCTTTTTGTATTCTCCATATGGTGTGTGTATTGATCTACAACCAACATCTCTTGGTCCTCGCTTAGGATTCCTGTCATAGGTATGATCAGCATCTTGTAGATTTCCTGTGTTTGTGGTAATATACACATTGTCAGGATGGTATGGACCCTGATCACCATATCTCGCCATCACAAATGAATCACCCTTATAGTGTCTTGGTTGGTTCTTGTCAACACCATTGTCCAACCACCATTGTCTCCATTGTTCAGGAGTGAACTGCCAATCTATGTTCCTGTATTTGGCACTGAACTTGGCGTTGTGATAACATTTCTTCCAATATGTAGATGTGCCTTTCTTGTATGCTTGTCCCATTACAGTTTGAATCCTTTCTCCCAACTCCTCAGGGCCCAATATGCTGGTGATAGTGTTTTCTGTCCCCTGACCTTTTTGAGCACAGCACCCATCCTGGCATTGAAACTTCTACGCCTGGCTGGATCTTTCCTGCCTATGCTCATACCCTTCTGGCCAAAATTGATCTTGTTGATCTTGCCAGTCTGTTTGTTCTTCACAAACACTTTGAATTTTTTAACATCGCCCCTCATAGGCCTGTTCAACTTAACTGTTCTTCCCTGATACTTTGCCATTTCTCTTCATCATCCTTGTTAGTGTTTTCTTTGATTGGTATTTGGCCACCAATTCCCTTGCCTTCAATCTGATCAAAGCATCCTCAAACTGTTTGGTGTGGGTCTTGCCCTCCAACAGCGTGATGTAGTCTGTCATCAGTTCAAACTTCTCCTCCTTCTCTGAGAGGCCAGTGCCGCCATACTCCATCCAGGTGTCAGCCAGTATCTCAGCCTTAAGATCTATTGTCTTCATTTCTGTTTTGCTTTCTTTGTTGCCTTCTCCCAGAAATCAACCAGCGTGTCCACATTGTTCTTTAGTTGTAGTTTCTTCTCAAGGCTCTTGACCTGTAGTTCAAGGTCCTCCACCCTGTGTGATAGTGTGTTGTGGCTAATGATCAGTTCATCATTCTTCTTGACCAACTTGTTGTGTTTGGTCCTGATGTCTGTGACCATAGTCTCAAGGCCAATCAACCAATCATAAGGATTCCAGTCTAAAGGATTTTTGCTCATACTAAGATTATATATTGAAACACAGCAAAATGTCTATGATTTATTGGTTGTTTTGGTCTAAAAGATCCTGCTTGGCCTGATCAATGTCTGCCTGTGTGATCTCTGGGTGTAGGTCCAACATCTGCTGATCAGTGTAGCCATCCATAATCATCTGCTGTATGTGTGGGCTCCTGTCAGTGGCTGTGGTTGTTGGGTGTTCAAGTTCAACAGCCTCTCCCTCTTCATTCTCCAAGGCCTCAATCTCATCCTCATCCATAATGATCTCCAGTATCTTCCTGTCAATGGCCTTCTTGACCAATGGATCACTTGGTTGTGTCCTCGCGGCCTTCTCCAATAAGTCCATATCCATTGACTTGTCCCTGATGTGGAATGTGTTTGGGTACATAATGTTACCATCAAATGTCAGTCCCTGCCATTCAGCCCATAATCTCCAGATCTGCTCCTCAGCAAGTTCCATCTGCTTGGCCTTCTCAGAAAGTTTGGAATTCAAGAGTGTGAACTCAGCCACCATCGCGGCACCGCTCATCTGTCTTGTCTCAATGGCCCTCAGTGCCCCCATATGTGCCATCCTGTCAATGCTGTCAATGGTTGCCTGTATTGATTTCAGGATGCCATCAATTGACTGTGAGTTTGGCTGAAGCAAGAAAGGCTTAAGGTTCCCATCCAGTTCAGGTGGCATTGTGATGATTGCCCCAGCACCCGCTGAAGCCTCTGTGTCTGATGTCTTCACCAAAGAAGGGTGGTTCTGTAGTCTGATCAACTGCTCAACCTCTGTGGTCTGGTTGGCTATGTAGGCCTGGGCGTCACAGATGTCTCCAATGAAACTGACACCAATGCCCTTCACAGGTGATCTCTGATCATACACAAACACCGCTGGTATCTTGCCCAGTTCATTTGGTATGATGCTTAAGACCTCCTGTCCACCATCACGCTTGGTTGGTGAATACTTCTCAAGTGTGATGTCTTCTTTGGTGTAAGTTCTGACAAAGTAGTCAGATACCTGCCCATACGCTCTCTGCTCAACCTCAAGCAATTTCAAATAACTCAATTGGTAATGTCCTGATGGTAATCTCTCAAACTGCCAGTCAAGGATGTTTGGTGCTGTGAACAGCGTGGCATATGTCCTGATGCCCTGTGCCAACTCCTCAGCCTTTGTGCCAGCGTTTGATTGTGGTCTGTCCAACAGCACACAACAGTGGCCAGCGATAGTTGAATGTATGTTGACCTCCGCCATAAAGGCGTCCCAACTCCTGCCATCAAGGTCAGCGTCCTTTAGGAATGGTTCCAACTCTGGGTTGTTCTTGATGTTTGCGAAATCCCTCTCAGGCTTCTGCCTGAACAGGAATGAATTCATTGTGTGTGTTATGGCCTTGGCGTGGTTGTCCAATGGTGTTGTGACCAATCTCTGGACATACTCTGATTCTGATTCATACACATACCTTGTGAGGTACTTGCCCATCCTGAACTGATGGCCTCCCATATAAGAATTGTAGAGGAACTGCCACCTCTGATAGTGATTGTGGTATTCTGGATGAACACCTATGAGATCATAAAGGCTCGCGAAGTCTTCAGGATCTTGATTTGTAGTGTATATTTGCTGTGCCATATTATGCTACCTTTACCCCCCAAGTTGTTGGTTGTTGTTGTTGCTCAAAGTCTCTCCTCACTGGTTTCAGGAATGAAACGCCATACCCAAGGGCGTCAAGTATGTGATCATACCCTGTGTCCTTCTCAGGTTGTGATGTGCCTGGTTTGTAGATCTGTCTCTCCAAACTCTTTATCAATTTCTTACATCTTGGATGTATTGAAACACTGGTCTCACCAGCACCATTCATCAATGCTGTGTTCACTGAATTGATCCTGTCCCTGATCGCCATATGTTTGTTGTACATCTTTACTATGAAGCCATTGTTTTGTAATATACTTACATCTGTCCTGCCTCCAGCGGATGTTTTCCTCGCCTTGGCTGATGGATCTGGATACGCGAACACCTTGGCATTGGGGAACTTGGTAAGGATCTCCTGACACATCTCATCTGTGTTTGATCCATACATCTCAATCTCATCAATGATGTAGAAATGGTTGTCCTTGTACACAAAGCACACCGCTGACATAGGATTGACATTGAAGTCCAATGAACAGTGGATGATTTGTTGTGGTCCATCAAATGTGATGTCCTTGATGTGTTTGGCCCTGTCAAAGGCGTAATAGACCACGCCCTCATAGTTTGAAAATTCTGCTTCATACTCAACCCTGTAGGTCCTTGGGTCAAGGTCCCTCTTGGCTTGGTTTAGTTCATCATCATCAACCCATCCACCCTGTGCTGTGGTGTACTGCCAACTCTGCCATTCTGACTCTGTGGTGTCCTGTCCCCTCTGGAAGAAGTCAAACAGTTGGTTTGATCTGCCTTTTGGTGTGCCACACACAAGGACCCTTGCCTTGTGGTCTGACAGCGTTGGTCTCATAACTTCCCAGGCCTTGGGATCTATGTCTTGGAATTCATCCATAATAAGGATGCCTTTGATGTAGAAACCCCTCAGGGCATCTGGGTTCTCTGATCCCCTTAGGCATATCTTTGAGTTGTTCTTCAATGTTATTGTCAATTCTGCTTCATTCACTTTCTTGATCCAGTTGAGTCTGCCCAGTTGTGTCTTGAGTGGTTCCCAGGCCAAGCCCTTGGCGGCCCTGTATGATCCTGTGAGATACCAACACACTGATTCAGGTTCCTTGGCGTGGTATGCCAGTTCCCTGATGGCCAGTGTTGTTTTCCCCCAACGCCTGCCACACGCCAAAACGCGGAATCTTGCCTTTGACTTTGCTACTTCTGATTGTGGTACTGATAATTTCATTAATTTTTCTCCAAGATGATGTCAAATTCACCACCCATTGCTGTGGCCACTGAGCCCATCTTGCCTCTGAGTTCTATGTCTGTCTTCTCACCAAACACCAAAGGCACTGTGTAATTGATGTCAATCTTGTCACCTGCTGATGTCCATTGTCCCTTGACATTGAATATTTCTGAGTCTGTGTTCTGTTTGGCCAACAGTCTCAGCCTTGAATCCCTGTCTTTCTTTTCCACCGTTGCTGTCACTCTATACAGATATGCTCTGTAGTTTCTTGGCACTGTGTACACACACATCAGGGTCTGTCCAGCACCCGCGGACAGGTAAGCCACTGTGGTGTCTGTGGAATCTGCCTGTGTGTGTATGGCATTGATGGTGTCAACATTGACTGTGCCTGTGTTGGCGGTCAACTGTTCCATCCTGTATACCCTTCTGAATTGTTGTGTGCCCCTGGCTCCACCTATGGTGAGTGTTTCTTGTGTGATGTCCCAATTGGCGTCTAATCCTTGAACAAGGACTGTGCCACCATTGTCATCTGTGTCATCCGCTGTGAGTTGTACAGTGCCCGCTGTGGCAGGATATGAATAATTGGCGGAACCTTCCCATATGGTCTCATAGGCAGTGCCCACTGATTCATTGAATCCAAACTTGTTGATAGATGAGAGGTCATTCCAATCACCCCTGGCTATGTGTAGGTTCACAGGTGCTACCCTTGAACCTGAATGTGTGTTGTCTAAATTAAATCCCATTATGCTTCTTCATCCCAAGGTAAAGGTTTGTTGTCCTCTGTCTGCTCACCATTGTCTGACTGACCAAGGTAATTCTTTCCAAGGAACATTAGTAATCTTGTGTCTCCAGCCAAGGCCTTCTCCCACTGTGCCTTCCTCAGTGACTTCTTGCCAGCGGCCCTGCCCAGTTCCACTATCTTCTTGTATTTCTTCTGTATGGCTGTGCCTGTGACGCCAAACACACCACCTATCTCATCATAGGAACACATAAGGCAGGCCATCCTGTACACCATATCCTTGTCTATGGCCTTCCTCTTGAATGATGGTTTAAATTCTTCTTGTCTGTTCTCTGTTTCCATTATATCAAATTTCTTTCTTTCACCACTACCTTGAAGTGTCTGGTGTCAACATCACCTCCATCTGTTGTGATCTGACAGGCTATGTCATAGACATTGCCATCTGAGCCACCTTCCACCCTAATCCTCACCTTGGTATCAGATATTATTGTGACATCTGTCGCGGCGTTTGTTGGATGTTGTAGTGGTGAAGAATCCCCTGTGATTGTTTCAATTGTGATGGTAGTTGATGATATTATTGTGTTGGTTGGTAGATATTGGCTCCAATCCAGTGTGTAGGCCACATTGGCTGTTGGGTCCTTCTCTATGCTGATGCCTTGTTGGTTTTTAAAAAATCCTGTTGTGTTCGCCATATGCTATACTTCAAACTCCAATTCTCTGGTTTCCTGAGGTATTATGACCTCTCTTGTTTCTTGTGTGATTGTATTTACTCTTGTTTCCTCTGGTATTAACAATGTGTATCTTGGGTTGTCCCTGATCACGCCCGCTCCAACCAATAGATCCAGCGATCCACCAAAGATTGATATACCAGTTGGCACCGCTGACGCCACCACTGTGACATCCGCCAGTTCTATGTCAGCACTGGCTGACGCTGTCCTGTTGGCACCCGCGAATATGTTGGTTGATGCTGTGATGCTGGCATTGATTGTGCCCGCCTGTATCTCATCTGGATCACAGTTCACATTCACTGTGGCGGATAGGTTGGCCTCACCTGGTTTCTCACCTCCACCAATGGCCACAATGCTGAGGCTACTGGATATTATGATGTCAGCCACAAAGTCAGCGTTGGCTGTCATATTGACTGTGCCTGCTATGACTGGATTGATCACAGCATCCGCTGTGACTGTGCTTGGTGTGGAGAACTCAAAGTAGTCCGCGGAGTCCTCAACATAGTTGTTGAACTCCACATAGTTTGGTCCAGTCCTGACCTCACTGGCAATGATCACCTCAGCCTGTCTAAGTTCAAAGGCCTCTGCTGTCAGACTAACTGTGGATGACAGTATGGATTCAGACGCTGTCTGCTCCACTGTGGCATCCAGTGTGTTCTGGAAGTAGTTGTTGGTGATGTAGTTGGTGTTGTCTATGTACCGCTCTTGACCAACCACCGCTGTGATTGGTATGGACACATCAGCGTCCACATTGGTTGTGATGAATGTGGGTGTGGTGCCTGTGAAGTAGCCTGGCTTGATGTAGTCCTCTGTGTCAAAGTAGGACTGCTCACCAATGGTGGTGACAATGTCCAGGTCAGCATAACCAACGTCCCACTGTTGTGCCTCAAAGGTGTGCCTGGTGTAGCCAAGGCTCACATACTGGTCAACAAAGTAGGTCTCCTGACCAATGGCCAGGTTGTGCTCAATGGTTTTTACTGATGCTTGGACAATGGCCATCTATTACCTCCTGGTATAGACAGCGATTAGTCTATAGAAATTTGAAGATTTCCAATTGCTATATTCAGTTGATCCCCATCAGAGATTGTTTTTGCTGTGGTAAGATCGCCATACGCGATTTGATTCCCACCTGATGCCGCGTCATATATCGCTATGGCTGTGATCACACCGTGATCTCCACCTGACGCCGCTGGGAATGTTATCGCTGTGGTGTTTGAGATTGTGCCTGAACTGGCTGATCCCATCTTTGAAGATATCTCTACCCTGGCGTAGTTGTTGCCAGAAACTTCTGTTGGCACTGAATCATCAGTGATTGAATTGTTGAAATAGCCAATGTATGCTGTTGGCGATGTGTATGCTGTGTTCTTGAACAGGTGATCCAACACCTTGTTCTCAGCGTAGTTTGACAAATTTGCCATATGGTGATTTCCTTCCTTTAAATTTAAAGTTGTTTGTTATAACAAGTTTATTTAACCAAGATATCTGTTTGAAATATACAAACACTAAGATACAAATTCATAACCAAACAGATCTATGTCAGTGTGCCATATTTCACTGACCCTGTCAATCATCTGTTGGGTGTATCTCTGTGTGTAGGGTGTATTGTCCTGTTTGGAGTTTATGTGTGGCAATGGTGTGTGGTTGATGTTGAACTGTGACAGGTACTCACTCCACCCCTGTTCCAACTGTTCAAACCTTATTGTGTGTGTTTGGGCATCCACATACTGATGTTGTGTCTGGTTGGCCCAACACTTGTCAGGTTTGTTCAGTTTGTGCCGCTTGAAGGTGAATACCCTGTGTGAGTGTTCCATCACAAAGGCCTCAAAGCCCTCATCCAGGATGGGCATCAGGTGTAGTGGATCATTGTTCAAGGTCAGATACCGCCTGTGGTGTTCATAAAGGCTCAACAGCCTGTCCCAGGGATTCCTGATCACCGCCACAGTGTGGTCCCTCCACGCTGGGTCCAATTGGTCAAACCTTGTGTGTGGATGTGCTGTGGTCTGGGTCTGATGGTTGTCACACAGCCATTTGGTCACTGAGAGGCCAGCACACTTGGGTATGTGTATGTAGGTGAAATTATCCTGTACGCGGACAGCCACTACACTTCAGTGATGAAGTATCTACCAGTCAGGTTGGGATAGGTGTTGTCTGAGTCCAACTGTGCCTTCTCTGACTCCGCCTCCGCCTGGGTTGATGCCACCCTGATGGTGTATTCTGTGTTGTCTGTGTCTGTTGCCTTGATCAAGTATTGTGCCATATCTGCTCCTATGAGGTTGTGTCATCAGTGAATGTGGTTGAACCATCTGTGCCATCACAGTGTAGCAACATTGTGGTGTCAGCATCATTGCTGAACGCTGATGTTGGTGCTGTGAAGGTTGATGTGTAGCCTGACCTGACCACATCGCTCATCCTTATCTCATCAATGTGTCCATCAAGGTCAGTTGCTGTGAACACTGTGCCTGTGTAGGATGCCCTGCCAATCTCAAACACATCTGTGGCGGTGCCTCCCAACCACTGGGTATCATCCCTTGAACTGACAGTGCCATTCACACTCATATATCTGTCTGTGCCATCCCAACTACAAGCGATATGATACCAGGTGTTGGCACTGATGTTTCCAAAACCATCAGTGGCATTGACATTGGCACTTTCAGCACTGTCTGAGTTTGGATTCCACCAAGTCAAACCGCCTGTTGAGTTCAAATACAGACCACCATCATTGGCACCTGTGTTGCTCTTACACCACCATATTGGTGTGAGTGTACCTATTGCGGCCACCCTAAGGAAGAATTCCAAAGTGAAATCTCCTGTGCCCATTATGTTTGAATCAAATGTCAGGTAATCGCCTGTGCCATCAAACAGAGCACTGGCACTGCCAAACTTGGCCTGTGCTGTGTCTATCTGGGCGTCGCCATTGGCTGTGACTATGACAGCGTCCCTGGCTGGTACCGCTGGTGCTGATGTTGTACCAATTATGCTTCTTCCAAATCCTAAAGGCATCTGTGTTCCCCCTTAACTGAAGTTTTTGACAAGGTTTGCCCAATAGTTTGTGCCATCATACATCACAGTCAAGATGTCTGTGGTGTCTGTGGTGCTCAATGTCTTGGATCCACCAGCGAACAGCATAGTTGAACTCAAGGTCCTACCTGTGCCATTGGTGTCAATGATCAGTGTCAGTGTCTGTCCAGCCACTGGATTGGTGAAGGCGTTGAAAGTTAAGTTGCCTGTGAGTGTAATTGTCCTAACATTGCCATCCGCCACATCTGGTGTGATGGTTGCGGCATATGTCAGTGCTGTGATGTCCTCATCATACTGTAGGTTGGTCACTTTGGTCTTGCCTGTGCCATTTGGTGCCAACACAATGTTGCCATCTGAAACTGACACAATTGAATTGCCATTCACATCCAGGTCTCCACCCAGTTGTGGTGTGGTGTCTGACACAACATCTGTGATACCTGCTGATGTCACATAACCTGAGTCATTGGTCCACTGTGATATGTTGCCTGATTTATTTGTCAAAGTATCTGTTGATGATGCTGTGATGTAGGATGAGTCATTGGTCCACTGTGATATGTTTCCTGCCTTGTTAGTGAATGTTAAACTGTCTGATGCTATGTTGGCATCCTCCGCGTCCACATAGGCCTTGATGGCCTTGGCAGATGCTAAAGTGTCATCTGACGCTGAAACTGTTGAGAGATCAATGTCCAACACGCCTGACTTGAGGTCAGCCACATCAATGTTTGAGATTGAGTTGCCTGTGCCCTCAACATCAAATGTCTTGTTTGTGAGTGTGTCTGTGCTTGACGCTGTGATGTAAGAACCCAGGTCAGAGATGTCCGCCTCATTGATTGTGATTGTGTTGTTGGCTGTGTTGATTGTTTTGTTCTGTAGCGTGTCTGTGCTGGTGGCAGATATGCCTGTGCCAGTGATTGTAAGCGTCTGTCCTGACGCCGCTGTTGAAACTGTTCCTGAACCAGCGATGGTTAATGTGTTGCCTGACTCAACATCAATCGCTGTTGATGTGTCATCCGCTATGGCTATACTTTGGTCCCTTAGGTTGGTAAGGTTGTTGTCCATCTCCGCTGTTGTGAGCGGTGAACCCTTGCCTGTCCTTGTGGTGATTGATGCTTTTGTTGGCATAGTTCTAAATCCTTTGTGTTGTTTGAATATTATTTATTCAAACTTATTTAGTCCAGGATGTAGTTTGGTTCTATGCTGTCCTTGGTGTATTTGGTCTCTCGCCTGGTGTGGTGTTGTGATCGCTGTATGACCTTGACATTGTCAGGTCTCCAGGCCTGTGTGGGGTCTATCCTCACCATTGTGTATTGGTGGCTCAACCTGCCCATCTCATCCTGCTTGCCTGACTCCTGCCACACAGCACGCCAACCTTGATAGGTGAACTCATAGGGCTCGCCCCTGTGCTTGGCCTGTGCCTTGTGTCTCAGCCATCTCAACCTCCAGATGTTGGTCATCAGGGGGTATCGCTTGTGTGTCATTTGGTGAATGGTTCCACTATCTCCACAGCCATCCTTGCCACTTTCCATATCTGTGTCTTGAACCTGTGGCTCTTGCCCTTGAACCCTTCGCTCATCACTGTGTCCCACTTGTCTGACTCTGTGGCCGCCAGTAGGTCCAACAGTGCTGTCTGGCAAAGGCTCTTGTTCCATACCTTGTGCTCATAGCCATCCTTCAACAGTTGTGCCACAGCACCTATCAGGCTCTGCCACTGTGACTTGTCCGCTGTCCTCAGGATCTGCCATAGTTGCTCATCATCATTCTTGATTGGATGTGTGTCCCAGTAGTCCTTCAACTGTTTGATCAGTTGTGCCCCAGCGGTGTACTTGTCCTCTGTGTCTGTGGCGATGGAGTCCTTGACCCTTTTGATCCAACTGCTCTCATTACAGTTGATTATGTCTTCCTTGTCTGACACGCTCATCTGTTCGCCTGTCTCTGCGTCCCTCAGGTCTCCATAGTGCCTCAGTGCCATCTTGGCTGATTGTAGGATCAGTTGTTCAATCCATTCGCCTGTGTTTGTGGTTTTGTCTGCCATTGTTCTCTCCTTTGTGAATTTGTATTTACTATTTTATTTATTAAATCTCTAAAAGTCAACAGTTTTATTTGGCACGCCAGTGGTGTGTGCCCTTGCCCAATCCCTTGGGCCTGATCCTGTGTTTGCCCTGTGTGGGTCTGCTCATTGCTGTCAAACGCTCCCTGACCTCCACATTGCCTGTGCTCCAACCCTGTTCAGTGTCTCGCCTCACCAGATTGAGGCTGTCCCCACGCCTGCCCAGTTTGTCCGCGTGGTCCAACAGGATGTCCCTGTAGGCGTCCCAACTGAGGTCCCACTCCTGCGACCAGAACTTGGCCTGGTTCTTGGCCAGCAACCATCTACGCCTCAACTGTCTCACCACTGGGTCTGGTCCTGTGATCCAACGCTGTGGCCTTGGTCCCACGCCCTTGCCCCTGCGGATCTCACTCCTGTGGCGTCGCTGTTCTGGGGTCATTTCTATTGAGTACCTGAGCCCTGTGTTCCAGGGCCTGCCCTGCTTGATGTTTTGCTTGATCTTTTTGTGATGCTGTTCAGTGAGTATGGGTTTGGTCATATTGTATATTTATTGATTGAGTGCTATGCGACTTTTTTGCGGTATGGTCTGATGTGCTTGGGCTCCGCGGTGCCATACTGGCTGAATCTACGCCTCACACCCTCCTTGCTGATGCCCAACCTGTCAGCGATCTGCTGTAGGGTCTCTCCTGTCTTGTCACGCCACACACTGGGCCTCACTGTCTTGGGTCTGTGGGTGTCCCTGACACTGGGCTTGATGATGTTGGGCAGGTCCCGCCATTCAATCTGTCTGAGATTGACCTGTTCCTGCCACTGACCAATGGTGTGTCCTGTGAGATGCTGGTAGTTCTTGATCACACGCCTCTTGCCTGTGGCTGTGAGACC
>Ga0070749_10002832_pt1 | contig 11625 bp, 13 predicted proteins | sample VirMetDEL_Nov_18_FD_75180 | JGI IMG/M metagenome (GOLD analysis project Ga0070749, IMG submission 75180) | Aqueous microbial communities from the Delaware River and Bay under freshwater to marine salinity gradient to study organic matter... | ecosystem: Environmental > Aquatic > Marine >...
AGCATAGTATCATAAATAGTTTGTGATACCCTATATTGTATTGTCACTTCGTTGCAATCTGAAGACTTAAGAAACAATTCGAAGTCTACCTTAGCGACAAAATATGCCCTAGCTAAATTGTGTAGTGCTTTAGCCTTGTCCATGCTATCCCCTTCCTAGGTTTGATGCCAGCTTGATTGCTTGGCATGGAAGCATTATAGGTCTTTGATGCTGTTGTGCCAATGCTGTTGTGTAAATAACACTAAAATTTTTTTATGGGCATATAAATTTTGCTTATGCTTGGATACCCTATACAGTACCCTGTACAGTACCCACAAAGCCTCATCCATTACCACAATCTTCGCAATCTGTCAAGCCCTCTGTTGCCTGGAAACAACACCCAAGGCTATAATACCCGACTAATTTAGTCAACTATTATGTTGCTTTTACACCACATTAGATACCCGGGGGGGTATAACAGAGCACGGAAATATAGCGGTAACCCCTTAGATACAAAAAAAGGCTATTTTAGCCTCCCTAAACTATAAAAAAAGAAGCCCGTATACTATATAGGTTTAACAGCCCTAAGCTGTTGATTCTAAAGGGAATAACAGTCAACAGTCGATGTCGGGCTAAGTTGCTTGTAAAAGGTAAATGAGAATCATTTGCATTTAGAGCCGACAAAGACTGAACAGCTATGGAGCCGATAGCGACTGAACAGTAAAAAAGTAAAAAAAAAAGACTTGACAAAATTTGAAAAGTGTGTTATAATGCCTATATAGGAAATGGTGTTAACGGGTTGCTTGATACTCTGTTTTGGTCATTAGCTATATAACTAATAAGCATCCTATAGAGTCAGTTTTTAGCTAAGTACTATATAGTAAATAGCCAAAAACAGTGCTAAGTAATCTATATAGAAGGAACCAGCAAGCTATGAGCGTAGCGAATTTGGAGAATCCGCAAGAGGAAAAACTGATTAAAAGAGGTAGACCCCCTAAAACAGACATTGAGAGGGCAAAGAAAAACCCTATTGGGCGACCAAGAGGTGACAACTATGCTATAGCGGAATTCAAGGCTCGTATTATGAATTCCCCTAAAAGCAGGAAGGTGTTAGACGCTATCCTTGACGCTGCTTTGGATGAGAACCACAAGAACCAGGCAGCAGCTTGGAAGTTGCTTGTGGACAGGATGCTACCAATGTCCTATTTTGAAAAAGACAAAGCTATGGGTCACCGCCCTTCTGTTAATATCACTATCACTGGGGTTGGGGAATCAGTCAGTATTGCTGGCTCAGAGGACATTATCGACGCAGAGGATGTATATGGCAACTAATCTATCCATAGAACAAATCAAAAGACTTAGGGAAGCTCTATTGTTTCGTGAGTCTACTGGTAACTATTCTAAAATAAACAAACTTGGGTATGTTGGTGGGTATCAGTTTGGCGCACAGGCGTTGGAGACACTTGGTTATTTAAAAAAGGGTTCCTACGTTAAGAGCAAGAATAAAGCAGTTCAAAATCCTAAAAATTGGACAGGCAAAAACAATGTTACAAATTTAAATGATTTTCTAAAAAATTCTAAAGTACAAGACAAAGCATTTGAAGAAAATTTAAATTTTAACTTTAAAAGTTTAAACCAAAAAGGTATAATTGATAAAACAACCCCTCCAGAAGAAACGGCTGGTTTTTTGGCTGCTTCTCATTTGATAGGTGTTAATTCAATTGACAAACAAGGGTTGTTCAAAAAAGATGCCAACAAAGTTGCTGGTATTGAATATTTTAACTTAGGTAAAAAAGTTGTTTCCACTCCCCCTAAAGTAAAATCAACAGTTGCCCAAGCTGTGGAAAGTTTAATCCCATCAGCAAATGCGGAGGAAACACCAAGGGCTGGTGCAGGCAGAGGGTTTGTTAATCCACCCTCAGTTGTAAGTGATGATCTTCCAATTAGTGCTGGTGCAGGCAGAGGGTTTGTTAATCCCCCTTCAGTTGAGCCATCCTTTGAGGATGCGGAAGAGCCAAGTAATGCTCAAAGTCAATTTCGCCAAAGTGAGCTTGCGTTTGACAGGAATAAATCACTAAGAGACTTACAATACCCTGCTAGGATTACAGAGCCAATTCAAGTAGTACCAAACGTACAAAGGGAGCGTATCCCTGAAGTGGTTACAGATGAACCTGTGTACCGTGACAATGAAATTAAATCTAAGACATTTATGGGTGAGCCAGTTGCCCCACAAAACATTTGGAGAGATGCCGAAGGGAACCCAATCTTAGATAGGTGGGGTGGTTATATTTATAGTGGTACTTCTTAACAAAATACATTTATGATACCTGTTATCACTTCACTACTATCTTTAGGGTCTACATGGCTTGACGGGAAGAACAAGCAAGCCGAAGCCACATTAGCTGCAAAACTTGTTGAGATTCAGGCAGACTCTGACATCAAGGTAGCTAAGGCAATGGCAGTTACCAAGATGGCTCAAGAGGGTCAACTTCAGAATTATGACCTTGACCGCCTTGCTATGGAGCAGATGGAAAAGAGTTGGAAAGATGAAGTTATACTTTTAATTTTCCTATGCCCAATGGTTATGGCATTTATTCCAGGGTTTGAGCAATACGCTCTTGCTGGCTTTAGCGTAATTGAGAAGATGCCAGAATGGTATCGGTACATTATCATAGGTATGGTTGTTGTTATTTACGGGCTGCGTGGGCTTCTTGAAAAAATTATTGAGCGTAAGTTTCCATGAGAATTACTAAAAATTTTACCTTATGCGAACTTACCAAAAGTGAATATGCTACACGCAAAGGAATTGACAACACTGCCCCTAACGAAGCGGTGGTTAACCTTGTTATCCTAACCAAAAAAGTGTTACAACCAATCAGGGATAAGCTAGGTGCTGTTATTGTTACCAGTGGCTACCGTAGCCCAGACTTAAACAAGGCTGTTGGCGGCAGTAAGATTAGTGACCATTGTCGAGGGATTGCTGTTGACTTTGAAGTGTTAGGGATGGACAATATGGATGTTGCTAAATGGATTAGGGACAACCTAACCTTTAAGCAACTTATCTTAGAGTTTTACAATGAAGGCGACCCTACAAGCGGTTGGATTCACCTTTCTTACAAAGAGGGGGAAAACAACAATGAAGTTTTACGCGCTCGTTATTCAGGAAAAAAAGTAGTTTACACACAGGGAATTGAATAAATTATGGCTTTTGAAAATCCATTTTTAATTCCAAGCGTAGCAAGAAAAGAAGCGTTACGTTACTTGTGGTCAGATGAGCCAACCGGTGATTCTTTTCAAGGTAGGGGCGGTGCAAACATTTTTGGTAGAACCAGTGACGTAAACATTGTTGATGACGTATTTGGCTTATCCACATCTGAAAATTATGCAATCAACATTATTGGAAACATTGCTAATAACAATGGGGTTTATAACCCAAATGATACTACTGATTATAGTAGTTGGTCAGAAGAAAATCCTGTTGAATCATTAAAATTTTTAGAAGATAACAAAGGGTTAATAAAAGCAACCTTAAATATACTTGGTGTCCCGTTTGCTAGTTCTATTATTGCTGGTATTGAACAGAATGAAGCTAACAATGTTTTAGGTCGTGTAGAGGCTTTTGTTGGTCAATATGGTGGAGTGACAACTGAAAAAGGTAGTGCTATCGTAGCAGCAGGAAAAGCAGCCATCCCAGTTATTGGTGGTTTCTTGAAATCCGATAGTATAGAAGCTGCTAAATCACTAATAAATGCTTTTGGCACAACGGGTGCTATGGACGGGTATTTTAGAGCAGCACTTGACCCAACAATTGGTCAAATTGTGAGTGGTATGATTGCAGACCCTACTACTATTACACCGGCACAATACGGGACTATAGGTCAGGCAGTAGGGGATAGGATAAATAATAATGTAGTTAATGGGATGAATTTAAACCAAGCTCAAAACGAAGCTGTTAATTTTTTCAATCCCCCTACAGCAATTTCTATTCCTGTTGAACCTCCTGGCTCAGTCGAAGTAACAAACCTTCCCCCTCTTTCGGAACAACCTGACCCTATTGGTTCTGGTATGTGGAGTTACGGCGATGCTGAGCCTCCATCACCTCAACCAATTTTTGAGCCAGTTGAGCCTGCTTTTGAGCCTCAACCAATTTTTGAGCCAGTTGAGCCTGCTTTTGAGCCTCAACCACCTCAACCAATTTTTGAGCCAATTGAGCCTGCTTTTAAACCTTCAACAACACCAGAGGTAATTTCTACTCCTGTTGAACCTTTTGGCTCAGTCGAAGTAACAAACCTCCCACCTCTTTCTGTACAACCTGATCCAATTGGCGCTGGTATGTGGAGTTACGGCGATGCTGAACCATTACCAACAACAACTTTTACGCCACAAGAGCCATTAGTTGAACCTAATTTTACAAATGATAATTTGTGGGAAATTGTCGAACCATTTCCAACAACAACTTTTGAATTACAAGAGCCATTTTTTGAATTTGACTCATTAACAAACAAATGGGGTGAACCAATTAGTTTTAGCTCATGGCGAGTGGGTGGTTATTATGATCCCTTCTCAGACTTTGGATTTGACTTTGACTTTTAAGCAAAATAAGATAAAAGAATACTAATGATTAAATATTTTATCATAGTGTTTTTATTCTCAAACACACCTGATTTAAAAGTAGTAACATTTATTGAAGTTTCCTCTTTAGAAGTTTGTGCTGAGAAAACACTAGAGATAAATACAAACGAAAAAACACCCTACAACGCAACTTGTTATATACAGAAATACTATAAAGATTCGTGAGTGATTTAAAAATTGAGCTACTCCCGTGGCAACAGAAGGTCTGGAATGACCCCGCAAGGTTTCATGTCGTGGCTGCTGGGCGAAGAACGGGGAAAAGTAGACTTGCTGCATACCGATTAATTGTAGAGGCGCTACAGAGTGAGCGCGGACATGTCTTCTATGTTGCTCCTACACAGGGGCAGGCTAGGGACATTATGTGGCAAGTGTTGCTTGAGGTTGGTCACTCTGTTATTAGTGGAAGTCACATTAACAACTTGCAGATTAAACTTATTAACGGGGCAACCATATCGCTAAAGGGTGCTGACCGTCCAGAGACTATGCGGGGTGTGTCGCTAAAGTTTCTGGTGTTGGATGAGTATGCAGATATGAAGCCAGAAGTGTGGGAGCAAATCTTACGTCCTGCACTGGCTAACTTGAAGGGTAGGGCGTTATTCATTGGTACGCCTATGGGTCGTAATCATTTTTATGACTTGTACCAATACGGATTAAAGGGTGAGGATGTTACGTTTAAGTCGTTTCACTTCTCTTCGTTTGATAACCCGCTGTTAGACCCGAAAGAGATTGAAGCTGCTAAAAAGAGCATGTCCTCTTTTAGCTTCAGGCAAGAGTTTATGGCTTCTTTTGAAGCGGCTGGTGGTGAGCTATTCAAAGAGGGGTGGATTAAGTTTGATGAGGAAGAGCCAAAAGAGGGTGACTTCTACATTGCGGTTGACCTAGCTGGCTTTGAGGATGAGGGTACAAAGGGGCTTAAAAACTCCAGGTTAGACAGTACGGCAATTGCTATTGTCAAAGCCAATGAGAAAGGCTGGTGGGTTGCAGATATCATCTATGGTCGTTGGGATGTCAAGGAGACAGCCAAGATTATATTTGATGCTGTTAAAAAGTATGAGCCGATAGCAGTCGGTATTGAGAAGGGTATTGCAAAACAGGCTGTTATGCCATACCTGTCGGATATTATGAAGCGTACTCAAACCTTCTTTAGGGTTGAAGAGCTATCACACGGGAATAAGAAGAAGGTAGACCGTGTAGTGTGGGCGCTCCAAGGTAGATTTGAGAACGGTTATATAAAACTTAACAAGGGTGATTGGAATAACGAATTCTTAGACCAGTTATTTCAGTTTCCCAATAAGCTAGTACATGATGACCTTCCTGACGCTTTGTCGTACATTGAGCAACTTGCAAAAGTTTCTTACACGTTTGACTATGAAGAGGAAGAGTATGAAATGTTAGACGCAACTGCGGGGTATTAAAATATGGAAGAAAATGAGTTTGAAGATCAAAAGGTTGAGAATTGGGTTATCTCCAAAGTAGACCAATGGCGTGACCACTATAGTGCCAACTACGAAGATAAGTTCGATGAGTATTATCGACTGTGGCGTGGTATCTGGGCTGCTGAGGACAAAACACGCGAAAGTGAGCGTTCTCGGCTAATCTCTCCAGCCCTACAGCAGGCAGTCGAAAGCTCTGTTGCTGAGGTGGAGGAAGCCACCTTTGGGCGTGGTAAATGGTTTGATATTAGGGATGATCGCAATGACCAAGATAAAAGCGATGTAGCTTTTTTACGCGAACAACTAGCAGAGGACTTCCAGTTTACCAAGACCCGTAAAGCAGTCGCTGAGTGTATCCTGAATGCCGCTGTTTTTGGCACTGGTATTGGCGAACTTGTTATAGAAGAAGTTAAAGAGATGAAACCAGCTACCCAACCTATTATGGATGGGGCTATGCAAGCAGTTGGTGTTAATGTGGAAGATAGGGTTGTGGTTAAATTACGCCCTATTCTACCTCAAAACTTCCTAATTGACCCTGTTGCCACCTCTATCGAAGAGGCTTTGGGTGTCGCTATTGATGAATTTGTGCCTCGTCATCAGGTTGAGATGGGTATTCAGAACGGTATTTACTTTGATGTTAAACTTGAAAGTGCTTCAACAGACACTGACATTGAACCCGACAAGGACATTACCTCTTTTGATGAGGATAAAGTACGTTTAACCAAGTATTATGGGTTTGTTCCTCGGCATTTATACATTGATGCCATTATGGAAGAGGACGAAAGTGAAATGTCCAAGTCTATTAAGCCTGAAAAAGAAGAAAATGAGGACGAAAGTGCTGAAAAAGGGTATGTAGAGGTTATTGTGGTTGTTGCCAATGGTGGTCAACTGCTTAAAATTGAAGAAAATCCCTTTATGATGCAAGATAGACCAGTTGTTGCGTTCCCTTGGGATATAGTTCCTGGGCGTTTCTGGGGTCGTGGTGTTTGCGAAAAGGGATATAACAGCCAAAAGGCGCTTGATGCTGAACTTCGCGCCCGTATTGATGCCCTAGCCCTCACCGTCCACCCAATGATTGCTATGGATGCCTCTCGTATGCCTCGTGGGGCTAAATTTGAGGTGCGCCCAGGCAAAACAATTCTAACCAATGGTAACCCAGCAGAGATTTTGCAGCCATTTAAGTTTGGCAGTCTTGACCAAGTTACCTTTGCTCAGGCTGGTGAGTTGCAAAAGATGGTACAGATGGCTACAGGCGCTGTTGACGCTGCTGGTATCCCAGGCACAATCAATGGGGATGCTGCTGCTGGCGCTGTGTCTATGTCTATGGGGGCTATTATCAAGCGCCACAAGCGTACTTTGATTAACTTCCAAGAGAGTTTCTTAATTCCTATGATTGAGAAGACGGCATGGCGGTATATGCAGTTTGACCCTGACCATTACCCCGTTTCAGATTACAAGTTTGTACCATCTTCTTCTTTGGGTGTTATTGCCCGTGAATATGAAGTTACTCAACTTGTACAACTTCTGCAAACCCTTGGTCAGAATAGCCCAATGTATCCAATGTTGGTATCCGCTGTTATTGATAATATGGGACTGACTAACCGTGAGGAATTGATGGCTCAATTGCAACAAAGTATGCAACCCAACCCAGAAGCCCAGCAAATGGAGCAAGCTCATATGCAACAACAAATGGCTCTGGCGCAAGCCCAGCTTCAGTTTGTACAGGCACAAGCTATGGAATCGCAGGCTAAAGCTCAAAAACTACTTGTGGAAGCCCAGTTGGAGCCACAAGTGGTACAAGCTAAGATGGCAGCAGCTATTTCCACCAATTTACAGGCTGGCACAGAAGATGATGCTGAATTTGCCCGTAGAGCCAAAATTGCTGAATTGATGCTAAAAGAGGCAGATATTAAGAGCAATGAACGAATTGCTGTTATGCAAATGAAACAAAAAAACTTGACAAAACAATAAAAGTGTGGTATAATAGCGACATCTCTCCAATTGAAAGGAAAAAGAGATGGACAAAGAATTACAGGTATATTATGAGAATTTGCTAGACTTGTTCACTCGTGAGGGGTGGAAGCAGTTTATCGAAGATATCCAAGACAATGCTGATATCTTGGCTGATATAACAACTATTCCTGATGAGAAGCAATTCTGGTATCGGCGTGGACAACTTGAAGCAATTCAACGCATCCTATCCTACGAATCCACCATAAAAGATAGTTATGAGGATTTTGAAAGGGATATAAATGAGTAGAAGGATATTCGAGTTTTACTGCGAAAATGGGCATCTTTTCGAGGCTTATGTGGATTCTGAAACAAGAACAACCCCATGCCTTGAATGTGCCAATCTTGCACATCGAATCATCAGTAAGCCGATGGTTAAACTGGAGGGCGTAACCGGAGCGTTTCCTGGCGCAGCAATGCGGTGGGAACAAAAGCGAGAAGAAAAGATGGCGTAAGAACGTCGTGCCGCTAGTGAATAGCACAAGCACTTAATTATATTCCACAATGCTTATTAGCACGGAGAGTTTATGGCAACATTTATTGACGAAGGCGAACAAACGCAACAAGAAGACGAAGAGTTTACACCAGTAGACGAGCAGCAACAGGAAACTCCTGTAGAGGAGCCTGTAAGCGAATCGGTTGAAGAGGACATTCCTGATAAGTATAAGGGCAAATCTATTAAAGAAATTGTCCGAATGCACCAAGAGGCTGAAAGGGCGATTGGGAAACAAGGGAGTGAAGTTGGAGAGCTACGGCGAATTGTTGATGATTTTGTTAAAGCCCAAACCGTCACACAACAACAACAAGCCCCTGTCGAAGAAGAGGTAGATTTTTTTAGTGACCCTAATAAAGCGGTAGCCAAAGCTATTGAACGGCATCCAAAAGTAAAGCAAGCTGAACAGTTTGCAGTACAAATGAAAAAAGCCGAAGCATTAGCAATACTTAAACAAACACATCCTGATTTTGGTCAAATTATCAATGATAATAATTTTACCGATTGGATTAAAAAGAGTAGAGTAAGGCAAGAGCTTTTCGCAAGAGCAGACAGTTATTACGATTATGAGGCAGCAAATGAATTGCTATCTACTTGGAAAGAACGAAAACAGGTAGTAGCTCAATCGCAAGCAGCCGAACAAATACAACGTAAACAAGCTGTTAAAACTGCATCAACCGGAAGCTCAAAAGGCTCAGGGGAAACAGCAAGCAAAAAAACATACCGACGATCTGACATTATTGAACTCATGCAGCGCGACCCAGACCGCTACCAAGCCTTAGCACCTGAAATTATGCAGGCTTATGCGGAGGGACGTGTTAAATAATCATTTTGAAAGGTAATTATTATGGCACTTGGAAGTAATCACGTCACTAACGCTACGGCGGCGACGTTTATCCCCGAACTGTGGTCTGACGAAATTATCGCAGCCTACAAAACCAACCTCGTTATGGCGAACCTTGTCTCCAAAATGTCCTTTAAGGGCAAAAAGGGTGACACTCTCCATATTCCTAAACCAACCCGTGGCTCTGCCTCTCTGAAAGCTGCTTCTAACCAAGTTACGTTGCAAGCTGCTACTGAGAGCGAAGTGCAAGTATTGGTCAACAAGCACTATGAATATAGCCGCTTGATTGAGGACATCACCGAAGTGCAAGCTCTCGCTTCTTTGCGTAAGTTTTACACTTCTGACGCTGGCTACGCTCTGGCTAAACAAGTCGATACCGACCTGTTGCAACTGGGTCGTGGTGTGCAAGGTGGTGACGGTACTATCGCTTATAACAAAGCTGTTATTGGTGGTGATGGCTCTACGTTGTACACTGGCGCTAACGAAAACGCCCTGACTGACGCTGGCATCCGCAAAGTTATCCAAACTCTGGATGATGCTGATGTGCCGATGGATGGTCGTGTGTTGGTTCTGCCTCCTGTCGCTCGTAACGTCATGCTGGGTCTGGCTCGTTTCACTGAGCAGGCTTTTGTTGGCGAAACTGGAGGTAGCAACAGCATCCGCAATGGTGAGATTGGCAACGTCTATGGCGTTAAAGTCTTTGTCTCGACCAACTGCGAAACTGCTACTGGCGCTGCCCGTATCGGTATGATGTTCCACAAGGATGCTTTTGTCCTGGCTGAGCAAATGGGCGTTCGCTCTCAAACTCAGTACAAACAAGAGTATTTGGGTACATTGTTTACCTCTGACATGCTGTATGGCGTGAAAGAGTTGCGTGATGAGGCTGCTGTAGCTATCGCTATGCCTGCCTAATCTGATTGGGGGTGTAATAGCCCCCTTTCTTTAGCGTCTTCTACAGAGGGTGCTAAAGAAACAAATAAAGGGGTCATATGGCATATTACCGTGGAGTAGGGGGCGCTGGTGATGCTACCAACGATGCCTCAATCTCTCAAGTTACAGAGGCACAATTAGAAGCCCAAACCTCGGCTACTAATGCTGCTGCTAGTGCTGCTAGTGCTGCTACCAGCGCGGCTAGTGCCTCTGCGTCAGCTTCTGGTGCTTCTACCAGTGCAACTAATGCCTCTGCTAGTGCCACTGCTGCTGCCTCCTCTGCATCATCAGTGGCTACCAGTGAAACTAATGCTGCTGCCTCTGCTGCAACAGCTACAACACAGGCAGTTAATGCGTCAACAAGTGCAGCGGCTGCTTCAACCTCTGAGACTAACGCTGCTGCAAGTGCTTCTAGTGCGTCCACCAGTGCTGCCAATGCAGCTACTAGCGAAAGCAATGCGGCTACATCAGAAACTAACGCAGCATCTAGTGCGTCCTCTGCATCCACTAGCGCAACCACGGCAACCACTCAGGCAGGCATAGCCACCACCCAAGCTACTAACGCTTCTAACAGTGCTTCTGCTGCCGCCACTAGCGCCTCTAATGCAGCCACCAGTGAAACTAATGCTGCTGCCAGTGCCTCTAGTGCCTCTACTAGCGCATCTAACGCAGCTACCAGTGAAACTAATGCAGCCTCTAGTGCTTCTAGTGCCTCAACGTCAGCAAGCAACGCAGCTACCAGTGAGACTAACGCTGCTTCTAGTGCCTCTGCTGCTTCTACGTCAGCTACCAATGCAGCTACGTCAGAAACCAATGCAGCCTCTAGTGCAACTACTGCAACTACTCAGGCAGGCATAGCTACTACACAGGCAACCAATGCAGCCAATAGCGCCTCTGCTGCCGCAACATCAGCAAGCAATGCTGCTACCAGTGCAACTAACGCCGCAACATCAGAAAGTAATGCGGCAACTACATATTCAAATTTGTTAGCTACACTTGCAACTTATCTAACTGTAACAGACACCGTTGATGGTGGTTCATTCTAAGGAAAGAAATAATGGCAAATACAATTATTACTAAGAACAGTAGCACCGCTAGTGCCGTACCCACATCAGGTGATTTGGTACAAGGGGAATTGGCTGTTAACGTAACTGACAAACGCCTTTTCACAGAGAATAATAGTGGTACGGTTGTTGAGGTTGGCACTAATCCCTCTACTATTGCAGTGGCTGGGAATGCAACTGTTGGTGGTACTTTGGGTGTTACTGGCTTAGCTACATTGGCTTCGTCAACTTTGACTGCCA
>Ga0070749_10002833_pt1 | contig 11624 bp, 8 predicted proteins | sample VirMetDEL_Nov_18_FD_75180 | JGI IMG/M metagenome (GOLD analysis project Ga0070749, IMG submission 75180) | Aqueous microbial communities from the Delaware River and Bay under freshwater to marine salinity gradient to study organic matter... | ecosystem: Environmental > Aquatic > Marine > Coastal...
CAATCAATAAACGACCATCTTCCGTTAGGTCTTCTTGAACGATGCTCTGCATCTCTTGATTCTCGTCCCTATACATCTCTGTGTATGTGCGGAACATAGGACCATAGTATTCTTTGATAAGCTCATCAATACCATCCTGCACAAATGGGGCCATCTCATTTAAGGATGACTCCATAGACACTATCTCTGGGTGGGTGGCGTATGTGTTTGGGGATGAGCTGAGGCCCATCGATATAATGCTACCAGGGATATCCTGTATGGCAAACTCACTTCTAAGGGATTTGTACTCCTTGTTTAAGTTTTCGTATAGGTCAAAATACTGCCTATACTCAGAAGCGCCTAGCTGTAAACGGCCAGGCTGAACTTGAATATCACCCTTTTCCCTTTTCTGAAAGAATTGAAATGGAGAACCGGATCTCGATGCCCCATTTTCTTTTTTTTTTAACGGATCTACAATTGAGTTCTCATCAAATTGATATATATCCTTTACTTCGTCCAATTTGCCTTCCCTAGAAACGTATGTCTCAAAGTCAGATAAAGTTGGAAAGTTATTTCTAAATCTCTCCTGCTGGTCGTAAAGGCTCTGATATATATCTTTATTTTGCATGTGTTCTTGTTTTTTTAGAGTGTATCTAAGTATTGTGCGAGTGCATTCTGGTTATCCATATTTGGATTTGCCAGGTACGTATTTAGTTTCTTGTACAAGTCAAAGTTTTCGTTTCCGTGGTTTGATTTATGTAGGCTTTGTAGTGTTGACTTAAGTCCGTCTATTTGACTTATTTCATTTTGGAATCTAGCCAATGGATCGTTTCCTAGTTTACCGAGCTGTATTTGGGCCTCTGCTTCCGTATACGGAACAAGCCTCTTGCTTGTGCCAGACTGAAATACTACATAAACTTGGAAGTTGTGAATGTCGGATGGCTTTATTGACTTTAAGGCGCCCGCTTTTGATATTATCGGGTATTCAACTCCATTAACAACCTTAGTTGGGTATATTGCAATTGAAGTTAGTTTTGCGTTGTTCATAGGGGCGCTTGGCTTAGAGCCAAGTTCTGTTACAGATCCAGGAGTAACAGAAAGAGATGGTGTTGTAAGATCATATCCATCAAGATTCGTACCCATAAACGAAACCGTTTCTGTGCTGCCAGACAACTTTGAAACCGTTGCATTTCTTCTTACGCTGGTCAATGTTGTTCTTTGGTTGGTATTCAAAAAGATATTAAAGCCCTCTGACTTATTCTTAAACCTAATATCCTGCTCAGCATATCCAGCGCCAATTTCCATAAGCGCTGCTTTGATTTTTTCTGGCTCCTCAAATGACAACCCCCTTGAGTCGGCAAACTGGAAGATAAAGTTATCGTCCTCCATCATTGCCTCTACCTTCTCTTCAACAGATCCTGGATCTGGATAGTCTGGATTTTTCTTCATCCATTCCTCTTTGGTGGACTTCAAGTAAAACTGCTGAGTACCATATGTGATCATCTTTTGACCCGCAACGGTAATTCCAGTTGCCGGTATTGGCACATCACCAAGAGAGCTAAGGTAGCTCTTCATGTATGGCTCTTGTGCAATTTTATCTTGGAACACATCAATAGAGGCATTGCCGTATTGAGAAAATCTTAGGTTTTCTGTATCAAACCCAGGGATGCCTTCCTTTTTCACAAGTTCGGCAAATCCGTATATGTCTTGAGAGCGGGACTCGGCAGAGTTAATTGCCTGTTGGGCTCTAGATGTATAGTTTGATTGGACTCTATATCCTTCTTTAAACTTCTTCCATTCCTCTGACCCAACCAAAACGTCAGACATAACTTGAGAGTACTCGTTAACAAGCTCATATCCTCTTGACCCAAGAGTGCCCTCTTGTTTTAGTTTTTGAAGCCTAGCCATATAGTCAACAGTAATATCTGTAGCTGGCTTTATGTATAATTTCTCAAGCCCCTTTGGCGCTTGAATTCTTTTCTCTAAATCAGAATATAAGTCTTCATCTAGCTTTCTCCTGGCAGCGGCATCTTTTGCTGCCTTTGCCAAGGCGTTTCCTTGGTATTGTGCAACATCAGTTCCTATGTTGTATGTCCCTCTGAGGCCGATTGCCTCTCCTAATGAGTATCCTGCCATTTTTTTTACTATTAAATGCCGTCTTTTTTGCCAACAGCCATATCTCTTTGAAACTGGCGATACGCAGCATTGACATCATAGCCTTGATTGTATCCAGGGCCTCCACCGCCATAGAATCCAGCCTCGCCCATTGCGTAATTCGTTACGCCCATTGCTGCGCCTTGAACTGCATTTACAATATTACCACGGCCCTCTGACCTAGCATATCCAAGCTGCTGCTCAAGAGCCATTCTATATTGTCTTCTATTGGCTGCGTCCTCTCTCATCAATCCAGCCATCTGTTGATTGCCAGCGGTGAGTGCGCTCATTCCCCTTTGTCTGGCAGCAATATTCATAGAAGCAAGGCCAAGCCCAGTCTGAACCGTTCCCATAGCACCAAGCCTAGATGCAGCGGAAGACATTTGCCCTCCGCTTATATCTTGAAAATATCTTTGACTTTTCCTTACATCAAGGGCGTTTTGCTGTCTTGCCAAATCAATAGACTGCTGGCTTATGCCTCTTTCGTATTGCTGCCTAGCAATGTCAATATTTTCTCTGAGAGGTCCAGCTGCCTCAAGAACTGACGGCATCTTTTCTTTTTTCAATCCAGCCAGCTCAAGTTTTGATTTTCTCATCTGACGAGCACCAATCGAGGCTCCTAGAATTGATGAGATACCTTGTGCTGCTACCATCTTTCCTGCTGAAGTTGCCAAAAACGCTGCTATTGCTGGTATCATATATTACAAATATAATTAATTTTACTGAGTATACAATCTGCTATTTGGCCTAAACTTGACGATTGCGTTTATTAGCTTTTGGCTATCGTTTGCTGAGTTTAAAGATATCTTTATCTTCAGCCACTTGCCAAATAGTCTAGAGGTGTCGCCATTGTTAAAGCCAGTGGTATTGCTTTCGTTTTTAATTGTGCTATACCACAAGTCCTCACGAGCCTCAAAGTCACTTAAATCTAGATATGAAACATAGTTTGCCCCAAGAGAGTTTTTTGAACTGGTTGTAAAGAATATGCCAGATGGCTGCTTATCGCTTACAACTTGAATAGCTTCAAATATTTTTGAAACATTCGTGTCATAGTTCATTACCATTGTCAAGTTTGGGTTAAACTTATAAGAATAGTATGTGCTCTCATTCCCGGCATCATGTAGGTATATCTTGTTCTGGTTACTTGGATCTACTGAGAAAAATGTATTTCTATATTTTAAGTAAATGTTTGGATAATAAGAGTGGAAGGAAACAAACCCATCCTTTACCTCATCATACGCAACAGTAAAATTATACTGACCCTCATCTCCTGGCTTTCTATACTTGAATGTAAAAATAGCCTCAGAATATTTATCGTTCCATACGCCATGAATACCGAGGCCAGTAAGGTGGTAAAGGTCTTCAGCATTATACTTTGCGTTGTTTGTCATGAACGAGACAAAGCCACGATCGCTAATAACTCTTGTGCCGTCAGCCCCAAGCCTTACTATTTTTTGCAAGTTATCATTAACCCAATAAAACGTATCCTTACCGTTTGACCCAGACCCCTTCACATGAGACCACTTCTTATTCATGCCTATCGAGGTAAGCTCTTGACCCGGTATTCCCAATATAGAGCCAGCGCCAACCACAATGTCGGCCCCGTTGCTGGCGTTAACCAAACTTCCGTCTCTAAAGTACTGTCTTTGTACAGATCTATCTTGCCATGTATAGAAATTTGAGCTCAATACTTCGTGATGCCGTATCGGGCCGTTTGTAATGTCAAGATCAGCAAAATCAAGTGGCTTAAATATTCTATAATCGTCTCTAGTAGACCCTATGAATTTTTTCGCTGACCACACAATTCTGCTTGGTAACTCTCCAGTATAATCGGAATCTTCTTCCTTATATCCCCTTTCTGTTATACTATTGTCCACATGGTTATAAGAGCTATTGTAGTGAAGCTGTCTACTTACCTCTGGCCATTGCTCTAGCCAGTAAAACAAGCCAGATCCAATACTGCCAGACTCAAGTGTTGAAGACAGCGTAGACGTACCAGACAAGAACCAATATCGCCCGGCATATTCTTTATCGAGATATTGCGGGAATTGATACCCCTCCCCAGTAAACGTCAAGTCGTGTGGAACTATATAGGCCATTTGTATATTTCCCACGTTTTGAGAATAAAGTGATATGCCGTAGCCACCGCCCCACAGACCATTAGCAGAGTGTGGCATTCGGACAAGGGCCATGTGAGACGCTTGAATAAATGAATCTCCCCCAAACACAGATATCGAATCTATGGTTCCGTTCTGACCTGGGTCTAGAACGTACATATGCCCCGTGCTTTGATATTCTGTAAGCTCTTTGCTAGATGGATACTTTTTATTGCCACCAAGGTCCCTAAATATCTGGCCATACCACATTCCGTTGTCTGCAATTGCAGTATTGCCATGAGCTGTGTTATTAATCCTAAATAACTCACAAGATGCATTTACAGACTGCATATACCCAGAATAGTCAAATGAGTTCTCTACTACCAATCCACCCATTGTGGCATTATTGCCCTCGTTAAGGTGCTGGTGTTCTAAAACATTAAACGATGTATATTCCTCGGTTGTAGCGCCAAAGTAACCGCCATATTCTCTATAGTGAGATGTATTTGATCCGTCTGCGTGTCTCTGAGATGAATTAGAGGAATAACCCGAAAAGGTTCCATATAAGTTTGGAGCTGCCGCTAACCTTATCTCGTCCTTAGAAAGGTCCGGAGAATAAGACGTAACGCCATACTTTAAATCCGGGCTATAGAAAAACAATATATTTGACCTGTCTGCCGTTCCAGTTCCACCGCATGTTGAATTGAAAGAGAAAAGCGTAGGGGCTCCACCAACAGTCCCGTAACCCAATGATAGATTCTGGGCCGTTCCAGATATATAGCCAGCAGATCCAGCTAACGGCTGAGCAACCCCAGAAAGAGACCCGTTTGTGTATCCAAAGAATGGGTAAACGGGAACTGTTGGGTGTCTTTTTTCTGTAACTAGGCTTGTGTCAGCGGCAGCATAAAAAATGCCAGTAGCAATAACCTCTGGGATTCTTTCACCTCTAACAAACCTAAATGCCGCTATAGCGTCTCTTACCTTTTGTCCGAGGCCCGGAATCACATAATCAAGATTTACATTATGAAAGTCAACGTAATAGTGCTTTGTGTAGTTCAAGGAGGAGTCTTGAAGGTTTATGTCCACACCGGTTGATGATGTAATCCTTCTATTGCCAACGACATTAGAAGACGCTAAATCAATTCTAATATCGTCAACCCAATACGGAAGAGACCATTTGCTAGATGACTTCCACATAACCTGCACCCCAAATCTATACGTTTCGTTATATATGTATGAAGACCTGTTTAAGACATTCTCTGGATCCACATACTCATTAAAGGTGTGGTCTGTATATGACTTCCTTGGGGATGCAAGATTATTAAATGAGTGCCCAATGCTATCAATAAAACCCTGCTCGATTGAGTGAGTTATGGATTCTGCCCATGATGTCAAGTCATAGTCTACGTGCTCAACAAGGTTGCTAAGAACAACCCGGTTTTCAAAAATCCTAATGTTCTCAGCTGACTTGTACTTAGATGTAATTGCAATTAATTCCTCGTTAGATATTGGAATACTATCTTGGCCAAGATCGCTGTGCACCACGTCAATTTCAGTCTGGAACTCACCAAGGACATATCTTTGAACAACTTTAGATGTAAACGAAAGCCTTCCATACTCAAGGACCACTAACTCAAAATACTTATAAACACCAGGAGTTATATTTTTAACAGTAAGCGAAACGCTTTTAGACGTAAGTGTCCCTTCATCGTCTCCGACAATTTCACTAGGTATGCTAACGTCTTTAGAGTATATGTTTACCGGGTTTGTTGGGTACATGAAGTCTGTTGCAGAAAGCGAGTCTGTTAAAAAACGACCTGTATACCTTTTGTTGCCAGCAGATATATTTCCACCAGCACTTAATACGCTAATATTGTCAAAGTATGCAGCTGGCGCTTGAACAAAAAGATTTGACTCGATGTCTATGGTTTGCAAATCGTATTTACCGCCATTAGAAAAAAGCATTCCATCTGTTGTCCCAAGCAGCGTTTCGTCAACATACATTGCCCTTGGTACGTTGTTGCCGTCTGTCCAATAAAGATTTACCGTATTTGAAACTTTTTCAATTTGAGGATCTATTCTTCTTTCCTTGTTAAATCCAAGCTTCTTTGACTTTATTAGCCTTGTATATGTAAAAGTGGCACCATTGTCAGTTGTAGACATTATGCCAATTTCAGAAATATACGAAGTACCAACAACATCTACATCTTCGCTTGCGAGCCAAACAAACAAATTAGACTCATATTCTATAGACCCGATTACACGATACGAACCAGATGGAGAAACGTATTCCTCAATAAGCCTAAATGAGCAAAGTTCAGATTGCGTATTGTGTACATTGAAAATATAGTCTGTGTCTAATGTGGTTGTTACATCAAAATATGCTGAGTATGTTCCTGTTGAGAACAATCCACCAATGGTCAACAATCCACCATACGCTGTATTTGAAAGTGCGTTCAAGTACCCCTGAAGTGTACTTGCGTATGTAGATAGGTTTGTTGTAGATATCGACAATCCAGTGTTTGAGAACACGGATCCAGACGAGTTTTCTAAATATAGGCTACCGCTATTGGACGCAACAGCTCCGCTAGCAATAGAAGAAACATCAATATAAACCCTATATTTTTTGGACGTATTTGAGTAATTTGGGATTGTAGTTTTTAGCGAATTTCCAATAACCCCCATAACGCCACCAAAATTAGACCCATCAGTTTGACGGTGTCTAATATCGTTTGCATCCTCATAGTTACCTCTTCCAATATATGCTGGATCGGTATCTTTATCTATTGAACCAGATGGTGTTACTCTTACTTGCATTATGTATTAGCCAATTTCTGTGTTTGATATTCTCTCTGGAATGACTGCATTACATATGCAGGGTACTCCTTAGCATATCTACGGGTATACTTCCACCCAATGTACGCAACAAGCATTCTTTCCCAGTCTTCAGGAATAACAACATTTCCATCGGCATCTTCATTTAGCGCCAAGAACCAAACATCGTATTTGGCTCCATCTTCTTTTGGCTCTTTGAAGATGATGTAATTATCTTGAACATAATAATCAATGTCTGGGCAAAGCTTTGCCTGGTTTGATTTATCTTGATTGCATTGATAAACATAATCTAACTTAAACCAGCACTCTGGAAGTTCAATTTTATCGTTATATACCTCAAGCCTTCTGTGGATTTGCTTGTACTTCTTTCTTGTCTTATGAGACCGAATGGCTTGGTATGTTAAGACCTTAAACCACAAGGCATTGTTTTCATAAGAAACCCCAAGCTCCTCAGACGCTGCTGCTATGACATCTGTTATTTTCATTATCTACCTACCATTTGTTGGTTGTTCTTGTCTTGGCTATCAGGTATATAATCTGGAGCCACACGCATTAATCTCACGACATCTAAGCCGACCATCTCAACAATCTCCTTCTTAATAACAGCGTCAACCGGATAGGCATCGGTGTCAACTCTATAGCCAGGGACATCTGTTGGGACGTTAAACATTCCTCTAATTTGAATTTTTTCAATTTTCAAATTATTGTATACAATGATCTTTGCCTTGTTCTGTTCTAATTGTTTCCAATCCCAATAAATGTCATTACCGGATCTAAACAAAGAGTGCATGGTTAGTGTTGTGAATCCGTTTTTTCTAGCACGATTAAATACCTTTATCCCGTTTGCGTGCCCAACATAAACAAAACCATCTTCATGACCCGTAACAGTAATTGGCGATGGGCAATCAAAGTAAACGGCCCCACACTCCTTGTCACGGTCAACAAAATTAGAATCTACTGTCTGGACCCAAGAGTCATTAATAAAGCGCCCGTTCTTTGAGATGTAATTAGAAATAATAATACCACGAGCAGAGTGAATCTTGTTCTCGAGGTACTCATCGTCAAAACGAGACTCGTCATTTCCAAGTCCAGCCGATAGGTCTTTTCTAATTTCGTCAACTATATCTTTTAGTAGGATCATGGGTTCTCAATAATTGTCTCTTGCGAGCTCCTTTTGTTTTGGTAGTCTCGTGTCTCGGTGGCTACGCTGTACACGCATTCATCCAGTAGCCTATACAAAAACTTTTGTGTATAGTAATCAAGAATATCAATAACACCGTCTGTTACATCTATGTCGTGTGGAGGCAATACCATATAGTCCATTACAATGCTGTACGGGGCTGGATCACAAATAAGCTCTCTGTTTGTTCCAGTTGTGTTTGTCTGGTATTTTGGAGTTTCCTTTCTAGCAGCGCTCAATGATCCCTTTTTTCTATCAGAAAAAGCTGGGCTAGCCTCGTATGTTCTGATTAGGTATACTGGGCTTGATGCCGAGGCCGAATCAAGAAAAAAACTATTTCCAGATGTTTTTAACACTAGGTATTCTGTCCCAGAACCATCCTGTGCGCTATTAACTATATCTCCCTTTCTAAGCAAGTGTCTGCTTGAAACATACTCACCAGAAAGAGATCCGCTAGAAAAAACAATGCTATCAGAGTACTTAAAAGCTACACGAAACAAATGCAAATAATCAGATGGTAGCGTTGCCTTGCCGGATGCAACACTAACGCCAACATCGTTTTTTATCATTTCTATTAACTCGTCATATTCTTTCTGAGTATCTAGATTAGAATACAACTTATCGCACAGGCGATACATAGCCTCTTTAACAAGTCTATTTGCTTTAGAGCTGTCAAGATACTGAGAGTATGCTTTGTCATACTTTTGCTGCAATTGGCTATAAAACTCTGCACCTGTCATATATACAAATATAACGAAAAAAGGGCAGAATAAATATCCTGCCCTTTCAAACACTATGAACGTAAATTAATCCGTTGCCTTAGATCTTGCCTGTCTTTTCTTTAGGGCATCTGTAGCTGGAATTAAGTTCTTTATTTCGTCTGGAAGATCAAGTGGGTCAATCTTCTCAGTTTTTCCATTCTTGTCAATTTTGTCAACCTCTGGTTTTACATAATTTTCAAAAACATCGTTGTCGGCCAGAAGGAATGATACAACCTCATCTATGCTAGTTCCTGCATTTCTGCCAGCGATTTTGTATACAGATCCCTCCTTTTTAATCGTTCCATACACAACGGCCTTGTTTGCATAAACGGTGGCTGTTTTTTCTTTGCCCCTAATTGACAGATAGTCATGCACAAGATCCATGTCCTCAATTGCATATCCATCTAAATCAATTCCAATCAAATTTACAAAAACTTCCTTGTCTGACATTTCACGTGGGTCGTATCCAAGAGCAAACGTCAAGTCTCTTCTTTGCTGCTCAGTCATTGCAATTATCTGTGCAACGCACTCAATCTCCTCAATTAAGAAATTATACTGATATGCAATAATTTCGTCTTTGATTTCTAGCTCAAACTCAGTCATCACTAAGTTTTTATTTTCATACCCATCAGTTTCCACTAGTGGGTGATTTTTCCAAAAGTCAATGATCATTTGATCCTTGAAATCATCTTGATCATAGGTTAATTCTAATGGCATTCCGTTTTCAAAAACGTGGCTGAATACACGATCTTTATCTTCTAGCGTGTTTACAACCTTCTTGCCTCCTCCGATAAGAAATACTTCCTTATCGTTTCTTTTGTCCATGTAAGATCCAACTACGGAAATATTTCCGTTTTGTCTACGTGGAACAATTCTGAATTTTTGTCTCATTTTATAATTATTAATTTTTATACAGTTTAGATAAAAATGAAGGCCACCCGAAGATGACCTCCATTTTGGGGGTTAGTGATTAAGACAACTTAGCCAAGTACTCACGAACTTGAGCCAAAGCAGCGTTAATGTCGCTAACAGTAGCGCCAGAAACATCGGCAATGTCCAAAGCTTTCAAGCTGTTCTCAAGATCTGTAGTAGATACAGTGCTCTCGATATAGAACTTGATAACGTCAGTTCCGCCATAGATAATAGAATCTGCGGTACGAACGTCTTCGTAAGCCATTTCCAAGATGTCATAATTGCTACCAGCAACAGCTCCAGTGATGTCAAAAGCAACCAAATCAGCACCGGTTACTCCAACGGGAGCAACACCAGCTGTTCCAGTTGCAATGGCCTGGTTTCCACCATCGTCCTTAACCTCAGCAATGCTGAAGATGGTATAAGGAGCAGTAGCGGTCAAGGTCAAAACACCAGAAGAGTTAGTGGCTACGATCTCAAAAGGCAAGGCGTTAACCTGGTTCTTCAAAGAAGCAGCAACAGTAGTTACGGTATCAGCACCAGTGATAGTGTGAGATACGATTTGAGACAAAACGTCTGTCAAAGCATCGTTCTTGCCACCCAAATCTTGAACCAACTGGAAAGAAACTACGTTACCAGCAGTCAAAGTACCGCTAATAGTAACAGTAGATACCTGTGCAGTTCCAGCAGAATAAGCAGCCAAAGAGGCTTTCTTGATTCCGTTGTAATTCAATTTTACGTCACCACCATAAACACCAGCGATAGTTAAAACACCATCACTCAATCCACCTGTCAAAGTTGCGCCTGATTGTACAATAAAGTTTTTCATTTTCTAGATTTTTTTAAATTAATTAGGAAGCGAATTCAATCAGACCCATGCGATCGGCAATGCAATGCAAACCACAGTCAGACAGCATATGGAACTCAACAGAATCAACATCACTAGTACCCAAAGAAGCCATAGAGCTTCCAGCGATGGCAGCCTTAACGCTAGAAGCGTCAGAGCTATCCAAGCCGATCATACCGGGAACGTAGTTAGCGATCAATTCATCATTGTTGAAGTGATACTTCTGCAAGGGGCTCAAGTTACCAGAACCATCAGCAGCAGGAACAGGGGTCAAGTCCATGAAGTAGATGCTGTTAGACATCTTGGGCTTACCATTGATTGAAGACAATTCGCCACGGAACATCTCGTCATCCAACAAGGCCCAGCGAACAAAGGTAATGTTCATGCCAGCATAGCTGTACTGCATTACATTCAAGCCTTGAACAGAAGCACCACCGAAGGTGTTCTGGCTACCAGCGTACTGAATGTACTGACCCAACAAGGTCTGCAAGCGAGCCATAGCAGCGCTACCCATCAAAGCAACCAAGTTACGACCGTTATCAGCAGAAACACGAACCATGTTCTCCAAGAAGTCGTTAAAGGTGGCCTGGGTCAACTCACCTGTCAAAGGCAAGTAAGTACCGCCCTTATTGATGATAGACCAACGCACACCGCCAGTAGTGTAATACTCACCATCAGAACCCTGGTGGATGCCACGCTCAGAAAAAGCGTATTTGTATTCCAATTGCTTAGCGAAGGCTTTCAAAGCCAAATCATCATAAGAACGCCACCAGAAATCACCGTTCCACTTAACGTAAGAAGAAACACGATCTCTACGGCTCTGACGGCTGCTCTCACGAGTTACAGCAGTCAAGGCGTAA
>Ga0070749_10002834_pt1 | contig 11623 bp, 11 predicted proteins | sample VirMetDEL_Nov_18_FD_75180 | JGI IMG/M metagenome (GOLD analysis project Ga0070749, IMG submission 75180) | Aqueous microbial communities from the Delaware River and Bay under freshwater to marine salinity gradient to study organic matter... | ecosystem: Environmental > Aquatic > Marine >...
CTAAGTTTTCCATCTACAAAGTACAGAAAGGAGGCATGGCGAAGAGGGCTCACTTTCTGTACTACCCAATATACTACAGTCACTACAAGAAAGATGAAAGATTATCGCATGGAGGGATAAAAAGCCCACTATGCTTTTCTTACATAAAAAAAGTATGCTATACTTGTGCCCATTACCTTATTTCCTCCTATGGGTAACATCTATAGATCCATCTACCAAGGGCAAGACCCACAAGCTCCATGCGTTTTTTGTACCTGGGAACAACGACAACGGCCAGTCATCACGAAGTTTGATGGCTTTTTTTTAGCCTTGAATGAGTACCCGTATATTAAGCACCATATGCTTATCTTCCCAGAAATACATTATGAGTCATTACAGGAAACTCCTATTTTGCATACAAAGGGCATTTTAGCGAGGAAAGCAGGGCAGATTCTCTTAGATCTTGGATATAATGGATATGTGGTCCTTGAGAGGGAAGGACAAAGGTCTGGAAAATCAGTCCCTCATGTTCATACGCATATAATCCCTACGACATCTGAGAACGATGTGGCGTTTGGTTTCCAAGATATTACTGAAACATTAGATATTGCTACAATGGCCCAAGAATGCAGGGATATTGCAGGTTGGGGTCCATACACATATTACTAGTTTATGAAGGAAAATTTAGTCCATGAATCAGTTTGTCACTATCTTAGGTATCAATACCCTGATGTGTTCTTTTTCTCTGACGGGAGCGGCCTAAAATTACCGTTTAGTATTGCCAAAAGGTACGCAAAACTCAAGAGTGGGCGTGGGGTGCCTGATCTTTTTATTGCTGAGCCAACACAACTATATTGCGGGCTATTTCTCGAGTTAAAAACAGACAAGGTAAGACCGTTCCTCAAGTCAGGGAAATTGTCGAGAGATGTGCACTTAAGGGAACAATTTCACGTGCTCAGATTCTTACAGGAAAGAGGGTATGCTGCGTTTTTTGCTTGCGGGATAGATCAAACCATAACAATTATCGACAATTACCTTGCCGAGCGGTACGAGTGGCTTGAACACTACGAGAAACCATACCTCGTAGCCGAAGAGTTGATGGAAGAGTGATAAAAATCACAAAAATCAGTCTTTCTATGGTATACTTATGTGAAAGGTAAAAAAATACCTTTCCTCCATGCTTATTTCTTTACCAAAACACATGTTGACGAAGAAGAAATTCATCGTTAAGATATTGTCGTTCTTTGAAGTATATGATCCGTCGGGGTGGTAGCCGACGTAAAATGGATAAATAGCATTTATGCTGGGGAGATATCTAAGCCCATATAAGCTGGCGTTAGAATACTACCAATATTCTCTCGCCGATAGGCGGTTTATCCGTTCTAACGCCAACTTGTGTGGGTTTTTGTTATGGCCTATCGTCACAGGATCGTAGTACGTACTCAGTACTACGTCCTTAAGATCTAGATGTTAAGTGCGTGGTCCTGTGCATGTGCACAGGCGATCACAGTACGATACTGGCTATTACCCCAAATACCATGGTTATATGTAACCATTGCGAAAAATTATCCATTTTCCGCACACACAAGAACGGGAAGACTTATCCCGTTCATGTAAAGTAATCTAATCCGTTGCTTTACGAAGTGCATAAAGTTCCGTCGAATCTAAAATCCTAGGTACTAGTGAAAGCGGAACTTTTTGTATTGTGTATATACAGAATACCACAAAACTTGTCAAGTTTTACTATTATGCTCTTGATAAAGTATCTAAGTTCAAGTTTTGTAATATATAGAATCCTGCAAAGGTAATTCCATAGAAGCACTAAAAAATATAAGATTCTGTAGAAAATGAAGATTATGCAAAATTGATTAGTGAAGAGGTAGAATAAAAAGTTCGAATTTCTTCCACCTTGGTGAGCCACCCAGACTTTGTGTCCATGGAAAGATATGGGAGAAATGGTATGGGGGTCTTCCTACACTGGAAATGGCACGGAGGTATAGCGGTAATGACCGAGCAGAAACGTGGCGTGCAAATGTCTTACGTATCTACGAAGATCTTGACATTCTGTCCAGTTGAGTAGGATGACTTCGTGGTGTTATTGGGTATATTGTACGCAAGTGAAGATAAACCAAAGCGAGCGTAAGTTACCGACCACATATACAATGCTGGGTCTCGCCTTGGTCGGTAAGCCCAGCATTTTGTATGTATTATGTTTATTGAGAAGGGTTACTACATGAAAGCACGCAAAATAGATGACAGCTGGATAGCTCACGCTGCTCCTTGTGTTCGTGAAACCTGGGACTATTTGCTTCGTCACGCTGCTCATAAGGAGCATAAATACGATGGATACACAATACAACGTGGTGAGCTTTTTCGTAGTTATAGAGAGATTAGAGAGGCATTGTATTGGAAGGTGGGATATCGAAAAGAGATGTACAGCGAAGGTCAGATGAAGAGAGCTATGAACGACCTTATGAACAACGGTATGATCGAACTGACGAACGAACCACGAGGAAATCTCATAAAGGTGCTTAACTACTGCATATATCAAGACCCTAAAAACTACGAACAGACCGACGAACGAACTAAGAACGAACCAAGAACAGACCAAGAACGAACCAATAGTGGGGGGTCCATTAACAAGAATAAAAGAATTAAAGAATTAAAGAATGAAAAGAAGGGTAAGGCGAAAAAAATTTCGCCTACCCTCCCATCTTTAAAAACACAGGTAGTGGAAGTATTGCATTCTTTTAAGGAGAAAGGATATACCCCCGAGTTTTTACGTACAGAGGGGACAAAGTTTCTTTCGTACTGGACTGAAACAAACACAAAAGGAAAGCAGCGGTATGAAGGGGAAAAATATTTTGACGTAAAAAAGCGACTTACCACGTGGTTTTCAAAAGCGGAGGCATTTAAGGGATCATCATATACGCAAGAAACATCAAAACCGAAAAAGGTGAACTGGGACGAAGAATTGTTCACCCCTGATTTTACGAGTGATATTTCTCTTTATGAACAACAGAAGGAGTGGAGGAAAAAAAAGTTAGCGAAGAAACAGGCCCAAAACAATTCTATATCGTTACCTGATGCACTATGAGTACGATGCCAACAGTTATTCCCCAGACAGTAGAACATTACTTCCTTGGTGCATTGTGTATACAGCCTGAATTATTTTCGTATTATTCCGTGCAGTGTACGCCTGAATTATTTACGAATACGATATTACGAGATATTTTTCGGGAGTGTGTGAAGCAGTATGCAAAACATCGTACTGTCTCAGTGGTAGCGGTGGTGAATATGGTGTGGGGGTCTGATATGGAGAAGTATATGGCGTATGAGACAGAGCGGATGCAGGCAGAGACGATGTGTCCTTCTTCTGTTTTGCATGAGCACTATTTCAAGGAAATGGAAGAAGCGTACACACAACGAGAATTGGAGAAGATAGCAGAGCAGACAAAAAAAATGGTACATGATGGGAGGTCATCGGACGAGATAGCACAACATGTACGAACCATGCAACAGCTTACTGAACGGTCTCTCACATCGAAAGTAAAGAGTATACAACAGGTGCATCGTGAGTCCTATGATGAGTATTGTGCACGTATTGATAAGAATAACAGCGGGATACAAAACCCTAAGTATGGTATTGAGCGTATTGATGTTGCAACACACGGAGTGGATGCAGGGCAGTTTGTTGTGATTGGAGCACAACAAGGTATGGGGAAAAGCTTATTTGCAATGAATATTTTTCTTAATATGGCAAAGCAAGGGAAAAGTATTTTGTTTTGTTCTTTGGAAATGAAAGGGGCACAGGTCCAAACCAGAGTATGGTCACATTCCCTTTCTTTACCCCATGGGAAGCTTGCGGATTATTCTGATGAGGAAAGTATCCTTGAACGTCTTTCAAGCGCTGAGAAGGAATTTGATGGTCTTGATGTGCACTATTTTTGTATGGGGGGTATGACGGTACAAGATATCGAGAAGGAATTGATGAAGAAAAAATATGATGTAGTAGTGGTGGATTATGTGCAATTGATGCGAGAACCTGGGGCAAATAGTTATGAGAGGGTATCACGAATTAGTAATGGACTGAAAGCATTAGCGATGAATTATGACTGTGCAGTGATTGGATTATCTCAAATAAACAAAGAGGGACAGAAAGCGGGTAGGCCAAAGGCATACCACTTGAAAGACTCTAGTTCGTTAGAGCAAGATGCGGAGGTCATCATGATTTTGTGGAGAGAAATGGATGAAGACCAAGATGTGGTTGTAGATGATGGATTACATGTGTTTATCGAGAAAAACAGAAATGGACCATCTGGTGTTCATGTGAGATTGGATGTGGATTACACACATATGCGTATTACGTAACTTATTTTTTATGGACAGGAAAAAACATCATGAACAGTTGGTAGACGTGAGTACTGCATGGGAGCGTATTTGTGATGCTTTACCAAACAAACACCTTGTGGAGTTGGTAAAGAAAGCAAAGCCGTTATCTGTGCAAGATGACAACGATACCTATGACTCCATTTTTTGTTTAGGAATGGTAGATGTTTTGTTTTCTACAAAGCAAGAATGGGAACAAGCATATGAGCATGTTCCTTTGCATACCACGCTTAATGAGGTAGTAGGAGACGCTATTTATGAAATCACTGGGTATGATGTATGTGTGCGTTATGTGTTTGAGAGTAGTATATAAATTACATGTTTAACAATATTTTTATGCACAGCTTAAAAGAATATAGGGTATGGGATAGCGAACACAAAAGGTGGCTTCCGTTTGGTATGGTTATGACCGATCAGGATGGGAATTGGTGGTTTATGCATGAACCGAATAGTGATGACCCTACCCAAAAACAACCTCTTCTTGAGCCGATGGACAATATTTATTTTACCTACTTCACCGGCATGTATGACAGGCACGGCAACAAAATCTTTCAAGGGGACATTATTACAAGTACAGCCCACCCCAGAAGAAGAGTCGTTACTTGGAATCAGGAGATGTGTGGGTATAATGTGAGGGGGACTCATGTGGTGGATGGACAGCATAGGTCTACTGTGGAGGTCCTGGGGAATATGTTTGAAAACCCCGAGTTAGTTCCTAACACTACAACATAACTATGGTCGTTATTAAATCCATGATGAAGAACGGAAAACAAGGAAAAAAGAAAAAGCCTACGATGCCTGAGTGGCAGCAAATATTGTATATTTGGATAGGGGGACTTCCGATGCCTGAGTGGCAGCAAATATTGTATATTTGGATAGGGGGACTTCTTGGTATAATTATCATAGAATCGTATATATTATTTTTTCTCACTTCCTGAAAAGATGTTTTATACAGCCATAGTAGACCTCACAAAAAATCCCGACAATCCTCGTGTGGTAAAAGACGAGGGGTTTCAGAAACTCAAAGAATCCTTGCAAAGTGAACGTGGGAGAGAGTTTTTTGAAGCTAGGCCAATTATTTGTTCTAAACGTGAGGGAGACAAAGTAGTAATTATTGCAGGAAACACAAGGTATCAGGCAGCCAAGGACCTAGGGTGGACAGAAGTTCCAGTTGTGGTTATGGACGGCCTTACAAAGGAACAGGAGGAGGAAATTATAACACGTGACAACGTTCAAAACGGGGAATGGGACTGGGATAAGCTCTTCAACGAATGGGATACTGAAAAACTAGAAGAATGGGGTCTTGATCTTCCTGAATGGACTACCGCAGAGGAGCAAGAAGAAGAAAACATACAAGAGAAGAAACACATGTTGACGCTGACGTTCCCTACAGAAGAAGACAAAATGAATGCCCTTATGGAAATAGAAAAAGTTATGGTACGATATGTTGGGGCAACCATTACTTATACTTAAAGATGTATGAACCACGCACTAAGAATATTTGCAGGGAAAGACCACGGAGCATTGCAAGACGAGGTGAATGCTTTTCTTGCTGAATTACCACAAAATAGCACAGTGGATGTGGACACAGAAAACAACCGAGACCAGTTGATTGTTATTGTGTCTTATACTTCGTAATGTGACTATGTAATTAGTTGGACATATTGTAAAAATTACCTAACTGTACCTAACTACATGGCTGAGAAAAGACGTTTGTCGGATAATGAGTTCTGGACTATCCTTAGAAAGAATGGTGGGTTATTTGCAAGGACTGCTAAAGCTATCGAGCGAGAGTTTGGATTTAGTTATAATAGAACATCGGTCAAGGAGCGTGCTGAAAAAAATCCAGAGGAACTCAAAGACATACGAGAGCAAAATATTGATATTGCAGAGGAAGGGTTATATGACCTTATGAGAAATAGTACTAAAGAAAGTATACGATTAGAGGCCGTAAAGTACTTCCTAAAAACGATAGGCAAGACACGAGGGTACGTCGAAAAACAGGAGATTGATCATACAACAGGAGGGAAGCCGCTTCCTGCTCTCATACAAATTATACAGCCTCATGAGCATGATTCGATTCGAACCGGAACCAAAGCAATATCTTGCGTGGACAGCGTTGACGGACCAGATAACGAATGAGATCCTATACGGAGGTGGTGCCAGAGGTGGGAAAGCTCTTTCTGACTCGAATCTTGTATATTCTCGTAGAGGGTGGATACGTGTGGGTGATGTAGTGGTTGGTGATCACTTGGTTGCACCAGATGGGACATATACACAAGTCACAGCGGTGTATCCACAAGGACAAAAACAGTTGTATAAAATAACATTTGATGATGGGTCTTCTTGTGAGTGTGATACAGAACACTTGTGGAATACATGGGACAGTAAGCATGGACATAGGGATGGATGGAAGGTGCGTACTACAGAGGAAATCATGAAGCATAAGGGGAGACTTGCTATACCTCTGTTAGAACAGCCACTCCCTGGGAAGAAATGGAAGGGTCCAGACCCGTATATCCTTGGTCTTATTATTGGTGATGGGACAACAAAATCTGCTTACACTACCATCTATACTCCAGAAGAAGAAATTAAAATATTTCTAAAGAATGAGGGGTGGAGGATTTACCAATACAAAGAAGGTTTGTACCAGTGTGTATTTACAAAAGAAACGTTTAGGGATGTACTTGGTCGGTATAAGGGAGATAAAAAGCACGTGCCAAAGAAAATACTTTTTGCTGACCCAAAGACACGGCTATCTATGTTACAGGGGTTACTGGATACTGATGGGACTTGTGGGACAGATGGAAGTGTCTCTTTTTGTACGGTGTCTCAACAATTGGCTGAAGATGTGCAATATCTTGTAAGAAGCTTGGGCGGGAAATCTCGTTACTATAAAAAACACAAAGAATCATCATTAGGTGGTCGAGGTTGGTATTACCACGTGCGGGTAACACACCTAAATAAATTCATTCCGTTTAGGCTCCAAAGAAAGAAAGAGAGGTTACGGTCTCAACATATACGAAACAATAGGTATATCCAAAGTATTGAGCCTTCGTATATAGGGACTGCAACTTGTTTTACGGTGGATCATCCAAGTCACCAGTTTGTCATACAAGATGGTATTGTGACACATAACACATTTATTGGATGTGCATGGATTATCTGTATGTGTTTACAGTTTCCCGGGTCTGCCTGGTTTATAGGACGAAAAGAATTGAAGAGGTTAAAGGCGACGACACTTCGGACTTTTTTTAAGGTATGTAAGAAATTTGACATTGAGACCGATGTTCACTTCAAGTACAACGCACAACAAGAAACGATTACCTGGGTGAATGGAAGCGTGGTGTTTTTGGTTGATATGGACAAGAAACCAAGTGATCCTGAATTTGATAGGCTTGGATCTTATGATTTGACGGGAGTGTTTATAGACGAGGCACAAGAGGTATCAGTGAAAGCAATCAACGTGTTACGTGGTCGTCTCTCCTTACTTGAGGGGGAAGGGTGGTCTACGATCCCAAAATCATTGTATACATGCAACCCCGCAAAAAACTGGATTTATGCTGATTTTTATAAGCCATGGAAAGAAAACAAGCTCGAGCCATATAGATGTTTTATCCCTGCACTGGTGACGGATAATAAGAAGTACGTGAAAGATGAGTATATTGAAAACCTAAAACGTGCGGATAAGGTCACTGTTGAACGTCTACTCTATGGTAACTTCGAGTACGATGATGACCCTTCTGTATTGATGGGGTATGACGCTATCTGTGATCTTTTTACGAATCAAACACCTGTAGAACCGTTTGACTGGTATGTGTCATGTGACGTGGCCCGATTTGGGAATGACAAGACTATTGTTGGGGTATGGCATTCCTTCCAACTCAAAGAAATCCGTGTATACACGAAGTATAGTACGGCACAGACCGTGCAAATCCTGGAACAAATCGAGCGGGAGTATAGTATCCCACGTTCGCACTTCATCATTGATGAGGACGGTGTAGGAGGTGGAGTGGTAGATCATTTTAGAGGGTCAAAAGGGTTCACCAATAACGCACAGCCGTTGCAGCCTACTCTAGCACAACACGACAAAACTAGGCGAGTGAACTACGCTAACCTGAAATCCCAGTGTTATTTGGTACTTGCTGAAATGGTGAACACAGGGAGAATAGGGATTGATCCTATTTCCAATACTATAAGGGATGAGATTGTCGAGGAGCTTGAGCAAATAAAACAGGTAGATATTGATAAGGAACAAAAAATAAAGGTGGTGTCCAAAGAAGAGATGAAAGAGGCACTGGGACGTAGCCCTGACTATGCTGATATGATGATGATGAGGATGTTTTTTACACTCAATAAGCCGCTGGAGAAGAAAAAGAAACCTCTTATCCAACAAGCCCCTCAAGTGGATTACAGGACGGGGAGAGTATTACAGACAAGAACTATTTATCGGTAGACGAGATTGCATTGCGGTAAGACTCCTATATAGTTACTACTAGGAGAGTAACGGTACATTATTCATGAGCGTACCGTACATGGCAGAAAAAACACTATTTAACGCAACCACAAAACCTACAGAGGAAGACATTTCTTTAGTAGAGAAAAAAGAACCTTCGATGGAGGCGAGAATGTATAAACCTGAGGTAGACACGAAAGAACTCCTCCAGGAACTCCAAAAACGGTTTAGATATATGGATGATTCCAGACCTGATGAGGATTGGGATATTCGACTCGCACAGTTTTATGCGGCTGTCTACCCAAGGGAAGATGGTTTAGCAAATACAAATCTTCCTATTGAGTTTGCAGTGATTCGTAGTAAGAAAGCTGACCTACAAAGTTCCAAGACCATCGTGGAACTCCAGCCTACAGAGGAGGACGATATACCGAAGCGTGAGCTGATGCAGGAAATTTGGGATTATGTATGGTTGGAATCTGATACCGAAAAAGAAATTACTAAAGCATGGGATACGGCTCTTATCTTTGGGACATGCCCATGGTTTGAGGGGATACGAAAAGAAATTTTTACACGGTACGAACCTGTGTATCACAAAGACGGAACCATCGAAAAAAAGAAGGTTGTTTATGAAAAAAGTTGGCTCACGGGATACCCATTGGATATTCGTGATGTGTGGATGGATCCTGTCCCTGATATAGAGTATGCAGCGGATTGTTTTATTGCTGAGAGAAACTTGACGAGGGAACAAATAGAAGGACTGAAACAAGATCCTAATTTTGATGCAGCCGCTATTGATGCATACTTGGCAAAATGTAATCCCAAAATGTATGGGGCACAAAATTCACATCAGTCACACACGTTCTCTACACGGGAAGAACAACAAAGATCTACAAAGACGTCCTACACACTTTTCCACTACTACAACAAGCAAAAGGGCCTCTATATTGTGGTAGATGAGGATATTGGATTTGTCCTACGGAACGGTGCAAACCCATTCCCCCATGGCGAGCTTCCCATCTCATTCCTTATCGATATTCCACGGTACAATGAAATGTATGGAATTGGAGAATGTGAACTTCTTGAAAGCACGAAGTATGAGAGAAATATGATAAGAAACCAGATGTTGGATATGGCGAAGTTCAGCAACACGGCAAACCTTCTTGTTGGTTCTGGAATAGAATTGGAGCGTCAAGAACTTATTGGCGGGATAGCACGGATCTGGAACGTAGACGGTGATTTGAACCAGGCGAGGTTCTTGAATCCCCCAAGCCAGGATAGCTCACTTGCAAATATGGATGAGTTGCTTCGTAGTGATGCTGTATGGATTTCAGGAATAGATATCAACGCATTAGCGGGATCACCGACAAAAACAGCGTTTGAAGCACGATTACAGGAGCAGACGAAGCTCAAAGGTGTCATGGTGACTATGAGGCAGTTTGATTATTTTATGACCCGTGTAGCACGGCAAAGACTCGCTAATATCCAAGCATTCCTTCCAATCACCACAGGGAAGAAAATCCTAGGGAAAGAAATGGGTGAAAAACTGGAAGGGAAAACACGGAACAGGAGAATATCTTTTGCGGATAAGCAGCTTGTGCCAATAAATGGCGTCGATGTAAAAACAGGGAAACTAAAAGAAATAGGACAGAAACTTGAGCATGAAGAGGGGTCAATAGCATTATTGGAATTGAAGCCGTCTCTTTTACGAAATAACTTCGATGTCTCTGTACGTACCCCAACAACCACACCTATTCTTCGTGAATTGGACAGACAAAACCTGCAAGATGTGATGAATAGCTTGATGCAAATAGCCCAGACACCACAAGGACAAGAGATCCTTAGTATGTTCGATTTTGAGCAATATTATGAAGACCTCATCAAGGAACGTGGATTTGACCCGAACAAGTATATGAAGCAAGAAGCTCAGGAAGCAAAGATGAAGAAGCTGAGGCAAGAATTACTCCAGGATATGCCTGCACCTCCGATGACAAAATCACCACGGCCTCAAAACCCACGGAACCCTATGCAGCAATCCCCTCAGGGACAACCTGGACAACTGGGGACACAAGGTATGCTACGTCCTGCTACACCTACAAGAACGACCTCAATTACCTGTATAATCTATGTTTCTCACGAAAAAACAATTTGAGCTTGGTCTAGCTTCACTTATGGAAGAACTTGCAGAACAGAAGAAGAAGCCCTATAGTGAACCTAGGAGAGTATCGGGGACCGAAGATTTAACCTTGACAAAGGATGAATATGCCTTGCTCTCTCAACTGGGGAAACAAAAAGTGCTTGCTTCTATCTTAGACAAGCTCATTTTAGGTATTCGTGTCACTGTCTTGGATGATGTGGATACTCAGGAAGACCCTCAAGTTGTTGCAGAAAAGATTTATGAGAGTCGGGGGATGGTACGGTCACTGATGAAACTACAAACATTGTTAAAAGAAAGTGCGGAAGAAAAAGAACAGATTGATTACCGCACAGGTCAACCAAGTAAAAAGAAGTAATATATATACTTGTTCATTCACAGCCTGCTCGTTGTCTCCTCCAGTATGGGGGCGAGTCTCGTTACTCTCCTGTTTCATCGCTCGCCCCTAGATTGGAGGTGATAACACCCGATTTTAACCTTTAGTGAATCCAATCATGGATAACCCAAGCGTAGATAACGCCGGCACAGCTCAAGACGTCAATGCGGAAGCAACCAATCTTGAGGAGGAAGTGGGGACTCAACCGAATCCGGACAATCCCGGAAAAACGGAAGAGCAACTTCGTTTCGAACGTGCCGAGGCAGTCAAG
>Ga0070749_10002836_pt1 | contig 11619 bp, 13 predicted proteins | sample VirMetDEL_Nov_18_FD_75180 | JGI IMG/M metagenome (GOLD analysis project Ga0070749, IMG submission 75180) | Aqueous microbial communities from the Delaware River and Bay under freshwater to marine salinity gradient to study organic matter... | ecosystem: Environmental > Aquatic > Marine >...
CCTCCGTCGGTCTGCAGGTTGGTCAGAGCAGCCCCGACGGAGGCTCCGGCTGTTCCAGAGTTATTGGTGATCTGAGTGGCGGTATAGTCACCATTCTGTGCAACTACTGCACCTTCGCGGCCAAAGACGCTGTCGACGTTTCCACCAGCCTCTGCGGCCACACTCACCCACTCGCCATTCTGCCTGCCGTAGGTAGCTCCGTCGTGAGGGCTGTCCAGAAGCTCTTCATCGACAGAGTCGTTGTAGAACGTGGGAGCGCCAACGATCAAGGAGTACTCTACCGCGTCCACGAAACTATCGTAGAGGTCCGAGTTTACAGCGTCTCCGATCGCCGACTTGTAGATGGCTGAATCAGTAATTGTCCGCTCCAGTTTTTTGAACGGATACATCTCGCCGACTTCGCTGATTACAGCGTCGCGCTCAGCAATCGTTGCAGAGCCGTAGCGAGCAATAAAAATGCTTACAGACGGATAGATGCGAGTACCACCGTTCAGAAGCTTGTCTGTGCGAGAAGAAGGCGTAGCAAACACGACAAGCTCTACGCCTTGCATAGAGTCGATTTCGGGCCTGACTGCAGAGAGGAACAGAGCCTGTTCTGGTTTTGAATTTACTGTAGCAGTGCCCAGCTTAAGCCTGAAATCCCGACGAACCTGAAATTCGCCGAAGATTCCCTTGGGCTTTCTGTATGAGCCGTAGGATTTAGACATGGTAAAATAGCGCTAGTTACCATGCTAGGCTTCCTTAGCCAATAAAAAAAGCCCCTTTCGGGGCTCTTGAGTATTCGGTTGATTTTTGCTGTGATCAGCCGCGACGGGGGCCGTCAACCAGCTCGTAGAAGCAGCCACCAACGGTAGCAGTGCCGCCGAGGGTGTACTGAACGTTGTTGTCAGCGTCGCAGAGGGCGCCACGGACGTGAGCGACACCCACGCCGTTCTGATCGAGGTCGGCAGCGTTGAACTCAAGAACCTGACCGCCCAGGGTCACGGTGACCTTGTTGGTGCCAGCGTCGTCGACACCAGCGGCACCGACCAGGATCACGCGGATGGTCTTGGCGTTAGCCAGGGTGATGCTAGCGGCGACGGGGGAAGTGGTGATTTCGCACTCGCCGTCAAGGTTAAAGCTTTCGCGAGGGAAAATGCCCGTGGATCTCGCAGCCATTGTTAAAACTCCTAAGAATGTAGAGGTGTAGAAAACGCAGAGCCTTACCGTAGCGAAGCTCTGTTATTACTATGATACCCAAAAACGAGAAAAGGGGCTCAAGGGCCCCTTAACTCTATTCAGTTGGATTGATCAGGTGATCAGGAAGGATCAGCAGTAGCATCGATGCCTGCGAGGCGGGCAGCAGCCCTACCATTGATCAAAGCTAACCCTACGTACCACTCAACGCGGGTGATCATCTGGGGCTGAGTGAAGGATTCACCAAGCTCGCGAACGCTCACGCCGCCATTCTGGATACCAGTCAGGTGATCGTTGCCGAAGGACACAACATAGAGGTCCTGGGCGGAAGGGGTGGCATCGAGGATAGCAACGTTCTTGTGGTCACGGTCCAGCTCAAGCACGGGCAGGCCAGAATAAACCATCTGCTGGTAACCGAACTCGTTACGCACGATGTCGATCTGGGTGTTGGTGCGAGCCTGACGGGTCAGAGCGCGACGCATGGACTTCGACATCACCAGGTACTTGCGGCCACCAGCGGCGTCCACGTTGTCGATGGCTTCGTCGAGCTTGCCCAGGTCCAGAGCACCGCCGCCGTTAGCGAAGTACTGGGAGGAACCAGACTGGATGCGAGCAGCGAGGCCGTCGAACTCAGAAGGAGACTGGTTGGAGTCACCGTTAACGAACAGAGCTTCCCAAGCCAGACGCATAGCGCGAACGCGAGCCTGGATCTGATAAGCCTTGGCCTCAGCGCCTTCGAGGTCCACGATAGCGCGGTCAACCTTGATGTCGCCACCGAAGAGCTTCAGGCTCTCGGACTGCTGGCTAACTTCAGCATAGCTCTCGGCCAGGGCGCCGTTGTAGTTACGGAAACCCACATCGGGCAGAGCTTCTTCACGCTTCCAGAACAGGCCGTTGCCTTCGATGTTACGGAAAGGAAGAGCCTGGAGGAGGGGGCCAGCAGCAAGCTCGGTCACCACAGCCAATTCGGCGGGGGTCTTAGCGTGCTTCTGGGCTTCTAACAGCGTAAGTGCCATGATTAATACCTAAGGATGAATGAACAAAGAGTTGGGTGTTAGCGTCTTGATGATTGTCACAACCATCTCAACAATCGCACCCTTCCAGTCCATTCCATCTCGGAACTTCCCTTCTGGGCTGCTATACCTATTATGCCTAAACTATATTTTCGGGCCAGCGAAGTTCGAGGCGAAGAGCTAGCGCAGCAGTATAGGCATCTTCTGGATTGGTATAAGACGTTGTTCTATGGTTTTTGTCGGCATGTTTGATCAACCCGTAATACTTGCCACCAGTCCTGTTTTCGTAAACCCAGCGGGGAAGCTTCCGTTCTCGCTTGAGCCTGACAGGCCTGTAAGTCCCGTACTTGCGCCTAGGACGCATGTTGGCATGCTGTTCTTTAGCGGTAGCCCAGCGACAGTTCTCTGGACTGTAGGGACCATCGTTATCGATGCGCTCGATCTGCAGGCCTTTCTCGAAAGTAGATTCCATGTCCTCTAGAAATGCGAGGAATCCTGGAGCCCACTGGTGACTACCTCGTCCTTTAGACTCTTTCCAGCGCTCACACACAAAAATACCCCTACCCCCGTAGTTGGGGTAGGAGTTATGAGAAGGCAGGTGACACCTTTCTATCATGTTGCGCCACCTGCGGTACAAAGGGTGATGGGATTGTCTCACTGTAGGTAGAGTAGCTATTTACAGTATACCAGATCCCAGTCATACCAACCTAAGAAAATGCCCGCTTGAACAACTCTTCGCGAGTTAATGAGGACAGATCCTCCGTAGGCATACCGTTAGCATCGGTGCCACCATAACCAATACCAGCACCAGAGCCTTTCTGACCCTTAAAGAAGGTGCCGTAGATCGGGTGGACCTTGTAGGAGGCGATAAAGTCCTCCGCAGCAATACGCTTGCCAGACTCTTTGTCCAACACAGGATCGCCAGCAGCGTCCACCACGGTCAGAGAGCCGTCAGCTTCTTGGCGGAAGTTACCACCAACCTGCTGAGCCATCATGTCAAAGAAGCTCACACCGTCGGCGGCATCGGTGCGACCACCAGCAGCGTAGAACACTTTTTCCAAAGCGTACTTTTTCTGGTAGTCCTGAAGAGCGGCTTTTGCTGCAGCGGCTTCCTGGGCGGCGGCCTCCGCTTGCTTGCTGTACTTCAGCTCGATGGCTTCCTTGGCCTCACCGAATTGAGCTTGCACTCGGGCAGCCTCGGCGGCCTCAGCCTGCAGCTTGGTGTATTCGTCAGGATTGATCTGAGCGAACTTCTCAAGATGCGCTTTGGTTTCTTTGAGGTCACGCTCATACTGCTTGCGAGCCTCGCGTTCAGCTTTGAGGGCCTTCAGCAAGTTCTCAGCCTCAGAACGGGGCATGAGATCTTCGTTAGAAGCGGGAGCGGAAGTAGCCTCCATCTCGGGAGCCTTGTTTTCCTCGGACATGATTCAGCAGGGATCACCCCTGGAGAAATTACGCAGTAGTATGCCAATCAGGTCCCAGTCGCTGGATCGAACGGAGTGTCAAAGTTTCCGCTGCCTGGCGTAGACTCACGGAAGTATTGGAAGTTGGCAGTCCAAGACTTGCCATCGCAACCTGGAATACCATTTCCGCACATTGAATTACAAGGAGTCCCAGTAAAGTCGGCGTCAACACCAGAAAACGGAGTGCCCCAATCTGCGGGGTCACCGTTAGGATCACCATACCTTGCCCAGCCTACTTGTGTCACAGTACCGCCGCAATTATTGATGTTACTTACGCTTACGCTTGAAGCCCATGCGACACCAGGCCAATCTCCAGCAAATGTTGTCCCACTACTAGCCAGTGGAGCTTGCCACATCAATACCTTATTGGGGTTTGCCTGGAAGGATGTCCAGGTCGCAGTGACTTCAGTTCCACCAGCAAAAACAACCAGTATCTTGAAGTTGTAGGTCGGTGGCCCAACAGCATCACAGTCGCACGTCGCCGTATTAAACGAGAAACTCGGAGGACATTCTTTTCCAGGAGTGTAGATCTGGCCAATGTTTGGACCAGTTAGACAACGCTGCTTTGGCGTGCAGTCGTTCATGTCGGGAGTAGCTAATGCCATGTCAGCGACTCCAGCGATTCTTGGGACAAAGAACTTCCTTGGGACCGTTTACCCAGGTCTTGGCCTCCATAAAGCATCCGCACTCGGAGCAGCGCTTGCTATCTTCGATAAAGAACGGGCAATTCTTGCAGGTGTTGTAACGCTCGTCTCTGATTTCCTGTGTTACTTTCCCACCCCTGATGGCATGTCCAGCTGTCTGGAGTAAACCTTTCGCCATTTGGCCAGCAGACGCATTTACCCTGGTGGCATGGCCATGCTTTTTCCTGTTCTCCTCGAACAGCTGCTCCTGCCTCGATTGAGGCCAAGCAGAAACAGGCCCACTCGGAAGTACGCCTGCGCTCCTGAAGTCCTCAATGTTCATGGGTCACCCAAAGCTGGGCTAGGTTGCCTATCAGCTTGTGAGCGGATATAGGATGCCAGTAGTTGGACGGGTAGGACCGCCACCACCGCCCGATTTGGCAGTAATCTTGTTTCCGACCAGTTCGTACTGAACACCAAAAACAGTATTATATACACCAGAAGCAAACTCCCATGGACCAGCTACCATGGTGCCACTTGCTCCATAGTCAGCATCGTCCGAACGTACGACCACGGCGCTTGTCAGCGGAATTTTTGAACTAGCAGACATGCTAGTTGCGTTAAAGAGATTGGTGTCAGTTGCGACGTTTACTGTTGTCCAAGCCATGTCAGATCACCACCCGAGGAGAGTAATAGCCTACTTGATATGCGGAGTTGGTCCCGTTTCCAAAGTATGCGCCTGTCCTGTAACTTTGTCCGCAGTGAAGCAGCCTGGGGTTTGCAGGGATCATCGAATACCCAGGCCCAATGCCCGCCGCACCCAGGGTATCCTGAGCGGTGAGAGGAGTGTAGGTGAGATTGCTTTCGGTTACATTTGAATCTATTGCTACAGAATTGGTTGTTTGATTGTGCCACATGGCTGTAGCTGCAGTTGCAGTGTTCCTTACTACTGAACACCAGCCACCTTCGACAGTCCTAGCTACAAACATTAGGACAAGCTCATAATTGCTATTTGGGCCAGCACATCCAGCGATAAAAAACTCTTGTCCATCAGTTGTATCTTGGGCCAGGAATATACCTAGGTCTATGCCAGATGCGGCCCATGTAGCGGAAGTGCCAGTATTGTTGCCAGCATTGTATGGCCCGTATCCGTTATTGGTCCCGTTGTCTGTCCACCCGTCGTTAACATAAGCGTAGCGAAGTGTCGTACCTTGGTTTGCACTGTAGAAGAAATAGCTGGGCGCACTTGCATAAGGAAGCTCCAGCACAATTCCTATTCTTGAAGCTGGGGCGGTAGAATCAGCAACTCCTTTCTTCTTGATTGGTAAAGCACTATTGGCAGTTATGCTTGCGTTCCCCGAGATTGCTGTTATCCATGCGTCAAGCTTGGTCTCCAGGGCAGGCCAGTAGTCAGTGGAAGCAGTTCCAAAGCCGTCATAAGAAGCCGATGGCCATAATTGATACTCAGCAGTGGGAGCAGCCATCAGCTATCGGCAAATCTGGTATAGAGTTCCTATCAGTTCTCGCCTGGGACAACAGTTGCAGTTACAGTTACGGTCCCGAGCGAGCCAGACTTATTGGTGACTTTCAAGTAAACCTCAGAGGCTGGGGTGGACTCGTCGTTAAAGTAAGCGTAGTGGGGAGTTAGCTTAATCCTCTGGGCTCCAGTAGTTACGACCTCAAGCAGTACACCAGAACCACTTGCTGGTGCCGTAGTCTCAGCCCTTCCGCTGTCGGCAGTCCTGGAGGCAGTGTCACTGTAAACAACCACCCAGGCAGCCTTGTCTGTTTCAATAGCAATGAAATCACCCGCAGCGCCAGTCCCAGTGAGTGTGACATTATCAGAGGCTGCATCGGCAATACTGGCAGTAGTGACGTTGACGGTTTGGCGTGAGCCAACGATTGTTGTAACCTGGCCAAAGGCGTCTACTGTTAGCTGGGCGTTTACGTTCGCGCCAGCCTGGTCCCTTACTGCAACATAAATGGCGTCACCTGGAGTGGTGTCATTATTAAAGTAGGATGTACCAGGGGTGAACAGAAGCGTTGTAGCGGCCGTCACATAAACTTCAGCCAGTACCCCAGAGCTCGTTGCGGGAGCAGTGTTAAAAGGCCTTCCAGCGTCCGCAGTCCTGTCAGCCGCAGAGCCATAGAACACGACCCAAGCATCTAGGTTAGACGTGATCGTCCTAAATATCCCACTGTGCCCAAGGCCTGTGAACGTAGCTGCTCCACTAGCTGCGGTTTGTGTCTCAGTAAGGTACGAGCCAGCTGCTCCAAGGCCACCACCCCCAGCAGGAGCATCTAGCGGTTCCCACTTGCTGTTGGCGTTTACCCAGGTCAGAACCTGGCCATCGGTAGGAGGATTAGTAGCAGTATCTACATCTGTTAAATCGTTGATGCTTGTAGCACCACCACCGCCACCAGCGACAGATACGATGTTTCCGCTAGCGTCAACCGTATAGAGCTTAGCCGCGCCGACTTCTCTGCCGATTACAAGTTCACCCTGTTGTATCTCATCCGTTCCGCCAGACTGGATGGCCGTGATGATTGAAGCCTCTGCGTCGGTCGAGCTCTTGAGGACAATCTTGTCTGGGAAAACGGCCATTTCAGAAACCCGATCGCATTAGGGTTCCTGCTGTAAGGTTAGGTAACGACAATCGGTCTGCACCCTTGTCCACCCCCATCTAATATGGCGCAATACTCATCTAGAGTGCAGGTACCACCACATGGCTCACACCCTGGATCGTCTACACAGGTGCCATTGCTACTGCAAACCTTGCAAGTGGGGCAATCTGCGTGGCAGTTGCACTTAGGAGCAGAGCAATCGATAGGAAGATCAGAGCACTGCTGAACTGGAAGGCAAGTCGTAATCCCTGTGTCGGTATTCGTTACGCAAACGTCATTGGTCACGCAATAATATGTCGGCTCGCACTCTGGCGGCGTGGGTTCTGTCGGTTGTGGAGCAGGTCCACAGGTATCAGCAAGCCACAAGCCACTATCATCACACGAGTAGCAGCGAATCGTCTCATTCGGTTTCGGGCTGCCACACTTGCAGCTGCCAGCTGAGTCTCTTTCGCACTCGCCGAAAATACTGCACTCTTCACAGTCTGGACATCCCTTACCGTCGCAACCAGGATGAATGGTCCCGAAAGAGGCGCCCCAGCTGTCGCAAAAACCGTCACAAGAATTGTTGGACGGAGGGTTCCACGGGTGTATGGGCTTAGGCTCGTCGCACCCAACACCGCCAGAGATAGCCCCAGTGCTGCCGCAGGCTCCTGGAGTGTCGGTTGTGCAGGATTCGACATTGCCCGCACTGGAGCCGCCACAAGCGCCACTTCCGCCGTCGCTACCACCACTTAAGCAGGGGCCGCCAAAACCGTAATCGTCCTGGATCTGTACGCAAATGCCGTTGACACACGCGAAGCCAGAGCCACATTGAGAGCTGTTTATACAACCACGCTGTTCCTGTTGTACTGTTGCGTCGTTGTTTGTGAGATATTCCTGAAAGTACGAACCAGGCCCAATGTCAACCGAAGGCCCTTTAGGTCCCCATGGATTAGCGTTGTTCCAGCTAGGGTTCGTCACTGTATCCAGGCGTCTAGCTATAGTTCCTATCGTAGACTCGGATCAACGTAGTCTGGATCCGTAGTGATTAGATTGATGTCGGTATTCTTGCCAGTATTTGGATCTATCTTTGGCCAGTAAACATCGACGCGCTTAAAATAAAGATCGAATGGACCAGGAACTGTATTGACATCCGCATCGCTAAGGGCGCACCAGAGCTGTCCGATAGTCGAGGTGCCTGGCTCCACTACGCACACTAACTGCCCTCTGACAGCCTGCGTGGTGACGTAGGTTGCGCCATCATCACCAAGATAGCCATACCATCCGTTTTCGCCAACGGCGTCAACAACTGGAATATAGTTTGGGACCTTTTCCGCCCTTATCGTCTCGTCTAAGACAAGTCTTGTTTGATCGATGGCCATGTCAGTTAGGGCGAGGCTAAACGCATCCAGCGGGTACCACTCCTGTCAAGTATATACAATGTGCATACACCATCCTGCTCGTGGTAAAGAACGGCCATCTTGCCAGGTGTTTCTGGTACCGCGAGTGGCTGGCTAAGGTCAGGTGCAGCTGTGAGCACTTCAGCTACCGTTACGGTGCGAGTGCCCCCAGTTGACGTAAAGGAAGGATTGTCAATTGCCATGTCACCACTTGGAGTAGTAGATACCGTTTGCGAAGGTCAGCTCCACTGAGGTGCCTTTCGGAATAGAAGCTGAGCCGATCCTTTTTGTCTTGTATTCCTTGTCACCATAGGCAACAATACCAGCACCAGATTCGTCAAGCTTGATCCAGATACCAGTTACGCTGCCCTCAAAGTCGCCAGCCATTAACTGGCCAGACTCACGCACTTGGATCGTATCAATCCTGTTGGCGTCAGAAACCTGAATCAGCGCAGAGATGTCCATCAGACTGAGTAATAACCGAACTGCTTGAGGTTGAAGTAGAAGGCGCACTCGTTGCCGCCCGACAGTGTAACCTGGTTAGCTGATTGAGCGACCGCGAGAACACTGCCAGCGTTTGACGGGTTGAACACAGCACTGATCGTAAGACCAGTAGGACCGCCACCAGCAGTAATAGCTCCAGCAGCAAGCAGGTCGGTCTCAGAGAGGGTTAAGGTGTCTGAGGTGGTGTAGCCATAGCCAGGCTTGTTCGGTACCTGAGCCGTGATCGCGCCGCCAGAGATAGTCAGGTCAACGGTCGCCCCAATGCCGCTTCCGTCAGTAGTGGTAGGAATGTTCAGATAAGTGCCGTTAACAAGGTTCGTAGAGGACGAGCCAACAGCAAGAGTCTCGATGTTTCCAGTGCCCCAGATCAACATGCAGTGGGTAAACGTCATGTTATTGCCGCTACCGTCATGGGTAAACACTGCGGCCTTCGTGCTCAGTGCTACGCCGTCATCTGCGTAAGAGTTAACATCGCCACTGACGAAACTCAGGGTCTGTCGCTGGTAGCCGCCGCTAGAGGCAATTTCTGCGGCCAAGAACGTAGCGTCGATACCAGGAGTAGCTGGATTATAGCTCTGACCAGGGAGGTTTACTAGGATCGCCTCGAAGTGTGTGTCAACGAAGCGATTGGTGACCTGGGCAGTCAACTCAGCTGCCGAGATTGAAGCTGCGATAGTCATTCCTGCTGCCCGTTTTCAGAGCTAGTGTTCCTAAGTAAAGATGTCCGCATCGACCACAGTAGCGCCCTGTGTTACCAGTACACCATTGTTGCTTGCTGGTAAACCACCAGTACCAGTCGTCTCAACAAGACTGCCTGGGCCATAGATAATACCAGTAGTCCAGACCGTAAAGGTGAAATACTCATTCGTGTGATTAGTGGAAGGTGCTGGCGTGTAAACACCGTCACCACCACCGCTTGGCTGCATCAGAACCTGGAACGTCATGTTCACATCAACGTTGAAGATGACTTCGCCAGAGTTGACATAAGTCTCGTTGATGACCTGGTTCTCCCCAGTAGGGGCACCAGCATTTGGATTGCCAACAGTATTGTCACCGATTACCAGAGTGCCATCTGACACGCCTACCCACAGGCCGTCAGTAATAACAGCTGCGCCGTCCTGGTCTACGCCCCAGGTACATGCGTCCATCCGCATTGCGAGCACAAGGTTCTCGCCAGGGTCAGCATAGCGGAAAGGCATTCCTGGATACCAGCCTGTGGCAATATCGGAGCGAAGCCTTTCTGCAATCTGCAGGCCGTAGGAGTCGCCTCGCACGCAACGCTTCAGGTATTCGGCGTATGCGTTGACTGCGTTCGTCAGATCTGTGTTGTTATCAAACAGGAAAGGTACTGGAACGTTGTTATCAACAGAGTAGGGCCCAGCAGCATTAACAGCTTCATTGTAGCTGGAGCGCCGCAAGATGATCTTAGCGTTCCCCTCTTTCGTTGGCGTCTGAGGAGACTTGACTGTGTCGGGGCTGTTGGGCTGAGTAGTGCTGCTTGTGGAAACACGACGGGTAAAGTTCTTGAGGCCGTTCAGGGCGTCAATTGGGCCCTTCTTGATTCCACTCTGCCTTGTCGTGGGGCTGTTGTAAACAGTTGTCTCCTGTACGCTGGAGTTATTCTCCGCATACACAACGTTCTCAGTTCTACTGACTCGATACAGCTTTTTATTGTTAATAGTTGTAAAGTCCTGAGGCGCACCGTTGACAGTACCAGCTCTCCAGTCAAATGGCTGAGCACCAGCCAGCTCGGTTTGATACTGATCGGTAATTGTTTTAACGAGCTCGTTAGCTTCCCCGTAGTAGTTGACGGCGATGCTCTTCGACAGGATAATCTCCTCGGTCCCATTCATTGGGCAGAAGCCGTTAGGATTGCAAGCCGTCGAATAGGTTGAGCGGCAGAATGCAAACTCATCCGCGTAATACTGACTGTTGGCTTCTAGAGCAGGACCTATGACCTGCGTAATAACCGTTGAAACCTGTCCAGCAGGCCCTTTGTATTCTGTTGTGCTGGTCTCTTGGCGATGAGCAGCAAGTAGCTGAGGGCTAGAGACAAGGCTGTAGCCTTCATTGCAGGATGTAGGGGCATCAGAGCCAACTGGTGGGGCAGGGGTGTTGCCACAGGAGTTGCTGGTGCCAGTAGAGGGAGACCACTCCGTAATACCACCAGAGCCAGTGAATCCGTCAGTGGGGCGCTGCCGCTCATAAATGGTAGCGGGATAAGTAGTCCAATAGTAGGAATCCGTTACGACAGTATCGATATTACTGGCTGAGTCTGAAGCATTGGTCGAATAGCTATATCCAATGTTGATGTCATCAGGAATCGACTTCGAGGCAGCTAGCGGCTTGACCGACTCCGCTGTCCTGCCAAGCACAGACACCCATACGCCAGCCTCTACGCCAGAATCGCTATCGGTGCCAAAGAGATTGACTACCTGCAGGACTCCAAGATTATCCTGGTAAAGAACCTTGCCAGCAGCGATAAAGCTTCCACGAATACCTTGGATCGTTTGCTGTACGATGTCAAGATCAAGTGGGGCGAGAGCTAGGAGTTCGTCGTAGTTGTCTGTAAGGATTGATAAAGCAATACGACAACCGATCTCTACGGCCAGCACTGCCTGTTCGGGATCGTATGAAGTATTCAGTACATAAAAGTACCCACGAGGGTGCCTCTGTAGTGCTTGACCTGCAATGCTGACATCCAGGGTGCAAACAGTTCCTCTCTTGAACTCGTTCCTGTCGTAGTCCTCGTAAGGGCCTGCACCATCAAGATTTGCAAGAACGAGCGTTCCACTTGTCACGGCGAAGCCGCCCTGGTTTGCGCTGGAGTCAGAGA
>Ga0070749_10002839_pt1 | contig 11617 bp, 5 predicted proteins | sample VirMetDEL_Nov_18_FD_75180 | JGI IMG/M metagenome (GOLD analysis project Ga0070749, IMG submission 75180) | Aqueous microbial communities from the Delaware River and Bay under freshwater to marine salinity gradient to study organic matter... | ecosystem: Environmental > Aquatic > Marine > Coastal...
GTTAGACCACCAGCCAGCAGTGGAGTTGCAGTTCTTGGGGATTATTTAAATACTTATATTAACCATACCGTAGTTTGTGATGACGGAGTTGATCTGAGGACTAATAAACCAGCTCTGCCTAAGATGGAGCCTCGCAATGATTTGCTTAACCGTATGGAGCCAGATACTAATAAGGTGTTTCTAACTAATAGACACTTTAAAAAATACTGCGCTGAGCACCAGATTCACTACAAAGACGTACTAAAGACGTTGAAAGCAGAGGGCTACTTCTTAGGGACTATGAACAAACGGTTATCTAAGGGCATGAAGATAACTACACCCCCAGTAAATTGCTTATGTTTTGATATGAAAGACAGCGAACTAGCACAAAGTATTATGCAGTCTGAGTTAGACGATGATAATAGAGAAAGTTCAGTATGAGATTGATTGGGCCAAATTTAAGCGGGGTACATCATTTTTTATACCCTGTTTAAACCCAGTGCAAGCCAAACGTAGCATACTTGAAGTTACTAACCGCTTGAAATATAAGGTTTTATTTAAGGTAGTTATCGAAGAAGGAGTGCGGGGTTTACGTGTATGGAAATTATAAGTAGAATAGCACTTAGCTATACACTCTTCCTCCAGTATAGTTAGACGAATCATTAGTTCGCTCCTTCTGATTTGTCCTTGTGTTGGGAACCCCCTGGTTAACGCTAGGGGGTTTTTTATTTCTCGTAGTCTGGAAAGACAGCTGATTTAAGGGTTATAGGCAGGATAGCCTTCTCTGAGTTAGGACTCTTCAACATTAATCCGTCTACCGCTTTAAGCCTAGCTTGTTGTCTTTGAGTTAGGGAAGTTGCTAGTGTAGTCCCCTTAATAGCATATTCGCCATTACGTACATTGAATCTTCCTATGTCTTCCCACAACTCCGCTAATCGTTTTTCTGCGTCCGTAGTATTTTCTCTGGTCTCCAGATCTACGGCTATTTTGTTATATCTACTTATTAGATCAGTTCTTTCATCCAGTATTGCTATTTCTAAATCTTTAGCTAATAAGTTCTTCTCTCGTATTTCCGCAACTTCTGTGCTGGAAAAGCCCAATGCAGTACCTATTAACTTACCAGTGTGGTACCACTCAGCTTCTCTTAATGTGTTTAATTGTCGTGTTCTTTCACCTTCTTCTGCTAGCCTAGAAGATTTTACAAGTCCTCTAACTGCGGCTGGCAACATTTTCTCAGCACCTTTTTTGAAGTCCCCATTAGCAAAATCTTCTGTTATAGCTGTATAAAAATCTCCAACTAATGCACCTGCTGGGCCAAATATTTTTTCCTTTACGCCTCTGGTTAGCATTTCTTTTAGGTCATCAGATGATCTACCACTCGTAAAAAACAACCCATCCAGAGAAGTTGAAGAGCCTATATTCCAGTCAGTAACCGCAGATATTGGCCCTAGTTTAACCGCTCTTTGAAGTGTTAGAGCTTGTTCTCTAGTCAAACCAAAAGCATTTGCCAGGCTACTGTCTGGGCCGAAGTGTGTAGGTATAAACCATTCTCTAAACCACAAGTCTAGATTGCGTTTACCAAGCGGATGCCCATCATCATCTTCATCGTACCACTGGTCTTCTTCCTCATCATCCGGCCTAAACATTTCTCTCATACCTTCAAGCAAACCCATTAAAGTAGAGTATTGCCATAGACCCGTAGCACCTGCAAACAAGAAAGCCATACCTTGAGCGCCAAAGAATTTAATTGCTGCATCTCTCTTATTGGAGTTACCTTCTATAAAAGGAAGCATGTTATAAAAATTACGAGCCATAAACACAGTCATATTTATTGGGAATGTCATGAACTGTGCTGGTATTCTTATAAGCGCTGTTGCGCCTCTTCCTTTTAGTAATTCTGCTTTGTTAAATTGACCATAATCAAATAGAGCTTCATAAGTTAGATCAATTGCGTTTAATGTAGCTCTACGTGCAGCTGCACGAGGAGAGGATATTTTTTTATCTTTACCCATTAATTCACTAATCGCGTCTTCTTTAGTATATCTACCTGTGTCGACTAGGAATTTGTTCTCCGCCATTAAAGCTTTTATTGCTTTAGTCTTTCTTCTATATGGCGCATACAACGCTTCTACTGCTTGAGCGCGAGTCATACCCTCATTAGCATCCATTATTTTAGCTAGCTCTCGCTCATACCCTTGCATCTGTAGTTCCATTTCAAGATCTAAACTATTCATAAATAATAGCTGTCTTGTGGCACGTTCTGCTTGGTAGAAAGCAGCGCCCATAAACTTAAACATGGTTCTAGTGCCCCTTGAAACAACATTGTTGTAGGACTTGGTTGGCACCCTAGAGCGTTGACCTCCTACTTCTGAAGCAAAGTTTTCGTTAAACATATCCAGTCTATCCGCAGAGTCTATGGCGTTTATGTACCACTCTCTATAATCAGCTGGAATATTTTCTAATACGTGCTTAGTTTTTCTTAAATCTGGTTGTTCAAAAGCTATTTTGAGTTGCCCATCTGCTCCAGTCTTAAACGACGCAAACCTGTTGTACAGATTTAAATACTTAAGAGAGTTCCCAAACGCTTTTTGCATACCAAATCTAGCAGCTAATACTGGTAACCCTACTATAGGCAGCTGAGTAAACTGAACTAATGCAGACTTTGCGGAAGTGAGGTAGTAAAAGAACGCCGCTTGATTTCCAAACCTAACTAAGTTTTCTATAGCAGGAGCGTCTAGCGGATCACCATGCACATCATCCATGGCTCTAGTTACCAATCTATCTACATACGCTCTTGCTTTAAGTATATTCTGACCACCTCTACCTTTAAGTTCATCGTAAGCAGAAGCTATCGAACCGCGTAGTTGGTTATCATATTTTATTTTTGCCAACTGATTTGTAGCTTGCTGGTTGGTTGTTAAGAATATTCTAAACGCATCGTCTGAAAAACCTGCAGTACCTTTTCGTTTGATAAATCTTTTTCTCATACTTTGTTCTGGCAAAGTTCGTAGGTACAACTGATAAATTTCGTTCTTTATTGACTGTATGTTATTTAATGATCCTTGTTGTGTTGTAGGATCTATTACAGTGTTTTTATCTATTAGGTCAAATATATTGCGCATCATGTCAGAGCTTTCATTATCTTTTTTGCCCGACAGCTGATCTCGCAATTGAATATTGTCCCCTATACTTGTAATTAATTCGTTTTCAAGTTCTTCTATAGGACGAGTGTCTTGGGGATTTTGTCTTTGATATTCTCGTATTACTTCACGTTTCTTAGCATTTCTTGCTACAGCACTTTCAAACATTTCAAATACTCTTTTTGACCCTTTACCGTAGTCTAAGTAGTAATCTCCAAAACGCATCAATGGAAAATACACGCCGGAATTTATAGCTTTAAGCATATCTGCTTCTACTGAAGCTAGGATATTTTTCTTTGCTTGGTCTGACAATTCTTTGGTGTTGCGTATTCTTTGCACTAATGCGTCATAGTATTCTTTGAAGTTTTCTCTGTACCGCAGTTTTACCATTCTATATATCTTACCGGCTTCACCTTGCGTATCTTTGTTTAACTGCTCCCAACCTTGATACTCATCCGCATTTCTTTTAGCCGTCATAAACCCTTTATAGAATATACGTAGTTGAGTAGCACGTTTAGTAGCTTCTCTTTTACCGTATTTACGTTGATTTTCTGATTCTTTTTTATTATTCATCAACGTAGTAAATTCTTTTAGTTTTGCATCTCCTTTTAGCGCTTGTTCATACGTAGTAAATTTATTACCGTCAATATCGTATAAAGTCGATAGCGCCATAGAATCACTGAGCGCTCTATTAATCTTGCTGCCAAACTTTCTTATAAACCTACCATATATATCAGCTTCAGCGGCTAACATTCTTAAACGCCTAGTGCGCTCACCAGCTATACTTCTAACCACTGCTTGTATACGTCTAAGACCTTTTAGCCCATATAGCCTATTACCTAAATCTATTATTGTTTGTGAAGGTAATGAATACAAAACAGCTTTAAGAGATGGGATTGAAATAGCATCTTTTATAGCAACTAAAAAATCTACAGTCTTTTCTAGGCTACGCTGCTTATACAAATCAGACATAGCGTCTAAAAAGGTTATAGCTGAACTTGAGGAAAATAATTTTCTTTTTGCGGTAGCCTCTGTCTGAGATTCTTTCTTTGCGTATGCCACTATATTAGCGGGTGGGCTTAAACCGAATGCTTCTTTATCTAGTACCCGATCTGTTAGCACTACCAGTTGCTCAAATGCAGAACCAATCTTTCCCTCAAAACCAAACATTTCTCTAACAGCTTTAACAAACTTGCTTAAGAACCCTTGGTTGGTGTTGGTAGCAGGTATCGTCTGTAGTATTTCTTGCATTACTGGGTGCGATATTCCATAACTTACAAACTCTGATACATTAGAAAATGCTCCAGCCCCAAGGAAAAACTGCTCTTCTCCGGTTAGTGTCCCGTTTTGTTTTTTGTTTTCTAGATGTTCACGAGCACGATCAGTAAGTGTCTGTAATTCGGCTACAGCCTTTCGTTGCTTTGGTGGTAATACATTAGGGTCTCTATTATATTGCTCTATTATTCTAGCTGCGGCACCGTGCAAAGCTTCATGCAAGAAAGTCTGGTTGTTTCTACCGTCGTTAGCATCGGCAGATTTAGAAAGGTTTATAACTCTATCGCCTGCTGTTGTTTCAACATAACTTCCAGCGTTCTCACCCATTTCAGCAGCGTCTACAAACCTAACCGATACATTCCTTAAGAATGGTTTTAGCCTTTTTGCGATCTCCTGCTCAAAGCGAGTCGAATCCGAAGATCGTGCAATTGCGTCTAGTACATCTACTCCGCGTACATCCCTAGCTTCACCTTCCGTTGCTATTGTTTCTAACGTGTCGTACAGAGGGTTTATAGCAGGTGCTTCGAGTTTTTTACTAGATGGGTTTTGTTGTGGCACATCTTGAGGTTTTCGATCTTGGCTATTTTGTCCGGGTATAGTCTCGCCACCGTCTAATATATCAGTGCCTCTATTTGTACCATCACCAATAGCTTGTCCTTGATTATCTATATTGTTTTCGGCGTCAATTTCGTTCTCGCTAACTTGTGCAGATGTATCTTCTAATATATCTTCAGAGCCAATATAAGGATCAAGGTCTCTAGCTGAATACTCATCAGCTATTTCAGCTTCGGCCCGCTCAAATATTTCTGCGTTACTAAGTTCTGCTCTAGTAAAACTTTCTCTACTACGTAAAAGGGCATCCCAAGTTTCTCTTTGTGCTGCTGTAGTAGGATCTTTAATTGCGTCTATTATTTCTCTTGCCTTGGCGTCTGCTAACGCATCAGCTTCTTGTTGCAGTTTTATTTCTTTGGCCCTTGCTAGTATCGCTTGTGTAGCACTTGCTGAATAAGCTTGTTTTAATTCTTTACTTATTTGCACCGCTTCCCGTTTGTATTTTTTATCTGTTATCCGTACCTGTTTTGGTTCCGCAGGTTTTACATCAACAGTCTCATCTACATCAGCCTGTTTGACTTCTACGGTAGGAGTTTTAACAACTAACTTATCTCTACGTGCTTGTAGTTTTTCTAAAAGTTCTTTTCTGGTAGGCGCTTCCGCTATTGGTTTTTTATCTTGGAACGCTCTCCAGTAATCACTTTGTGATGGTTTAATTACGGATATACTAGGTTCGTCAGCTACAGTCCATTCCGCAGCATCAGTCCCCATACCATTACCTTGCCATGCACGCTCTTTTTCTTTTTTTAGCTTTATAGGTTTTCCGGCAGTTGGAGTTTTAGGTTCTTCAGCTACTGTTTCTTCAGCTACTGTTTCTTCAGCTACTGTTTCTTCAGCTACTGTTTCTTCAGCTACTGTTTCTTCAGCTACTGTTTCTCCGGTTTCTACCGCGTCTGCTTTCTCCTGCTCCTCTTGTGCTACTTGGGCGTCACTTTCTTTTGTAACCCCTGCTTCAGTGGCTGCAGATGAATCTTGTTCTGGCCCTATTACTGATGTGTCGTCGGAAACTTCTTTTTCCGCTTTTTTCTCTTCGCTATAAATTTCTCCAGCTTTTTTAAGGGCTTCTTCTTCTGATTTACCTTCAGCTAGCTGCTCGTTAACTATGCTGTCAAAACGATCAATTAACTCGAATGCCTCTTCATCAGACATATCCTCATTGGCTTTAATTCTTTTCTCAAGTTGTGCTATTGCATCGTTTTTAAGTTTTTGTTTTCCGGCAGCAGTTGCAATGTTGACACCCTGTGCGCCTAATGAGCCTATTGCCTCCGCAACAGCTGAGTCCACTACCTCTACTAAATTGTCACCGGTAAAGATATCACCCGTACGCTCGTCTAGGTAATATTGTCCAGTCATATCTGCAACTTGTTGTAGCGCACCAGTAATGGCTTCTTCTCTCGCAGCTTTAGGAGTTTGCCTGAGAGCTTCCCAAGCTGCTTGCCTTACCGTTTCTGATTTTTGTATCGCTTTTTCACCAGCTTCCGCAGCTAGTTTCTTCTTAAATAATCCACTTAAAACTCTGGTAGGGCCAAACACATCTAACGCGCCTTGACCTAAAGCCACTAACGTAGATGTTTGTGCGGTGTCTGATAAATATTTAATGATTGCATCAGCCCGCTCTTCTTGGCTTGTCATATTCTCAGTAGTCTTAAGAATATACTCTAAACGTTGCTGCGACTGCTCTGGTAAAGCTTGTATTGTAGATACTGCTCCAGCACCGACAACAGCACCGACAGGCCCACCTACTATACCGCCACTGATACCGCCTACTAAAACTGGTAGATACTCAGCCGCTCCAGAACCAATCATATAACCTGCGTAATCTAGAAAATCTTCAATACTTCGTATGTCAGACGCTCTTCCAACTCGTGGAGCATCTCTAGCTGCTGTTTCTTCAGATGCTTCTAAAGCCTCTTTGTAATTTTCATTAAAGCTTTCGGTATCTTCAGCTATGGTGTTTTCTAAGTTACTCTTTACTGTTTGCCTACGCTCTTGACTAAGTTTTTGGTAATTAAGAATTTGATCTGGACTTATAGTGGCATAACCTTGCGCTGCCTTAGAAGCAGACCCATAATCAAAACGCTCCCCTGCATCTATTCGGTCGTATATAGCTTTTAACGCCGAGTTTCGATCAATACGTATGGAATCATATTGCATCCCAAGCCTATCAGGAATAGCGCCTATCCTGTCTATAGCAGCAGAAAAACCTGGGCCAAACTCTCTAAAGAATGGCAGCCCACCTCTATCTTCTGGAGCTTCTTGCGCAATTTGTTCAGCCGCAGTTTCAGTTGGTTCTATCTGAAGAACTTTTGGTATTAAAGAGCCAGCTTCTGATGTGGCAAATGCGTCTGGATATCGTTCTTCAATTATAGAACGTATTTGTTCGTCAGTATGATCCTGCCTAAACAGCCCTATTTTGCCGTCTGGCAACCTAATACGTCTTGGCTCCATCTACAAACCCTTTATTGCTTGTACAGCTGTGTAAAGTCTTCTTCGCCTTCTGGGTTCGGCCCCAAACTACTGCTATTTGGGCCACCTAAAATTGTAGTGTTTTGTCTTATGGCGTTTAGCGCACCAGTTACATAGTTACGTACATATGTATCTAGGTCAGGTTTATCACGTCCAATTGGTAATTCATTCCAAGTTTTATGCGCTTTTTCATACGCATCGCTAATTATGGTAGCAGCAACAGTGTCAAATTTAGCAGCATTAACTACAGCGGATTGTGCGTCGTAAACGGCCCGTTGTGCCATGTTTTTAATAGCAGCTTCGCTGTATTGATCTCCGTATTTTTCTCTTAAGTACGCTACAAAATTGTTAACCTGCCTTTGGTTTGAGTCTGGAGCGTTAACCTGCATCTCTACAGCTTTTAGCGCATTTTCTCTCTGCAGTCTATTTTGTTCACCTTGGAACATGTTCTGCAGTTCAAGTCTAGCACTGGTATAGATATGCTGTTTTTCAGCTAGACTAAAGTCATGTTTGCGCTGTAGCTTACCTTCCGTAGCTCTAGAGTATATGTCCATAGCCTTTAACCTTTGTTGCATATATCTATCTTTTTCTCTTTCTCTAGAGTCATACTCTCGTTGCGCTTGATTTTCTTCTGATTTAGATATGAGATCTAGCATCTGCATATCTTTTCTAGCATCAATATCCATACCTGCTAGAAGACCTTTATTTCTTTCTTGTAAACTTACAATTTTACGTTGGAGATCGTCTCTTGCGTCGCCCTTATATTTGTCAAGCGCGAGTGTAAGATTTTGTATTTTTCGTTTATTCCTTAACACATCAAAAGTAGCACGTTTATCCATAGCCTCTTGTCTGTCTTTTCGTACGCCAGCTAAAGCAGTTTCAAGGCCAGGTAAAGCTTTTGTCCCCGCTTCTCCAGCTGCTTGAAGTGCGTAAGGAGATTTAGAGGCAAGTAGTTCAGAGCCAAATCTCACCAAAAATATTGACGCTGCTTCGTTTACTCTTGCCGTAGCTCTGTCTTCAGCGGCTTTGTAGTAATCTAGCGCAGCTTTTTCTTCTTCGCCAAGCTCGTCACTTACCAAGTTATTTATTTCTTTGGCTGTATCCTCTAATGAAGTAGTACCTGCTAAGTCTGCACTTGAGCCTTTCATAAAGTCAGGTATATAAGACTCTATAGCTTTAGTTCCTTTTGTTTCTCTGTCTTTTTTGGCTTTTGATACTGTAGTTTCTTCACGTATGTTGTTAACAGTTTCTGCAGACGCGCCTTCACCATCCACTAATTTCTTAATGTCAGCGTAGAATGCGCCTTCTTCTGTGTTGTCCTTAGTCCCAACCGTTCTTGCGTCTTCTAAGCTTTCCTTTATAACATCTTGAGATGTACGTGGTGTAACTTGTTCTTTTTCTTTTACAACTTCAGTAGTTTGAGCTTTCGGTACAGATACGAGTTCTTCTCTTGCTCGCTCAGCATCCTGTACATTCGTTCCTTTTACATTCGTTCCTTCTACATTCGTTCCTTCTACGTTTTGTGGTTTAGCTCCTGGTAATGAATCTAGTCCAATAAAATCAAAACCATTATCTTTTTGCGGCCCTGAATCTCTTTGTAAATATTGAGAAGGCATTCTTAAGTATTCTGGTAGCGGCTCAGCTTCTTCTACACCAGTACCGAAAGCACTCTCTAGCTCATCGTATCTATTTTTAAATGCTCCTACAAATGGGTCAACCACGTGTTTTTGCACATCCCTTGGCAACTCATATTCTTGGGTATATGGTAATACGGGTTGGACCATTTCTAATTCAGATACATTACCTCTTGGCACCCCTTTTTCAGTTAAATAAACCCCCATACCTTCTGTATCGTCTGTGTATTGTCGACCTAGTGGTTTAGTATTGTTTAGCGATTCATTAACTTTTGCTAATTCCGCACGAATTGCGTCTCTGGATTCAAAGTTTTTGTATGTTTGAGGTAATTGTGCAAGTGCTGTTTCCAGCTGACTTCTACGTTGTAACAGGGCTGCTCTATCCGCAGGTCTACCACCCTCAGCAAATGCAACCAGTCCACCGCCAGCTGCAGAAGGCATCATATTAGGATTGGTCGGGATTCTATCCATACCCCTAGCTCCCGAACGAGGAGCGTAACGTTGCTGCATCGCTGCCATTTGAGCCGCTTGTGAAGTAGCCCCCATGCCTTTAGATGCTAACTGAGGAGGTAATTGTGGCTGTTGAGGCTGCTGTTGTTGAGGTTGTTGAGGTTGCTGTGGGCTTAATACCTGTGCAGCCACTGAAGGCGGATTAGCATTTTCTAACGCCTGTGCATTTCGCACTCTGTCTATATACATACCAGCCGTGACAGCCTCTAACGGAGTAATTATCCCCGCTGTTGCAGCTTCTCGTAGTTTCTGCTTGTTAAACCCGTATTCTTTAGCGACCTCTTCGGGCGCATTCATTGAGAATGGTTTTGCGTCTCCGAACATTACTAACCTCCAATATTTATATTCTTGCCTAGGTTATATAGACCTAGACCTGCAAGACCAAGACCCGCTGCTTGTGATGCAAGTGACGGAGGGGGTGCATAAGTTGTTGTAGTTGAGCCAAGTTGTACCGGAATACCTCGCATTAAGTTGCTAAAGTACCCCAACTGCTCCATTGGGTAATCTCTCTGGCGTAAGAAATCAGCATATGCCAAATCCTGAAGAGACTGTCGTTGTGCTCTTTGTTCTGCTCCAGCAGCAGCTTGCGCCTGTATTCTTTGTAAGTTAGCTTGTTGCTCAGCCTGTCCTAGTTGGCCCAGTGTCTGCCCTGCTTGTCCTAACTGTTGTGCGCCTTGTAAGCCTATTTGTTGCCCCTGTAAGCCTGTTGAAATGCCACGTAACCCAATATCTGCGCCAAACTGCTGTGCTTGCTGTGCCTGTTTAAAGGCATCTTGCATACCTGTAGCTTGAATAGCGCCGAGTTGTTGTTGTAGGTTTCTTTCTCTTTCAGTCTGGGCAAGTAGCTGTCGAGCGCCGCCGTATGTACCCCGCCTAGCAGATGCAAGGTTTGCACCCAGTTGAGCTTTCTGTGCATCCCGCATGGCCTCTTGCTTTTGTACATCAAGGACGTTCTGCATATAAGGTGACATATATGCTTGCATAGCAGCTGGGCTTGTAGCCATTGCTTGATATTGTTGTCCGGCCCCCGCACCGATTGCACCTAGCCCAGCACCCATTTGCCCATAATTAACGGCTTGTTGCCCTGCACCAGATACCATACCAGTAGCCTGACCAAACTGCTCCGGGGTTCGCATACCAAGTGTTTCTTGTTGTGCGGCTTCTTGTCCCGGAGTAAATCCAGCAATTCTCTCGCCTCCGTACGGCGTATATGGCCTATACGACTCAGCTTGAGCACGTTCCATTATGTTTTCAAAATATGGCCTCGCGTACTCAGGTAGATTTGTCTGGTTTACGTTTTGTGTTGTTGGTTGCCCACCGCCGCCACCACCTTTACCCATGCTTTTCTCCTATTCCTGCGTCACCAGCAGGTAACTGAAATGTATGCCACAACGATTTATGTCCGTCATCTTTAAATATCTTTAGCCATCCTGGGCGTGCAGTAGCTTCAATGCCATCACAGTTATTATCGTATGCCCAACACTGTAACAATTTCAACATATCATCTTTCCACTCATCTAACTCTACACCACCACAAAATACAAGAGATAAATACTTTTTCCTTGGGTACGTCATAATATTTGTTACAACTGCGCCCTTTATCTCTTCATCATCAAATGCTACCCACAACGTATGGTCATAATCTGTTATGCAATCTAAAATATCTCCAACTTCATATCTACCATGCGTATACTGTGCAGCACCTTCTAAATACTTCTCAACTTTATCCCAACACTTAAATACGTGATCTGGGGGTACCATTGAAACTTTTATCATGCAGCGGCGGTAAGACCCTTTAAGTATTTATCTGCCCCTGAAGGCTTACCTCTTTCTGCATTTCGTCTTGCCTTATGTACGTTATCCATCATTGCATAGAGCTTTCTTGCCCCTGCATCTGAAGATCCATTTCCTATTTCTGATACTGTTCTAGCATCAACAACAAACTCTCCATCTGCTAGTCTTGCTGGCTGATTCTGCCCTATTGTGGCAGGTATACTATCA
>Ga0070749_10002840_pt1 | contig 11616 bp, 8 predicted proteins | sample VirMetDEL_Nov_18_FD_75180 | JGI IMG/M metagenome (GOLD analysis project Ga0070749, IMG submission 75180) | Aqueous microbial communities from the Delaware River and Bay under freshwater to marine salinity gradient to study organic matter... | ecosystem: Environmental > Aquatic > Marine > Coastal...
CGAATCTCCTCGATGGTCTTGCCGCCGTAGCCGTACAGCTCGCGGCGGTCGCTCCAACTGTCGAGCAGGACGCAACGTCCCGCCGTCACGACCTTGATGCCTTTGGCCGACGCGAACCCCAGCCAGTATTCGGTACAGGCCCGGCCAGCCTCTCCAGCATTCTGGTTCGGGTAGGCGTAGTCGCAGCCGAACATCCAGATCTCGGGGCGCTTCTCATAAACCGCGAGCGCCACGGCATATGCCACCGTGCTGTTCAGATACGGCAGGGACACCATCCCGAGAACCTCTTCGAGCGGGAACGCCACGCTGGTGGGGAACCGGGGATCGGGCACGCCGGTGTAAATTGGAACGCCCAGTTCCTGGTATCGCTTCGCCATCACCGGGTCGGGATCTATGACCACGTCCTCGGGGGTTTCGTGGTAGCCGGACATGCTCCCCTTGGGGATAGTGAACCCGTCGATGTAGTCGCCGAGCGGGTCGATATGGAACGCACGGTCGCAGCGGATCACCGTCGACATCGTATTGATCCCCCAGATCTCGTGATCCGCGATCATCGGTCGGTTGGCATCCAGCAAATTCATGTGCATGTAGCTGATATGCGAATTGCCCATCGCCACGATGCACACGGGCTTGGGTTTGGACAGAGCAACCGCCCCCGATTTCTCAGGGGCGGCTTTACTCGTCTTCCGGCTCTTCGCCGGTTTAGGCTTGGTCGACGCCATACAGCGTTTCCTTCGCGGATGCGTCGACGATCATCGTCAGAGTGACGTATGTCGACCCATTCATGGTCGTCTGCGGATCAATCGTGCCGCGAGTGTCGCCCTTGGTCGCGGTGGCGGCGGTTGTCACCCCCACCACGAGGGTTCCGCCCGTGACGGACAGACCGTTTTCGGTATGGCCCGCGCACTTGCCCAGATCGTCAAGCAGGTACGGCAGGCCGAGAATGTCAGCGGTGCCGATGTTGATGGCATCGCCCGCCGTCGTCGTGGCGAGATTCGAACTGGCACCCGACACAGTCAGAAACGCCTTCTGCCCGTTTACGGTGCCGGTCGGACCGACGATGTCCTCGGAGAGCGCTTCGCCGTACTTGTCGGTGCCGCTGATGGTGAACGTCACGCTCGAATTGTCCGCCGTCGCGGTGATGGACACCGCCCGAGGAACGTCGAACGTCGCCACACTCGTCGAGACCAACGCCCCGTTGAGAGTGAAGCTCCCCCCGGCTGTCGCCGTGGTGTAGGCCCCGTCCACCACACCGTCCGCGTCCAGCGTGGCCGGAGCGCCGAGTTGCACGACCACCGCCACAGCGGATTCGTCATGAACCTGGACGCCCAGGTCGTGTCGACCCGCCGGGTTGCTGGAGCCGAGGATGTTTCGACCGTAGTAAGCGCCACCGATCTGAAGGCCGTCTTTATGGTGGGTCATATCTGACCTCCCTTGCTAGGGGGCGGCCACCGCCGCCCCCGTTGAACGGTCTCCGAGCTAGACGCCCGCAGTACCCCACACGCAGCGCGGGTCGGTCCATCCGGGGATGTACCGTTCCGTGCATTTATAGCGCATGGAGTCGGTTTCGAAATCACCTTCCATCGACTTGTCCATCGGACGGCGCATGGCCAGACGCAGGCCCTTGGGGGCGTCGGTCTGGATCCACCAAGCCGTGGACGACGTCAGGCGGGTGAGCGTGGTCGCGCCCTTGCGGAGCAGTCCCATCGACCGAACGGGGTTGATGTCGTTGTCCGCCGTGCCCGGGCGCAGAGCCGTCTTGAGGATGGTCTCCGCCTGGAACATATTGTCAGGGCTGACGATCAACTGCTCCGGCACCAACCGGATCTTCAGGCCGTTGTTGTTAACGGCCTTTCGGATCTGGATCAGCATCTGCTCCACCGACGTCTGCGAGAGGTTCGCCGCCGTCGCCAGTTGATTGCTGAAGTTGGAGTTCTTAATCGGATGCGCGGTGTTCACGAGGGACACACCGTCGCCGCCGACGTAGGAACTGTTGAACGCTCGGTTCAGGATGTTCGCGCAGAGCGTCTCCTTGGTCTCAATCATCGACTGAGAGAGATGCTCCGAGAACGTCCGACCGATGGAGATATGATCCCCGTCTTCGACCAGCACGCGCGTCAGAGCGAATGCGAGGCCGTAGACCCGGTAGACGTACCGCGCGAGGAAGAGCACGCCACCGGCATCGTAGGTCACCGGAGTGCCGTCAGGCAACTCGGGGGCCGATCCGAAACCGTACATCACGGGCTCTTCATGGTAATTCCGGGGCGTGCCTCGGAACTGCTTGAACACCGCCTTCCACTCATCCCCGCGTTGGGAATAAATGCCGTCGAAGGCCTCGTTCATGATCGGTTCAACGATGGACTTGAACCGAGTGGATGTCATCGGGGTTGCCATTGATCATCTCCCCATTAAATCGCGGCACGATCAGCGGTATAGGTATGCTCGCTGATCCGCACGTAAACGCGGGTGTAGGTGTTACCCCAGTCCTCGTTCACATCGTTGGAGAGATCCACGACGCGGAAGCCCGCGTTGTTGCCCGCGCCCACAAGAGAGGCGGACAGCGTGCAGGACGACAGACCGGTGTCGGTCGAACCGTTCGTGGCGTTCGAATGGTCAGCCTGATCGCCGATCGCGGTCTGGGCGAGACTTCCGTCGCACTCACACTCGTAGATGATCGACTGATCCGTGTACACGTAACAATAAATGTCCGTGTTGGCCTTGGTCGTGGTCGAGGCGGGCCAGTGCGCGCTGACGACCTGACGACCCTGAGCGTCGGTATACTCGCACCCGGCGAAGACGCCGAGAATGCGGTTACCGGCGGTCGCCGGGACGATCAGGCCAGCGGTGCCCATCTCGATCGGTTGGTTGCAGTAAATTGTCGTGCCGTAACCAGAAGCGAGACCACCTTTAATGATCTCATGCTGGACGGGACGACCCGATTCGGTCCGCACGGGGCGGAAACCGAAAGGAGCGGCTGTATCAGCCATGGTGGGGTCTCCCTAGGTTTCAAACGTCGGTTTCTTGGGCACCTTGCCCAGTTCCCTGATCGCCGCACCCACCATCACGTTCGAACCATACTCGGTTAGCTGATCCTCCATGGCCCCGACATCCTGGCGGATGGCTTGCTCGGTACCAATCGGCTCGTTGTGATGCACATGCATCATGTAAGCCTCGTAGATGTCCTGCGGAATCTTGAACAGGACCATCTCCCGGATCTGCACGCCGTTCGCGAACTGACCTTCCTTGACCTTCCCGAACTCAAAGTCGGGGCCGACCTCGTCGGCAGTGACCAATTCGTAGCCCATCCGCATTCGGTTCTGGATGGAGTCCTGCACGTTGGTTGTACTCAACCAGCACAGGTGCCATCCGTCGATCTTTGGGGGTTCCGGCAGAATGTCGAAGTTCATCGGGGTGATCAGCGTCCCAGTGTTATCGTCACGGGTCGCCCTTGGATCATCCCCACCTCGTTTTCCCGCCCTACGGGACGACCGGGGGTCGTCGTCGGTTCGCTCTCGCCGCATCGCGCGCCTTCCGCTCTTCGGCTTCTCGTTGAGGGGTGTTAAATCCTCATCTCCGCCGCCGGTCGCGCGCTGTTGCGGTGGCAGGCCGTCCTCATCATCGAAGATCGGCCCGATCGCTTGCGTCTTAGGTTCGCTCATTTTTAGTCTCCCTGTCAACCCGTCGCGCCAGCGGCGCTCTGACGGTAGCGTTGAATCATCTCTTTGCGCTTCTCGGGTTCGTCCCACATTCCGAGGTCTTTCAGGTGGTTAATGTACTCTCGGGGGATGCCGTTGATGTCATCAGCCCCGCTTCCGACACCTCGGTCGTCACCGCCTCCGCCAGCGTTTGGAGACCTCCGACCCCTGTTGCCCCTCGGACGCGGCGCGGGTTTCGCCGGTCCGTCATCATCCAGATCGCCGCCACGCCGACCCGCCGGGAACCTATCCGGCAGGGCTCTGCTCGCGCGTGAACGAAGCTCGTCCCAGTATTCCTTCTGAGACGGGTCGAACCCCTTGTTGGTGAGGGCCGTATCGAGCGCGTCCACGATCAGGCTGTCCTCGTCCTGCCCGCCGACCGTGTACCAGGATTTGTTTTCCTCCATGAACGCCTCGGCATGACGCCGGACCGCCTCGTCGACCTTCGGCGCACTAGGCCGCCCAGCGCCCTTCGTGACCTGCCACTTATAGGCCTTGAGTTGCCGCTCCTGATCGCGGAAATCAGCCCACTCATCCTGCGCCTGCGCGGCGGCTCCCAGATCCCCCTCGTCGCGGGCCGCCTCTTGGCGCTGGAGAGCGATACGCTTGTTTTTCTCCGCAATAACAATCGCCTCGTCGAGTCGCGCCATGTCGGCGGATCCGGCGCGGTTCTCCAGGTTGTACAGCCGGGCGTTTGTCTCGGCGAGTTGACGCGCCTGCTGATCGATCAGGCGTTGCTGGCTCTCCTTGGCGGCGTCGCGTCGCTCCTTTTTGCGCTGCCGTTCCGCGCGGCGACGCTCGCGCTTTTCTTCCGCCGTCTCCTCGCCTTTTGCCCCTTTCTTACCGGGGTCGCGGTCCTGGAATCCCTCGTCGACGTCGTCAATGTCGTCAGCGAGATCATCATCACTACGCAGTTGTTTCGGGTCGTCGTCGTCGCCGAATAGATCATCGACGTCATCGTCATCGTCATCGTTACCGGCTGCCGCTTCGACGGTATCATCGCCATCCTCGTTCAGGGGGACCAGATCCTCGTCATCACCCGCGCCGACGTCGTCGAGCCCGCCCACCAAAAAAGTCTGATTTCCGGCCATGCTGCAGCCTCCCTATTCAGTCATGTGGTCGAGCGGGTTGCCATGCACCGTCCCGATCACGTCAGTGTCCTGGAAGATCACAAACAGCGCCGACGTGCCGTTTCGCTTGATCTCCCACTTATCGCCGCCGTATTGCGGCACGCGCACGTAATCGCCCACAGCGACCCACGCACCCTCCGGCCAGTCATCCATGGTCTTCCGGTCCTTGTAGGCGACCGGGCCCATGTGGACGATCTTGCCGAGTTGAGCCCGCCACTTATCCAGTTCCTGGGTTTCGTCCGGCTTGAAAATGCCGCCCGATGTCTGCGCTTTCGGCAGGGCGAGTTGCACGAGAACGCGATCGCCGAACACGGTCACGCCGGGGTCGATATCGGGGAAATGCTCTTTGAGCACGGCCTCCGACACCTTCTTGCCTCCGCCCAGGCGGACGCCTCGCATTTTCCTAGAAGTTGTCGCGTCGCTCATTGTCTTCGTTCTCCAAGTTGTCCATCTGCTCAAGCACCCAATGCAGGCCCTGGCAGAACCCGACCTTCACTTCGTGATTGTCTCGGTCGTAGCGCCTGTGCAGGCCCTCTTCCCGGTCACGAAGTGCGTCGGCAACCTGGGATCGAAGAAGATCCAATAGGTCTCTGTTCAAATTAATCCCCAGGCTGTCGCGTGCTAAAGGACGATCCGTCCTTCAAGTTGCCCGGGTTGCCCCCCCGATCGCGCATGCGCGCAATTTCCAACGCCGTGCGGTTGTCGTCGTCGTTCAATTCGACAGCGACGTCGAGTTTCTCCAACTCGACTGCCTCGCGGCTTTCGCGGTCCTCATCGGCCTGATCCGCTCGGATCGCCGCCTCCTCGGCCCGCAAATCCAGTTCCTCGTCTTTCTGGTCGACTTTCGCTTCCTCGACCTCGGCCCGTTGCGCGGCCTCTTCCGCGCGCTCGGCGGCCTTGCGTTCGTTCTCGCGGTCCTGCAGAGCCAGTTTCCCCTGGCGCTCGCGGTCCTTGCTCTCGACGTCTTGCAGCGCGGCCTGGGCCTGCGCCTGAATGATCTCGGTTCCATCCGACGGGCTGACCTGCTCCAGCAGGTTCATGGCGGCTTCGACGACCGGCAGAACGATCTGCCCCTGCTGGGCGGCCATCTCGTCGAACTTCGGGTGTACCTGCGCTTGCGTTGCCGCGAGTTGGTCCGTGCCCTGCGTCGCCTCGGCCATGACCTCCGGCGGGAACCCGGTCATCGCGGTCATCGCGGCCTTCATCGTCGCCTCGTACCACATCAGCAGGTGGTCCTTGACGTGTTCCAGCATGCCCGGGATCAGCTTGCCCGCGAACATCTTCGACCCGCCGAACAGCGGATTCGCCAGGAACGATAGATGCACGCGCAGGTGCGCCTCGTGAATCTGATCCGGGAACGCCTGCTGCATCTCACCGAGGGCCAGCGCCACGTTCTCCTGGACTGGATCCGTCGGCTGCGGCTTCGGCTTGCGCGGCAGCAGTTCCTCGGCGTTCGGCGTCTTCAGGTGGGATAGGAACCGACGCGCCATGGCGTCCCAGTCCCAATTCAATTCCGGGAACATCTCCTTCGCGACGCGGACAGTCTCCTGCATCACGATCAGGCGTTGCGTCTCGCTGAATATGTTCGGATCCGACACCGGCTGAATATCGGTCGGGCCCTCGTAGTCGGCCCGCCGCGCGATGTCGAGGCCGGTCTCGCCGTAGGCGCGCTCCTCGTCGAGGTAGTCGCGGTTCATCCGCGCCAGGATGGACAGCGTGGCCGCCATCGACCGGTGCATGCGCCCCATGATCGACGACGTCACTTTCGACCCGCTCTCAAGCAGGGCCATCGCGGTGCCGACCGGCATGTTGTTGCCCGCCTCGGCAATCTTCTCCTCCGACGTCGTCACGACGCCCTTGCCGACGTCAGTCAGGAACCCGAGGAGGGAAAACAGCACCGTGTTGGGCTGCGGGTACGGGAGCGGCATCGCCAGCTTGCGAATATCGTCCGCGCCACCCGTGGTCGATACCTCGACGTTCTCCGTCGGGTTGATGCGTTCGGTGTCGCCGCTGTTGCGCCCGCCCTTCAAGCGGACCAGACCCGGGAAGTTCGCGATGTGCGCGCTATTCAGCAGGCTTCGCAGCGCGCCGGTGAGCGCCGCCGAAATCGACCCGATCAGGTGCGGGAACCCGACCGCATACGGGCCTTTCCACGGAATGAAGTTCCAGTCGACGACCCAATGGACCTCCTCAACGTCACCGAACTGGGACACCTTCTCCTTGTCCCAGTTCCGGTAAATCGCGAGGATCTTCCGTTCGAGGACGTCGACCGCGATGATGTACGGGATGTCGCCGACGCTTTCGCCGGTCTCCTCGTCGGTCGCGAGCGGGTCCAGCCCCTCGAAATCATGCCAGACATACATCTGATAGATGCGACGCTCGCCGTCCTCGTTGTTGCCGGACGGCTGGACGCCCTGGACCTTGTCTTGCGCCTGTTGCGACTTTGAATCAGTGGGCTCAGAGGATGGCGCGACATCGGGGTCGATCACGTCGGCGTACATGCCGCCTCGGATCCGCTCCTTGACGACCGACGCGCTCAGATCCCAGACGATCGTCCGCCGACGCGCGGCCCTGAAACTGGACGCGGAATATGGCAGCCACACCCGGTCCACCGGGACGAACTCGCACCGGGGGCCGCCGTTCTCCCAATAGTGGATGATGTACTGCGACCCGCCCAGGCCGAGTTGAATCGCCATCTGCTCGTGCGCGTCGATGAACCCGGGCGACTGGGTCGTGATCTGATAGTTGAGATGCTTTCTCTTGCGGTCAGCGGCCTCGGAGCGTTCCTCGGTCACGTCGTCGATCATCTTGACCTTGACGGGACCGTCCGGCGGGAACAACTCCTTCATCATCATCGCGCCGAAATCGACGCAGGCCTCGGCAATCAGCGGATGCACGACCTCGCTCGCGCCCTCAAACGCAGGCCCGCCCGGCGCGTCCTTGCCCAGGCCGGATCGGCGCACGCCCTCGGCGTACTGCTCGTCGCGCTTTGTCGTGGATTCCTTGTCGCGCTCGGCGGCCCCGATCAGCTTCTCGGCCAACCGGCCCAGGTCGGCCTCGTCCATGAACGGCACGAGATTGACCTCGAACTCCTGCATCTCCGGCGCGGGGCCCTCATCGGCGGGGTCGCCGTCGACCTCCTCGATCTCGGCCATGAGGAGGGCGTCTTCGTCCGTCATCTCGTCGATGGGGACGATGTTCGTCGGCGACCCGACGTCGAACTCTTGTTCCAGCGCCATGATTAGATATCCCTAAACCGTGGTGATGGAAGGTAAAGTTGCGTGGCCACGCGCTTTCTGGTAGTATCGTTTTCTGCCATCGGGCGTTTGTGAGGTACGCCTAGACGGGATCCTCCTTCGTGAGTTTGCTGTCCGATTTGATCGCCCGGTGGCTCCTCGTTCAGCATGCTCCCGCCGCCGAGATGCATAGCACGAGCCATCATTTGTCTGGCTGACTTACGGTCTAGCACGGCCTCGTTCCTTTATGAGCTTGTCCAGGGCTTCGCGATCAACTCCCGGCATCTCATAGAATGCCCTGTCAGCCTGACTGATCTTGAACCCCTTCGGGACAACTCCGAACTTGGGCTTGGATCTGTCCTTGTCGCTCCTAATATCCGAGATCATCTTTTTGAAATCAACCGGGTCGAAATAATACGGCGTCCCGTCAGATGTTTTGTATTTGTAAACCCCGCGACGTCCCGGCGGCCTCAGGTATTCAGCGCCGTATTCGTATTGATGGAAGCGCCCCTCCCTGGATGGCACGTCGGCTTCAGGCGCGTTTTTCCCGGCGATTTTATTCAGCATCACATCCAGTGATCCGTGGCCGACCTCTTGGTTCGAGGCCCCGACCCAACTCTCCCAGTGATAACGACCAACCGACCCTTCGCCGGGGCGTCCTAGGCGCTCATACACTCCAGGCAGCACATCATTCAGGCCCCGCTCGATGGCCTCGTATCGGGCCAACCCCTTCGGTCCAGATAGCTCCGCCTGCAACCCAGATCCTGTTGCTGGCGCACCAGCCGCGTCTGAAAACCCGTCGTATATGTTCTCGCCATTATAGCGCCCGTCATCCCATGCATTCCGAATTTGGATCCGATCCATGACCATCATGTCAGGACGGCCTGACACCAACAGCGTGAAACTGAGAACCTTATTGTCGATTCCCGGCTTCTCCACCATCGAATAAAACTGTCGGCGGATTTCTGGACCACTCATTTCAGGGTTCGACATCATGTCGTGCAAGCGCGCGAGTTTAGATTCTCCAGACGCTGTCGGCTCGCTCATTTTCTTGAGAAAATGAGATCCAAAGCTGTTCAGGTTAGACGTGTTTGATCGGCCGGGCACACCCTCAGGAAACACTGTTTTGGCCCAGTTCAGATAGCTCTCAAGCACCGCGTCATCGAACTCGCCTCTATAGGCTGCGGCTATGTACGGCGCGACCCCCTCTCCCACGGCGTCCAGAAATGCTGCTTCCTGCGGGAACGCCGACTGCATCCGAGAAAGATAAGACCACAAGAACAATTCACCCGTCACATCTGGCGTAACATTCCCCGCCCGGTACTCGTCACCGAATTTACGGCTGATCTCCAGGCCCTCGTTTGCCATCTGCTGCTGGGCCGGGGTCAGGGACGCGATCTCGTCCTCCAATGCCTTCGGGTTCTGGAGCTTCTTGATCAGATTGAATGGCGGCGCAACCGCATCATCAATTGGAACCTTCTTGGCATCATGCGTTCCGTTCATGCGGCGCTCAAAAATCTTCCAAGCATCCTCGCTATAAACCGCGTCGGCGTGATCCATTTCAAGCACCGACAGGCCCTCGGTCTGCCGCTCTGCATTGGCCTGGGTCATGTCCTTAACCAGAAGAGGCTTCTGCGGAGTGTTAAACGCAATACTGTCTACAGGCACGCGCAGGTGCGGCAGCAGGCCGCCTCGCCGATATTCCGCAAGTTGCTCGTTTGTCATGCCACGCAACTGGCTGACCTCTCCAGGAATTTTATCTGTCTGATCCGCGATGCCCCGTCCGACAGATCGAGTCGAAGTCTTAGCCCCCTTTGATCGCTTTGGTTTTGGCGTGCGCGCGATGTCGTCGACGATCGACGGGTTCAGCACGTCGTCGACCAATTTCGCTCCAGACCGCAGTGCGCGCTTCGCACCCTTGGCAACGATACCGGGCGCGCCCACGGCGGTCATCGCCACCCCGAGGCTGTTGATGTAGTCAGGGTTGGCCAGCCAGTCGTCGCCCATCGCCACGCCGCCAGCGAACGGCGCTATATCAACCATGCCCAGGTCCATGGGCAGTTCGGATCCAGGGCCGCCAGCAATGGTCTGTGCCGCGTTCCCGGGGAGGCCGGACAGGGCGGACGTCAGCGCTTCTCGTGCAGTGGCTGGCGCGGCCCTCGCCGTCGGCATAGGCGCGGCACGGACGGACAGATAATTCGGATCGGACGGGGACGGCATGACGGACGCGCGCACGGCGGCGTCGATGTCGATTGGTAGCTGGGGTGATTTTATATACGACGCGGTTTTTGGCGTGGCGGGCGTCTGCGGCAAATATCTCACGACTGAAGGATCGTCTGGCCTGCGATACCCGATAGCCTCGCCGCTCTCACCCAGGAACGGCTCCGAAAATTCCTCTGGCATTGGCAGATAGTCTGGCACCCTTCCGCCCTCCGCCAATCCCCGTCGTGGGGGCTGGTCGCCTTCATCGCCAAGCATCACGCGCGCCGCCGCCAGGGCAGCAGCGGGCGCAATCACCATCCCGCCCAGCATCGGCAAGTTGACCTTCGACGCCCAACGCGGCATCAGGCCTACCTTCTGATCGGCGAACACCGTGTCCGCGCCGCTGGCCGTCCGGTTGGCTTCGCCATGGGGCCCGTAATTCACCCAGGAATTTTGGCCCCTGGTCTCCGACGCCATCGCCCCGCGCGCCTCGTCGCTATACATCCCCGCATGCTCCAGGAACGCGCGCTCTTCCCCAGGCGCTCGAAAAAACGGGTTCCCCGGGGCGAAGTGACCGAACACGTCATGGACCACGCGAAACGCATCGTTTGCCACGGCGTCGCTCTTGTCTCCCACGCGGCCCACGCGCTTCAGCAGGGGGTTCCCCAGGGTGTCGAACGCCTCGTCGGACCCATGCCCCAATTCTGTCGGGAACACCCACAGTCGCCCGTTCTCTACGATGTCCTTGTAGCCCAGCGACGGCGATGCCGCATACGGGTCGGCCATGTCGCTAGTCATGAATTTAACATCCAGCCCTGAATCCTGCAGCGCCCGGTACTGTTGGATCGTCTCCTCGACCATGGCGTCGTAGGCCCTCTTGACGCGCGGGTCGTCTGGCTTGTGCTGCATGATGTCGAACGCGCGGGCGATCCTCTCGGCCTCCCTCTTGTCGAATTTCGGGTACTCCGGGATCTCCTTTCCCGGCGCGCCAAAATTCAACTGCATGTATTTGCTCTTCGCGTCCTGAAGTTGCTTGATGGGCCGCGCCTCGACAGGGCCCACTCCCGGGATCTTCACCGCTGCGGGCTTCCCTGGGACGGGGACATATTCGCCTGCCTCCGCAGGAACCAGCCCTGCGGGCGACCCTACATCATACGACGGGTTCGTCAGCCCCTTCACCGCTCGGATCGTCCCGCCTATACTCGGCAGTACCGCGCCGATAACGGGCGCGGCGGACAGGTACTCGTAGCCACCCATGATGGCGTCCGACGTCGCCTTGCCGTAATCACCGGCCTCTATCGACCGGCCCATGTCCTGGAAATTCTTGCGGCCTTCGCGGATTGCAATCGCATC
>Ga0070749_10002842_pt1 | contig 11611 bp, 24 predicted proteins | sample VirMetDEL_Nov_18_FD_75180 | JGI IMG/M metagenome (GOLD analysis project Ga0070749, IMG submission 75180) | Aqueous microbial communities from the Delaware River and Bay under freshwater to marine salinity gradient to study organic matter... | ecosystem: Environmental > Aquatic > Marine >...
AACCAAAGACCGAAAAGATATGGGTCTATTGGTAAAACTTTTTCCTTGAATTCCACGCCAGCCTTGTACCCGATGTTGGTTCTTTTCTTTCTATCGCTCCAACCAAGATAATCATTGACAGAAATATTAGTAATATGTCCAGTTTTCTGTTTGCCGTGAGTCTGAGATGCAACCAAAGAGAGAATGTGAGATTCGTTTACATCATAAAAAGAACCATCGAAGTATTTTATTCGGTACATCTTCTCCTTCCCTCTGGTAAGCCCAAGCACAACTCTCGGAGTAGAGTCGTCGCCCATAAGAATATCGCCCTCTACGATATCCTGAACCTTCTTAACTGTCCCGTCAAACATCAGTATTCCAGTATCATAGGCGTGGCATCCATGCCCTGACTTGACAGAAATACGTCTTTTATGTGTTCCTGCGACGGCTCTTTCGACACATCTAAGAAAAAGCCACTGCTGCCAGGTTAGATGCTTTCCTTTAACGAAAGTCTCGAACATCTCTGGGCGGAATTCGTCATCATCCATCGAATCAGCCAAAGCAGCCCATTCTGGTTTGAGTGGTTGAGGAACTAACCCCCACATGAGTTGGGCGAAAAAGATAGGAGACTGTTGGATTTTACGGTAGATGTCTATATCAAGCATATTAAAACATTTATGCGAAAAGATGTCAAGTAGTATTAGAATCTATATTTTTTATTTTTTGGAAAAGGCTGTATTTTATGTATGGGGGGGGTTGGGGTGATGAGGTTTGTAGGCGTTTGTTATTGATGCTCAGGGATATACAGATGCACTTGTATTTTCTTATATATATCCCTACACAAACCCTCCTCCCCATAAGGGGGCTATACATTGACTATTATGTCAAGTAAGTACACCACTATAGGCACACCCACACTTGCACACACTGTCAAGCTATGGTGCAATACCTGTCGCACAATATGTGTTGTACGACACATACTACACCATATACCAGCTAATCTGTCAAGGAACATAGATAAACAGCCCTTAAACTGCCCTAGGTTGAGCTTTTCTCTTCTGAAGGTACATCTATCCCAATAGGCTCGAAGTCCTCTCCTGCCTCAATTTCAAGCGATTGCGAGGCTTCTGGTAGTATATCAACCTCATTCTGTACTAGTTTTGGCTTATTTGCTTGCTCAAATAGAGTAGATAGGCTGATTCCACCCGTAATATTCTGCTGTATTCTCCGCTCATCAGTCCAGCCGAAGTTATTCTTTAGATTGAATATCAATCCTGCTGCGTTCTTACCAGATACAAGCTGCTCTTCTAAGTATTGCTGCACTTTAGCTCTTGCTCTTTTAATAACAGGCGTAAATTCATCTCTATGTGCATAATCAACTAAACTTCTTCTATCCATCCCCAGCACGTTCGCCAACCCAGTCATAGTCATAGGCTTCTTATTGATATCACAGTACATCACCCACTTATCTATCACCTCCTGCATCTTCTCTGGAGTATCGTATAGTCTTGGTCTGCCTCCTTTGTTCTTCTCTAAGTGTTTTGGTGTGGTCATTGGTTTTACTAGCGTTTGCCTACTAAAAAGAGAGATTGATACCTTGGCGCAAAAATGAGTCGCCGTGTCTGATATTGATACCTTGCCGCAAATATTATATACTACTTCCTGTCTTTCGTCAATAGCTGAACCAGTGAAAACACGCTTCGCCCGTCTTGTCTATACCCTCTTTTCTTTTTGCGCTTCTCTCTCCGCTCGCTCTTAACTTTCATTAAATATATTATAGCACACTAGCGAGAAAAAAGCAACGCTTATGCACATATTAAAACACTAAAAATGAGAAAAGTACATACCCTCTAAAATGCCCTATATTCAACGATTACACCTTATACGCTATAGCTATGCCGTTTGAGCCTTGTGCCTCTTATAGACGAATATTGAGCCATTCCGCTGCATTGACAGAATGATAGGAATATTGAATAACTATAGTTACATCGCAAAAGTTATCCACAGACAGCCCATTGACAAGGTTTTTAGTGGTGCTATCATAAAAGTATTAAAAACAAACATATTAAAAATATGATATTAAAAATAACGATAGACGAAACATGCAGCAGTTGCGCGGACGGGCTGGCTGAATTCAAAAAATTAAGCGCACGAAACGAACAAGCATACGGCTCATATAACAAAAAAACAGGGGATAGAATAGACGGCTTGCAATTGATACCTGATTACAATGCATTCGGAGTAATGACGCACTGGCACTTGAAATAGCGCAACGATAGGATATATAGAACGCTTGTATATCCTATTCGGGACACTATACCGAAGAACCTTGACATAATAGCGTATCAATAAAGAGGGCGCACACGAACATGCTATACAGATTATATATCGGCTCTAACAACGACACCAAGGAACTTGAGCTTGACAAAATCAAACAGATAGTATCCCGCTTTTATGAAGGATTCACGGTCATACTAGCTACTGGATACTGGAGGGGCAACGAGGAGAAAACGGCAATAGTGGAAATCAGCATCGTCGGTTCTGGAGCAGAGCCAATAATTGCAGTATTAAAAAAAGAACTCAACCAGCAAAGCATCGCATACCAGACTTTACCAAAATTATCATTTTACTAAAACATTTTGCCCCTCTTACTGGTACGCTATCGAATAGATTGTATAGAATACAGGCAATCATATCAAAAATATGAGAAAAATCACGGAACAGGCTTGTGGTGCTTTCATGAACGGCGAAAAGTTTACAGGCGGTAATACGTTCACCAATGGTACAGAGTTGTACCTATTCGGCAATATGATAGCACGCAAGGTTGACGGCAAGGTGCAGATAACTGATTGCGGCTGGGTATCAGCTACCACGCAAGAACGCTTGAATGGCTTAACTGGTGTAAAGTTGAGCAGAAAACTAGGCGAGTGGACACTGAATGGTAAAAAGTGGAGCGGCGAATGGATTACAGTATAAATATAACGGTTGCCTGTATCCTGTACTTATAAAGTTATCAACAAGTAATTGTATTGACAATATAAACAGTTAAGCAATAATTAATATATGAACAAATCACTGGTATGCAAAAAGTGTAAAAAAATAGTAGAATTAACAAATTATTAATATGAGTACCTGCAACTTTTACTACGAAAACATATTGATAGCGATTGAAGACGATGGAGTAGAGGATTTTATGGACTACCAAAAAGCGGACTTACAGAATGAGCTACAAGACGCTATGCCTAGCGGTAGTATCGTAGACGAGTACGAAAAAGACGCTTTACGGAGCTATGGAGGGTGTGTGATATTCAGGGTGAAGGTATATAGCGGTGCAGGATATGAGTACAGGATAGTAGAGGTAGTATATCGTGGTGGATACTATGCAGGTATGAATATTGACTACAAGGTAGTAGAGGGTGATGACTTGTGGCGGATTGAAGACGAAAAGATAGGAACTAAGGGACTTGACAAAAAGGTCGCCTCAATCTGTAAGAAGATTGAAAGAATTTGTAAGACTTATGGCACGGAATTAAAGGTGGTAGCACGATTTAGCAACGGGGAAACTATGTATGAAAAAGTAAAATAGTATGAACTACAAAGAACTACGAAGGCATATCTGACACAACATAGTATGCGTATGCTATGGTAAAAAGGGATATTCACCAGATAATGTATCAATAGAGTGCGAAACTTGCAACGAGGTTATTATAGATGAAGATAAATAAACATATGAAAAACAAAATTAGTAAAAAAATGATAGCAGAGGCGATTGAGAAAATGGATAATATACGGGAAGATGTTATATACTGGTATTTAGATAAAACATATTTTGATTTTACCGAACACCTAACAAAACAACAAAAAGATGAATATTTAAGACTGTCAAAGATTGTTGATGATGATTGCCCATTTTGCGGATACCCATTTGAAGGCGAGGAATGTTGTAAGTGTGAATAACTATATGCAAAAACGAACAATAAAGACCAGGGACGAGGCAAGGCAGTACGCTATTGATTGGCAGGTATGGCAAGCAACGAGGGAATTGTCTTATGGAGAGCTGGCAGAGTGGCAGGGCGTATTTACTGAACTAGCAAAAAAATATCACTTGGTAAGAGAGCTTAAGGAAAACGGAATTATATAAATATATGAAAATACAAACACTAGAGCGATACATTAAAAGGACTACCATACCTTACGGAGACTTACTGAAGCGGGCAGAGGCGGGCGGGCTTGTCGTCAACATATCGCTAGACGGCGCAGTAGAGGTACGGGACACAAACAACAAGCGCATGCTCATGTACTTTGAGGACTTGAATGTAATAGCGCAGAACAAGGAAAGCGGTCTCATCAAGACGGTCTATAACTACTAAATAACAATGACTAAATACTCTTCAGGATTCTACTCGCTTACCTTTACGGACGGCGAAACGGTACAGACTTACCTGCACACCAACCAGATACGCGCCATACACAAGCTGATGCCTATATTAAAAATTACGGGGTTTGAACTACTTAAAGCGCAATAATATGTTTACTAAAAACGGAAACTACCCGCAGCGTAGGACTTTCATGGCGGCAAAAGTTAAGAATGAGGCTCTACGCTCGCAGTTGAATGACGATATCCGCACCTCCGAGTACTTGACAAGTCGTAAATGGTGTGTTATAGATAAGAATGTGTGCGAGATGTTCGCAACCAAAAAAGAGGCGGCGCAATTCTGCAAGGAGAGAGAACTATGACCAAGGAGCGGAGGCTTAACCTGATTGCAAGTGGTAAGTACTAAGAGGCACTGGACAAGCGCAAGGAGCATAATCGGAACTATTACCTACGGCATAGGGCTGAGTCTTATTATCGTGAAGTGTTGGGGGGGGGCTGTATCATTAAAAAGAGATAATACTGGAAATGTAATATATGACTGATTACCAGCGTAGGAAACTGAAGATGCAGAATGACCCCTTGTACGCAAAGATGTACAAGGAGCGGGACGCACTATACCAGCGTGAAAGGCGCAAGCGATTGCGTGATGCTGGTGTAAAGACAGACAGATATATCCCATCTGTACGCCTAGGATACCGAGTATCAGCAGGTGTTAGAGAGGAGGCGGTGCGGCGTGGATATATGAGGTACTTAAAGTCTATAGGAAAAATGCCGCAGGGAACTTTGGCACAAAAATAATTACACTACAATGGAAGCATTACTTCTACAATATTCCTTCTATCTTGTCAATGCAGTTTCGTTTGAGCACTCTGACTATGGGGTTTCGCTTTGTCCGTCATGCAACAAAACAGCGCATGGAGTGTGCGCTGATTGTTTACTCTAGCTTATGTATCTTGGCGGTGTATAATGCAATCAATTCAATCAGCTCATTTATTGTGAACTGTTTTGTGGTTTTGTCAAGTCTCTCTAACTCCTTAACATATTTTTCTCCGTGTATCGCTACTAGTTTTCGGTAGTAGTTGAGCTGGTCGCCATGCTTCATTACATTACAACCGTAGCATTGCGGGCGAATATTACGCTCATCGTATAGGATTGCATTGTGCCTACCACCGATAAAATGACCTGCCTGTATCTGTTTCCAGTGATACTGCCGCCCGCAAGTAAAGCAAGATACATTACCTTTCCAATCTGAATACTTACGGCGGATATATTCCGATACAAGTTTCCAGAGGGATTTTTTCAGACTGCTGACTGTTGGCTTTTTCATTCGCTTATATTGCCATAGAACCACTTAGAAATTATACGCTTACCGCCTTGCTCCAATATCAGGGTGGTCATATTAGAGTAGTATCCGTTCTGGTCTGACCTTGCTTGTACCCATTTCGGCGTACCCTCTATATCCTTTACCGCAAAGCCGTCTTCCTTGATAGATATTGTTTTGTGAAAATCTTTCAAGTCCATTGTTGGAAGCTCCGTGCCTACGGGTAGCTGCTCAAAGTCCAAATAGTTGCGAGCGCAACAATCTACATCTCCTTCGCCTATTACCTTCAATCCGTTGTCAAATTCCAACAACGAGTCTTCTGATTTTATTACTTTCATATATTTATTTCGCCTCTAGTATCCTTGCTATATCTTCAAAGTTTGCGAGTGCCTTCGCCATAAACCTGTCGTAAAATTCCTCCTCTTCTATCTCAGGGTATTTATTCTGCCTGAAATAGTTTACCATGTTGCGGAACTTCTGGCTGTTTCTTTTCTTGTCCAGCGACTTGACAGTTTTACCTTTTGGTGTTGTTATGTGCAGCAGCGTGGGGCGGAATTTGTATACAGCTTTTGCCGTACCATCATGATTTGGCTTTTCGGTAATTCCGTCAACTCCGCCCTCGATACCGAGCATATAATCAGCTCCGTTTTCAAGAGGTGCTTCAATGTTTAACTCACCACTGAATTTTATTATATGCTCGGTGATTTCCATGTTAGTTAGCCATTACGTTTAATATCCACTTACCCGTTCCCCTGTGCCACTTGTAAACCAATCCGTCCTCTCCTAGACCGATTACATCGGTGCGCTGTTTTCCGTCTTGACCAATCCAAGAATCTGCTATAATCTGTTTAATTATTATATCCATATTAGAATCCAAGTGAACTATTAATCTCTTCATCTGTCAACTGAACTCCTACATGCTGTGCTATGCGAAGCAACAGAGCGTAATTTCTGTCAACCTTTTGCTGCTGCGGTATCGGATTTATAGGCAATCCGGTGCTAGAAATCGGCATGGCTGGCTGAGGAAGTTGCTTCGGAACATAAAGCGGCGGTAGTCTTTCGATTGTAGGAGATACCACAGCACCACTATTTGCGTTTGTCTTCAAATCCTCTACGGCGAAATTCATAAAGTTTCCATTTGGAATCTCTACGATATTAACCGTATCACCAGCTCTCCAATACAGAGCCTTGTCATCTTTGTCAACGAACTTGGTGAGCTTCTTCTGACCGTGTTGCGCCGTGAACATCTCAATCTGCTTGTAGGGCTTGCCTGTTCGTGGAGAGGTCTTCGTTATAACTTCAATCTTTTGAATGTTTACTTGCATATTAGGATACAAACTTACTGAATGATTCCTTCATCTGAGCCTTTGTCTTGAAAACCATCTTCTCTAAATTATCTGCATACACTCGCTCGAACCACTCTGGACTCGCCTCGATTATTTTTGCGTTTATGTATTCATTTGGCACTGAATCGTTTGCGTTCCATATATCCTCAATCGGCATATATCCGCCTTCACCATTCCCAAGGTCTTCGCCTAGTTTCAAAATAGCACCCTTATTCCAAAGAAACGTGTCTTTTACAACTCTGTAGTATTTCATATTTATTAAGACTTTGCCTTTTCGTCTGCTGCGAGAATCTGGTCTACTACCTCTGTCTTGAATTCTGACTGGAATTTAGCCAGCAAGAACTCATTGAATAACTGCTTTCCCTCTTCCGTGAAGTTCCCGTCAATATTCGCTATACCTGCTTTCACGAACGAACGCTGCGGCTCTCCCATCTTCAACAGTTTGAATTTTTCGATAATTTTTGACATAAATGTTTTTGTTTTATTGGTTTTTGGTGTGTAATACTCGAAATCAATATCATTAAGACAACTGAAACATGACTTTATTTTTTCCCCTTCGCTATCGTAGGCGGTATAATAGTAGTATACCCCGGTACATTCGTCTATAATAATAAATTCTATCTTTTTCCCTTCTCTAAGAATATTATTGCATCTACTATTTCCTGAAACTAATTTTACTTTATCACCTTCCTTGAATTTCATTTTATGTTTTCCATTAGTGGCTTGACGTGAATGTTCCAACGATGGATTTCCCTCATACGCAAGAATGTATCTATATCAAACTGATACTCAGTAGGAACTAGAACATCTTGCACTGGCTTCCCGTCCTTTGGAACTCGTATGATTCTTCGACCTTTGACTTCTATTGAATTGTCCATCTCTGTTAGCATCATCTGATATGCGGCTGTTTGCAGAAAAGCATCTTCGGAAATCTGATTAGAGGTCTTGAAATCTACCACCTCTAAATTACCGTTGATTACAGCGAGTGCGTCCATCGTACCAGCCAACTGATACTTCTCCGAACATACAATCAGCTCTGATGCAATCCATATTGGCTTTACTTTGGCTTCCCATATGATGAACTGGTCGAATCCTTTCTTCGCCTCCGCCGTCAACCCTTCTGGGATTTTACCTTTTTTAATGTACTGCTCGATTGCATCGTGTACTTCGTGCCCTACGTCTTTAGCTTTGCCTGACTTCTTGCGTGATGCACCCTTGGCTTCTTCTAGGGTCTTGTAATACTGGTCTGGGGTCATTCCCTTAATCTCGTTCAAGCGATGATATAGGAACTCTTCACCGACTTTGATTACATCTTGGGATTCTGGTAGATACTTACCACCTGCATAAATCTTTTTATCGTAGTATCCCAAATCCTTGACCGCTTCTTTAGCAGCCCACGCTACAAGGTAGGGCTTATCCCTTACTCCAAGAACAGTAGAAACTCCCGTAAGAAGTTTGCCGTAAAGTTGGTAAGTGTGTGATTCTCCTTCAAACTGAACTGGGTAATTGATGACTTTTGTTAGGTTAATCATTTTATATTATTTTAATTTACTGCTGGAGAGGTTTTATGGTTTGACAATTTCTTTTCAGAAAAAGGGCTACCATACTAACTCCCCTCCAGCAACAAACTACGCAAGGGCGAGAGGGACTGAACTACCTCACTTGCCTTTCGGCTGTGCGTCTGGTTTATTACACCATCGCCCTGTTAGAATCAGTATATCATACCTATTTTTCTTGTCAAGTGCCTATGTGTGGATAACTTCGGGGTGTAGTTTCATGGGGTCGCAAATTATCCCAAGGTTAAAGCCTCCTTTACTGATTCCAAAAACTTTCCTTTCTCAATTAAGTGTCCGTTTATATCAACGCAATCACCACGACACTGGTTTTTGATAGATGATATTTTTGATTTTAGTTCACTCTCTGCACTTTGTCTGCCACTTAGTCTTGCAATCTCTACCGCCTCGTTATATTGCTCCGCTGTGTAGCAACCGAGTTTTTTTATGAGCCACTTCTTCATAAGGTGTTTAATGGGTTAGTAATGGGGGTTAGTATTTAATGTCAATAACTGGCGGACTTTGCCAATTTTTACCGCAATCACATTTTCTGTCTACTTCAACGATAGATAATTTTTGTCCGCCGTAATTTCTAGGCTCCTGCCATTTTCCACGGCGAGCGAAAGTTTCCACTTTGTGCCGTAGGACTTTTTCGTGATAGTCGGGCGAATCGTATTTCATACCTTCTTCTCTTTAATGGCTGATTGGACGATAGACAATACTTTCTTCGCACCCTTCCATTCTTCGTCGGAAAATCCTACAAATCCGTCTGCCAAACTCGTTCCCTCAACTATCTCTATCACTTCTTCTAGCTGACGGGAGAGGAGGGTGGCTATCAGCTTCATTACAAAGTCTATCCGCTTGTCGTTGTTTGCTTGCCGAAACTCTAAGGTAGCACCGCTATCATCATCTAGCTGATATACGATATTCATAGCGACGTGCTCTATATCCTCTCTCCAGTTCTGTGTGTTTGGGGGCATCTCTTTATGTTAAATTAATTAATAATCTTCCGTGGTGAATATCGTTGTGATGAACCTTACATAGCCAGAGAACCTCTAACGGTTTGGAGTAGTCTGGGTGATGACCATCTACTCTTTTTTCGCCGCAAACTTGGCAACTCTTTCTGACTAACAAACCATTCTTTACAGCATCTCTTGCCATTCTCCTTGCTTTGTCTTTAAGCGGATACTTTTTGATATATTTTTCTATGTTCGGCTTGTTCACCCCGTTCACGCAATTCTTGCACTGACTCCTATAATATCGCTTACCATTTTCGGGGTTATACCAAGAGCGTTTAGTGTAGAAAGAAGATAGTGGCTTTTCTAAACCGCACTTTTTACAGCTCTTCTTCATATCTTATTTATTATTTAAGTTGTCGAGGGGCGTGCCGTTCGTCGAAGTCGTTTATGAGCAACTGAGTTATCGTGTCATCTATCGGCAAGACGTGTCCCGTTTCACGCCAGTATTCGCTCATCGCTTTATTAAATGCTTTTGCGAATGGAGTATCGCCGTGCATAATCGGATAACTCGGGTCGCTGTAATTCTCTTGACATGTTATCCTATTTTTCTTCATATCTCATTTATCTTAATTATCTTTAGGAGCTAGGAGGTTCAGGACTTCGGAAATTGCGGTATTGTAGCCAGTCCTTGTTATGTTCCAGTCCGACGGGTTTGCTTTTAGGTCGTTCAGCTTATCGTTCGTCGGCTTTTTCATACCCTTCACCTCCTCCGCTATCAACTTCCTTTCAGCTAGGCGGGCTTGGGTGATGGTTTGCTTGATTAGACTCAGTATACGACCACCTACACCCCTGTGTGCCAAGTCCGCAGGTTCAGCAAGCTCATAGAGTAATGACTGCACTTCCTTCTCCCACTCCTCTTGCGCCTGAACAGGTGGGGTTTGTGGTAATTTTACTTTAGCGCCGTTCGCAATCATTTGGACTGTCACAAAACACGGCTTATCACAAACAGCGCAAGTACGAGTCATGTTCCCGTTCATGTCTATGTGAGTACTTATCTTGTTCATATGGCAAGCCGACAGTTTTTCTTCCACTAATTCCACCTTCGGCTTCTCGCTTTGGGTGGGAATTTGTAGCCCGTTCCTCCTGCCGCAAGCGCACCATTGCACCAGTTCAGTTTTTCCAAGGTTGTCTGTAAATCCACCCATTTTACAGGTTTCGGCGCACTTCTCGTTAGATACGGTGGAGGGGTGGCTATGCTCAAAACTAATGTTATCCTCTTTACAGTAAGGGCAATAATCTCCCTTTGGGTATTGCTTGTACTTCTCCTTCGCTAACATCGCATCACACAGGCAGCACTGAGCGTGAGCCTTCTTGCCGCAAGGTGGGTTGGATTGGTTGAAACAGTGGGTGTGGCTGATACGTTCGTAGTTGGTCATATGGGCTAGAGTTCTTTAGTAAAGAGCTGGAGAGCAAGTATTCCAAATGCCACAAGCAAGAATATGACTCGTGTAAACTCTGTTGCACCACAGTTAGCGATTATTAGAGAAGCCCAGAATGATATTTCTAAGTTGGTCATATAGGTTATTTCATTCTCTTAAACTTAGGCGGGATTTCTTCTTCTCCAAAAAACTTGGCAATCGCCATGTATATTGCTTCGCTGCTTGGAGTGATGAAAGAGAGATACTCGGCTCGTTCCTTGTAATTTTTATACTCTTCTTTTTTCATATAGGTTATTGGTTATTCCAAGTGCTGAGTGTAGGGGGCGAGTCGGAAAGTACGAGAACCAACTCACTTTTATTTTCTTTGTCGTACACCCCTACGTTCAACACTCGGATTTTGATAACTACTCCTCGCTCTTAATTACTGCTTTATACTTCTTGCCACCTATCTCTACTGTTGCTTCTTGACCTACCAGCGATTTTACTTCTGGCTCATCTGTGCCGATTTTTACATCACCTTTAGAGATGAGTTCGTAGTCGTCATTAACGGGAACATATTTGATTTCTTCTTTCTGGTAACGAATACCGAAGAAAAATCCCGCCTCTAGTTTCAATTTGCCAGACACCCAAGCGTTGCCA
>Ga0070749_10002843_pt1 | contig 11608 bp, 16 predicted proteins | sample VirMetDEL_Nov_18_FD_75180 | JGI IMG/M metagenome (GOLD analysis project Ga0070749, IMG submission 75180) | Aqueous microbial communities from the Delaware River and Bay under freshwater to marine salinity gradient to study organic matter... | ecosystem: Environmental > Aquatic > Marine >...
TAGACAAATTCTTAGAAGGAAAAGATGTAAACTTATCCACCTTACAAAAAATAGATAAGTACGTATGTAGGCAATACTACAAAGAAGGAAGAAGCCCACTTTTATAGTGGGTTTTTTTATTGACAATCTTTTGTTTATATTTTAGTCATATATTTGTTTAAAAATTAATAATATATTTGCTTTAATAAAATGGTTAGAATTAGTTGCTAAAGACCATAAGGAATACGTAAAAGTAGTTCAAAGTTTTGGCGAATATTTTTATGCCGAAGATATAGTTCAAGAAGCATATCTAAGAATTTATAAATATTGCAAACCTGAAAACATTATACAAAATGGAGAAGTTAATAAAGGGTTTATGTATTTTGTTCTGCGTAATTTATATTTAAGTTATTTAAAAGAGTTGGAGAAGAATCCAAAAATACCAATAGACGAAATAATATATTCGCTTTACGAAGAAGATGAAACTGAAAAACACGAAGCATATTTAAGATTATTAAATAAAGTTTCAAAAGAATTAAACAACTGGGAATGGTACGATAAAATGTTATTTGAAATATACAAAAATGATAATAAGAGTATAAGAAAAATATCTAAAGAAACACGAATCAGTACAAAGAGTATATTCCAAACCTTAAAGAACTGCAAAAAAAGATTAAAAGAAAACTTAAAAGAAGACTACGAAGACTACAAAAACGAAGATTACGAATTAATATAATAGTTATGGCAAGAAAAAAGAAAGCACAAGGATTAGGCGATACTGTAGAAAACATATTAGAAGTTACAGGAATTGCAAAAGTAGCTAAATTTGTTATGGGTGAAGATTGCGGATGTGAAGAACGTAAGCAAAAATTAAATGCTATGTTTCCGTATAGAAACACGAATTGTTTAACTGAAGACGAATATAACTTTTTAGATAATTGGTTTAGTATTAAAAAATATAGTGTAATACCAAGTGAACAAACCGAACTAATAAAAATCTACAATAGAGTATTTAACAAAAAACAACCTTCTACAAATTGTTCAAGCTGTATGCGTGATATAATTAACCAATTAGAAAGAGTATACAATGAATACGGAAAATAAATATTTTATAATTGACTACGGCAAAGATGTAAAAGAATACGCTGAAATAATTAGGCGTACTTTAGAAAAACAAAGAGCGCATATAATCTACATTGAAACGGACTGCGATAACTTCTTTGGATTAGAAGAACTAACAGAAGACGAATTTTTAAACTATTTTAAAACAAGTGTAAATGCCAATTCCTAAACCACGAAAAGACGAATCAAAAAAAGACTTTATTCAACGTTGTATGGTAGACGATGTAATGACAGTAGAATATAAAGACATAGACCAAAGAATTGCGATATGTTCAACAAGCTATGAAGAAAACTTAAAAAAACACGAATCAAATGGCAAAAGTAGGTAGACCAAGAAACTTAGATAGTCCTGAACAACTATACGAACTATTCATAAGATACAAACAAGATGTAAAAGCTAACCCAAGAATTAAAAGCGTATTCGGTGGTAAAGAATTTGAAGAAAGAGCAGAACCACTTGAAAGACCACTTACAATGGAAGGCTTCGAAGTTTTTTGCTGGGATATTGTAGGACAAGTTGAACAATATTTTAAGAATATAGAAAAAAGATACGAAGAATTTATACCCATCTGTTCACGTATACGCAAAGAAATACGAGAAGACCAAATCACAGGCGGTATGGTAGGACAATACAACGCAAGTATTACACAACGCCTAAACAACCTAAAAGAGCAAATAGAGCAAACGAATATAGAACAACCATTATTCCCTGATGTTTCGGAGAACGACAGCAATTAATAAGATACTGTCTTTAAAAAGACGGATTAAAATAATTCAAGGTGGAACTTCAGCAGGTAAGACTTTTGGTATTTTACCTGTACTTATAGACAAAGCCACTAAGAATGCAGGTTTAGAAATAAGTGTTGTAGCTGAATCAATACCACATTTAAGAAGGGGAGCATTACGTGACTTCGAAAAAATAATGAAATGGACAGGCAGGTTCTTTGACGATAGATTTAATAAGACCCTACTAAAATACGAATTTGCTAATGGAAGTTTTATAGAGTTCTTTAGTGCTGACGATAGTTCTAAATTACGTGGTGCAAGGCGTGATATACTTTATATTAATGAGTGTAACAACGTTCCATTTGAAGCATATAACGAATTAGCCATAAGAACAAAAAAAGAAGTTTATTTAGACTTTAATCCTGCGAATGAATTTTGGGTACATAACGAACTAAAAGACGAACCAGACTCTGATTTTATAATTCTTACCTACAAGGATAACGAAGCATTAGACGATTCAATAGTTCAACAAATAGAAAAGAATAGAGAAAAAGCTAAAACAAGTTCGTATTGGGCTAATTGGTGGAAAGTATACGGTGAAGGTCAAATAGGTAGTTTAGAAGGCGTAGTATTTACTAATTGGAAGCAAATAGATATCCTTCCAAAAGAAGCAAAGTTAATCGGAATAGGGTTAGACTTTGGTTACACGAATGACCCTACTGCAATAATCGAAGTTTATAATTATAACGGAACACGAATCATAAATGAGTTAGCCTATAGAACAGGAATGTTAAATAGCGACATAGCAAAGGTATTACCTAATAACGTAACAATATACGCTGATAGTGCAGAACCTAAATCAATCGAAGAAATAAGACGCTATGGAAAGACGATTAAAGCAGTAACAAAAGGAAAAGACAGCATAAACTACGGAATAGATGTTATGCAACGTAACAATTACCTTGTTACTTCTAATAGCGGTAATTTAATCAAAGAATTACGCTCATATTGCTGGGATACTGATAAGCAAGGAACACGTTTAAATAAACCTATAGACCATTTTAACCACGCTATTGATGCGTTGCGTTATCACGAAATGGAAACATTAGGTTTAAATACTACCTACGGACAATACTTTATACGATGAACGACCCACAAATACGTGAAGCGATTGCAGTAGTTGAAGGATTCATTTACGAAAAGACGAATAAGAAAGTAAGAATAGTCTTTGACAATCCACAAAGAATGATGTTACACATTAAAATGTTATTCGAAGCCTACGGAATAGCACAGGCATACTACAATAATAAACCAAAATAGTTATACATATATGAAGTTAGAAATAAACTTACCTACACATTTAAACGAAATTCCATTAAGTCGTTACCAAGAGTTCTTACAGGTTCAAGAAAACTCAAACGATGAAGAATTTATTGCACAAAAAATGATAGAAATATTCTGTGGAATAAACCTAAAAGATGTAGCTAAAATAAAATTAGTAGAATTAAACGCATTGATAGAACATTTCAGTAAATTATTCAATACCAAACATACGTTACAGCATAATTTCAAAATAGATAAATACGAATTTGGTTTTATTACTGAATTAGAAGAAATAACATTTGGAGAATACGTAGATATAGAAAACTATTTAGTAGGCTGGGAGAATATGCACAAAGCTATGGCAGTATTGTATAGACCTATCGTAAAAAAACACGGAATAACATACGAAATAGCACCTTACGAACCTAACAAAGACTTTCAGGAACTAATGAAATACGCACCATTAGGAGTAGCATTATCTGCAAGGGTTTTTTTTTACAATTTAGAAAAAGAGTTATTGATGGCTACCCTGCATTATTTGGAGAACCTGATGAAGAAACAGAGCAAGAATATACCGATTTCAGCGAAAGAGGGCAGTTTAATAAACAATGGGGATGGTATTCAAGTATATATGGACTCGCTAAAGGCGACATCACAAAGTTTGATGAAGTTACAAAATATAGACTTACTAAATGTCTTACCTATCTCACCTACGAAAAACAAAAAAACCAAATCGAAACAAACGAACTTAATAAACAACTAAGAAGATGACAGGTTACTATAACTTATTGAACGCATTAAAAGTACATTTGACCGCAGACCCTATAGTTAATACGGTAACGCAGGGCGATATATTTAAGGTAGATTTGAATAAGCAAACTATTTTTCCATTAGCACACATTATAGTAAATAGTGTAACTTTTGAAGATAATATACAACGTGTTAATGTAAGTGTTTTGTGTATGGATGTAGTCGATATTTCAAAACAAGCTACTACTGATATATTTGAAGGTAACGATAACGAGTTGGATGTATTACATACGCAATTAGCCGTAACAAATAGATTATATGAAATGTTACGAAGGGGTGATTTATACGATGACTTATTTCAAGTTTCAGGTACTCCAACTTGTGAACCATTTGTAGAAAGATTTGAAAATTATTTAGCTGGGTGGACAATAACTTGTGATGTTATTATGCCTAATGATATGACAATATGTTAAAAAGCGTTCAAGACATATTGAATGAATTTAGGGACTACGTTATAAACGAAGCTAAAATAAATGCGCCAAAGGATTTAGGTTCTTTGCGTAATTCGATAAAAGGTTACGTTAAAGAAAGTCCAAATTCCATACAAATAAGTTTTGAAATGGATGAGTACGGTTGGTACCAAAACGAAGGTGTTAAAGGTGCTAACCCAAGTAATGTAAGTCCAAACGCAAAAATACGAGGGCAACAAGCACCAAATAGTAGGTTTAAATTTGGTAGTGGAAGCAAACGAGGAACGTGGTCTACATTTGTTAATAGTATTGAAAAGTGGGCGAAACGTAAAAACTTACGTTTTAGGAATGAGAAAGGTCAATATGCAAAAGGTAGTTACAAATCACTTGCATATGTAGTAGCACGGAATATTTATTCACGAGGCCTGAAGCCAAGTTTATTTTTTACTAAACCATTTGAACAAGCATTTAAGCAGTTGCCTAATGGACTTGTAGAAAAATACGGATTAGAAGCAGAACAATTATTTAACGACATATTAAACGAAAACTTTAAAAAATAAAAAATGGGAATATTTGCACGTTCACCTTATATTATAACTATAAATGAATCCTTACAGGAAGGAAGTAAAATAGATTTGTTTTTATGGAATGGAACTGGTGCTGCACCTGCTACGCCACAATATACTTTAAGTAAATTAATTCCTGCTACAAACAACTTAAACACGTATTATAACATAAGTCCATATATTCGTGAATACATAACGTGGAATACAAGGCAAACACCTTACAATACTTATTCTGCATTAAACACCGAACAATATTGTAATGTAAAAGTAAATCGTTATAAGTTAAATAGTGGCGTTTATACATTTTTAAATACGGTAACTGGCAAAGCATTCGATGGATTCGGTTATTATGAGCAAGGTTATAATCCAAATTTAACTTACGATATATTACACGAGCAAGGAACTTTTTATTATGCTTACGATTCAAACTATAACCCAAGTTCAAACGTAGATTACAGGGCAGGATTTGTGGCTTTAAATAGTGGTACTTCGTGGACTTACAAATACACGAATTTAAACACAGGTGCAACTAATACAGGAAGTATAACAAATAATTCATTAAGAGAAATACTGCGAGTATACCCAAGTTATTACGCTGCAGGAAACAAATTAGAAATTCTTGATAGTTCAAATACCGTATTATGGACTGCAACTTTTAAACCAGCTTTAAATTGTAGGTACACTCCTGTATTATGCGACTTCGTAAACAAATATGGAGCGTGGCAAAGAACGTGGTTTTATGCTGCTTCAAATAATTCTATTTCTTTTGAAAACACGGAATATAATTTAATGCAAAGTTCTTTCGCTAATTACAATACATTAGAAGGTCAAAGAAAAGTATTTAATACCAATGGTAAAAAGAATATAAAAGTAAATACCGATTGGGTAGATGAATCATATAACGAGTTACTTCAGCAGTTAATGTTGAGTGAAAGAATATTAATAAATAACTACCCAGCGAAGTTAAATACTAAATCAACTGAATTATTTAAAAACATAAATCAAAAACTAATTAACTATCAGTTAGAATTTGAATTTTCTTACGACATAATTAATAGTGTTATCTAATGAAAAGAAAAATAAGCATTTGGGTTGAGCCAGTAATTGATTCAGGCGATTACGTACAATTAGAATTATTTAACGATGAACAAGTAATTATAAATTCAAGTATTCAAAACATATTTGATATAAGCAAAGTATTTACTGATTATTCGCAGTCGTTTACTATTCCTGCTTCAACTATTAACAATGTTATTTTTAAGCATTTTTACCAAACGGATATTGGCGATGTAAATAACTTGAATGGTATTATTGACCATAACAAAAGACGAAAAGCATTTATAGAAATAGATTTAACACCCTTTAGGCGTGGTAAAATAAGTTTAGAAAAAGCGAATATAAAAAATGGTGCTGCAGATAATTATCAAATAGTATTTTATGGCGATTTAATATCTTTAAAAGATAAATTTGGTGAAGACAAATTAAACCAATTAGATTACGTAGATTTTGAATTTCCATACAACGGAACTGAAGTATTTGATAGGGTAACTGATTATAATAATGCTTACGATGTTCGTTTTCCTTTAATTAGTAGTTCAAGGTTATGGAGTTACAATGATTCTGGTCCTGACGATATAACGCAAAATACTAAGCACATAAATTATAACGAATTATTCCCTGCCTTAAGAGTAAAAAGAATATTAGGTTTAATTGGCGATACTTATGGAATTTCTTTTAATGGTGCATTTTTAAGCGACGAAAGATATACTAATGCTTTCTTATTATGCAAAAACGCAAATGAATTTAATTTCATAACGGAATCTTTAAGTTTAATGTTTGATTCAAAATCAAATGTAAACGATATTAATTGGAGTGGTGTAAGTACACAAAATGCTGAAGACTTTGTAGACTTAGGTAATGAAAGTATAAACATAACAAACTTTAATACGCAAGTTTACGAACATAAAATACAAATATATATAAGTTCAATTAGTGCCGTAGGAACTTTATACGTAGATGTATTTCAAGACGGAAACTATTACCAAACTTTTCAAACTGGTATACCTAATACATTTAATATTGTTATACCAAACACTTCAGGTTTAAATACAAATTTTACTTTTAAATTACGGGCAACTATAGCAATGAACGTAGGATGTACTGTATTTTACCAACCATACGCATTTACTTCTTCAGGACTTGTTACTTATTCTACTGCTACTATTAATTGTAGTACGGTAGGAATATTAGGAACTATTAATTTAGCAAGTTATATGCCTGATATGAAGATAGCTGATTTTGTAGCTGGTATATTAAAAGAATTTAATTGTACGTGTATTCCTATAAGTGAAAACACTTATGAAATTTTACCATTAGACGATTGGTATGGTTCTGGTGCTGTAGTAGACATAACACAATATACTGACATTCAAAGTATAGATATTGAAAGAATAAAGTTATACAAGAAGATAGCTTTTAAATACCAAGAATCCGAAAGTTTTGCTAATAAAAGATATTTTGAAGCTAACGGACAACATTACGGAAATGTAGAATACCAATATAGTTACGATGGCGATGAATACATAATAGAAAGTCCATTTGAAAATTTATTGTTTCAACGTGTTTTAGACAACGTTGGCGATTATGCAATACTCGGTTATAATTTAGATACAAACTATAATAGTTACGTTCCTAAACCAACGTTATTGTATGAATATGGTGCGAGTAATACTTTAGTACACAATATTAAATTTAACGATGGTTCGGTAACTCAAAGTATTTCGAAGTATATGTTATTCGGTCAAGATTTAACATATAATGGAACTAAATATAGTTTAAATTTTGGTGCTGATAATTCTATTATTCATAACGAAACGATACAATACGGATTATTTGCTACGTATTATTTTCCGTATTTAACTAATTTATACAACCTAAAAAATCGGTTAGTTTACGTAAAGACGAATTTACCTATTTCAATACTAACTAATTTACAATTAAACGACAGATTAATAATTAGAGATAAGCGTTATATTATTAACGAAATGAAGTCTAACTTAACTTCAGGAGAAGTAGAATTTGTTTTGTATTTAGACTTTAGAGAAGTAATAGGTGGCATTAATGACGGAAGACCGATACAAGTAGACGGAACTGCACAATGTATTAGCCAAAAAGTAACATTACCTTCAGGTGCTACGCAATGTGATTTAACGTGCGCTACTGCAGGAGTTACAATAACACCGAGTACAATTTATAGTAGTCAAGTCGTAGAAATATGCGTTCCTATAAGTTCTACACCTAAACAAACAATAATAACTGAAAACAATAATAATTTAACCTTAGAAAATAATACACAAGTTATAAGTGAATTATACCAGCCACAAGTTATTAACGTAGTTGCTACGTTTACTTATGCTACAGGAACACAAACAAGTTCATTAACAATTATACAAATATGAGAATAAAGAATATTATAGCGATGTTACAATTAGACGACTTTCTTAAATGTACGTATAACATTCACGTTGCAAAAGGGTTATATAAATATCCGCATACTATAAAAGACGCATATAATAGCAAAAGACGAATGACTATTTTAAAAAAATTAGACAATGGCAGAAAAAAGGGTAATTGAATTAGAAATCCAAGACAATGTAAAGTCTTTAAAAACGCAATATAGGGAAGCTGTCCAAGAGGTACAAAGATTAGCCGACACTTATGGTGCTACTTCAAGGGAAGCTGCCGAAGCTGCTAAACGTGCTGCGGAACTAAAAGACCGTATTGAAGAGTCAAAGAGTTTAACAGATGCGTTTAACCCTGATGCTAAGTTCAATGCGTTAAGTGGTTCTATTGGCGGTGTGTTAAATGGATTCCAAGCTTATGAAGGTGCATTAGGATTAATAGGTGTAGAAAGTGAAGCATTACAAGAAACATTGCTTAAAGTTCAAAGTGCTATGGCTTTGTCACAAGGTATTCAAGGCGCACTTGAAGCTAAGGATGCGTTTGTAAACTTAACTTCGGTTGTTAAAAATTCTTTTAGTGCTATGACTACAGCGAGTAAATTATTTGCTGTAACAGGTATTGGTGCGCTTGTAACTGGTGTAGCTTATTTGATGGGTGCGTTTGATGATACCACTCAATCAATTAGTAAATATGCTTCAGCTCAAAAGACTTCTAATGACATACAACAAAAAGCTATTGAAGATTCTGCTGAAGAGCTAAGTGCATTAAATAAGTTGCAAACGCAAATTAATGATGAAACGTTAACACGTAAGGAAAAGAATTTAGCTGTTAAAAAACTACAAGACGCATATCCTGATTTACTTAAAAATGTAAATGCTGAAAAGTTATCAATAGGAGAATTAAACAAAGCAGTAGCATTAAATATTAAACTTGCAGAAGCAAGGGCAAGAGTCAATGCAGCTGAATCATTGAGAGCAGAGAAATATCAGAAAATTTTACAAGAAGAAATTTATTTGCAAGAATTAAAAGCAGAATTACAAAAAGAATTATCATTTGGTAAAGCTGGGGAAAATCAAGCGCAAGGCACTCAAAACCAAATAGATAGAACACAAAAGGTAATAAATGCATATAAAGAAGAAATAAAACAAATTGACGGAATAACAAAAGCGGACGAAGCATTAATTGCAAAGGTTGAACAGCAAACAAAAGTCTACGAAACAGAAAAGCCTAAAGTTATAAAGCAAGTAAAAGAAGTTGCGAATTATACCATTCAAGTAGAAAAGGAAAAAATTGATGCGATGGAAGACGGAATGCAGAAAAGAATTGCATTGTTAGAATTCCAACAAAAAGAAGAAATTTCTAAAATAGATAAAAACGGAAAGAAGGCAGGTGAACTAAGAAAAGCGATTACAGACCGTTATGAAAAAGAAATAGAAAAAGTAAGATATGAGTTTAGAGATAGAAGCGATAGAGACGAACAAATAAATTTAGAAAAGAAAGTTGCTACTCGTATTTCTACAGGTAAGTTAGAACTTGAAGCCGAAGAAGCTGTAAGAACTCAAATATACCAAATGAACTTGGAGCAAGACGAAAAGGACAAAGCTCGAATCAAACAACTAAATGAATATAGAGTTCAGTCAGTAAAAGACGGATTACAAACTATTTCAAACTTAGCAGAACTATTTGCAGGTAAAAGCGAGAAACAACAAAAGAGAGCCTTCCAAGTTCAGAAAGCAGTAAATATAGCAAACGCTGTAATAGGCACTTACAAAGCAGCTAACACGGCATTAGCAAGTTCTCCACCACCATTTAACTATATTGCTATGGCAGCGGCTATAACGGCAGGTTTAGTAAACGTTAAAAAGATTGCGTCACAACAATTTCAAAGTTCATCTTCAAGTAGCGGTGGTGGTGGTGGTACTCCGAGTGCGCCTGAAGTAGCACAAGTTGCACCACAATTCAACACAATAGGTTCAAGTGGAATAAATCAATTAGCACAATTACAAATGCAACCAGTACAGGCCTATGTGGTAAGTGGTCAAGTAACAAGCGCACAGGCGTTGGATAGAAATAGGATACAAAATTCAAGTTTATAAGTTATAGAAATATGAATATTATTGAACTAATAATAGACGAAAAAGACGAACAAAGCGGAATAGATGCCGTGTCAGTTGTTAAGTCTCCTGCTATAGAAGAAAACTTCGTAGCGTTAAATAAACACGAAATAGCCTTAAAAGAAGTAAACGAAGAAAAGCGTTTATTAATGGGTGCAGCTTTAATACCTAACAAACAAATTTACAGACACAACGGAAAAGACGAATACTACATTTTCTTTAGTGAAAAGACAGTACGTAAAGCGAGTGAATTATTCTTAATGCGTGGTAATCAAAACAACGCTACCTACGAACATAAGCAGGAACTTAACGGAATGTCAGTAGTAGAAAGTTGGATTATAGAAAACGAAAAGACGGATAAAAGCCGATTATATGGTTTTGATTTACCAGTTGGTACGTGGATGATTTCAATGAAAGTAAATAATGAAGATGTTTGGAAAGATGTCAAAGAAGGTAAGGTTAAAGGTTTTTCAATAGAAGGTTATTTTGCGGACAAATACGAAATGAGTTTAGAAGAAAAGAAGAAAAACGAAATAATAAATAAACTAAAAGAGTTATTAAAATGAAAGAGCAAATATTAAATGAGATTGCCGAAAAGGTAATGGTGAATTTAGCTAAACACGAAGTAGAGTTAGGTGTAACAGATAACTTGAAAAAAGCATTGCAAAGTTATAAAGATGCAATTTCTAAATACTCAAAAGATTTAGATAACGCATACGTGCCTATAAGAAATTTAGAAAAAATAATAACAGAATTAAAAGGTAATGTTTCAAATGTAACTTCTATTGCGCAAGAGATGAGAAAGATAGAAGATAAAGTTTCTAATGAATTGGATTTAGTAGATGCTAAAATAAAAGAAGCTAAAAATGAACTCGGAATTTCTATAGATATAAATGATGTAGTAGATTTAAGCAGTTTAATAACTCAAAATAAATTATCTTCAGGTATACAGCAAGACGCAGCAAAACTTGTTAAATATGTAAATAGCTTGCAAACTCCAAAAATTTAAAATAACCTTGAAAAAGCAAACTAACGTAAGCGCGTTCCTTAGGAAAACACGAAAGAAAAGACCTAAGCAACACTCTAAAAGTTCAAA
>Ga0070749_10002844_pt1 | contig 11607 bp, 13 predicted proteins | sample VirMetDEL_Nov_18_FD_75180 | JGI IMG/M metagenome (GOLD analysis project Ga0070749, IMG submission 75180) | Aqueous microbial communities from the Delaware River and Bay under freshwater to marine salinity gradient to study organic matter... | ecosystem: Environmental > Aquatic > Marine >...
CTATATCCTTGATTATAGGCTGACTGCTCTGTGTATCCTGCCTTTTTAGCTGCTTCTGTAGCGTTACGCAGAACGACATAGGCTTGGCAAAACTTTTCTTGTTTTTCATTTAGCATTCTATTTACTTCTATCAATCATCTTGTCAGACCCTGCACTGCTGCCAAAGTAATAGGCAATTACCGTGGATGCTGTGCCACCTAGCCAACCAATAGCTATATTAATAAAACTTTTGTCTTCAATCACAGGCCCTGTCCAGAATGTTACAAAGCCAATGTAGCCAAAGAAAGCCATCATAGTAAGAACTGCTAAAAGAGAAGGAACATTATCACGAAGCAACATCTCTCTCTGTCTTGCACTATTACGATCATCGCTATGAATCTTCTCTAAATCTACATCCAGTTTACGCATGTTTATTTTAAATTCATTATCAATTCTCTTTAGCTCTGCCAGTTGTTCTGGCGTAGCATTTTGAATTGCTGCTGATAGTTCGTCAGCAGTTGCGTCTGGCTTGCCAAGCAGCAACTCACTCACAGCCTTAGCAGCCATTCCTCCAAATGGGCCACCAAGGGCAGTACCAATAGCTGGAGCTACAGTTCTTAAAATTGATTTAGCTGTATCTAAAAGGTCCATATGTTTTTGCTCCTCTGTTTAAATGTCTCTTTTGTATTAGCAAGAGAGGTTTCAAATACAGAACCAGCTAGTGTGTTTTTTCCATAGAACTTATAAACTACATCAATATCTTCTCTTGAAAAAAGCCTCTCGCAGTCTTGTGCCATAGCTAGCAACTCACCAGTAGTCCAGAAATAATTATCTTTATGTTCAACTCTCATATACTTTAGACGACCTTGCTGATCCTTATCTAATTTCTTTTCTTCTGTCATATCACCATCTGGAATATTACAGTCAAAGCCAAACAAATGGAAATTTCTAAACCCTAGAATATGTGCCATACCAATAGCACGCATTGCTGAACATGTTCCTCCTGTTACAAATGTTGTCTCTGGTGAAATCTGTGGTTTTCCTTCAATAGTAAACTTACCCTCATCAAACTCTTTCTTAAGAGACTGAGAGTATGCATGCCAACCAACAAGGTTCTTTGTCTTTGACATTAGATACTTTGTAACATCTGCGTTAGTCATTGATGCGATAAAGAAAATGGTATCATTATCAACAGTTTCAAATAATTCCTTGCGCAAAACACCATGCGTACTAACACCATCAAGTGGTCTAGGGTCAAGAATAACACATCCATAAGGCTTAATCCCCTTCTTTAAAAGAAGAGGATAGCTGTGTTTTACACAGAAAACATAACCATTTTCTTTATGATCATTGATTACTTTTTTTAATTGGTTGAAGTTAATAGAAGGTCCTGCTGATACGATAATAGCATGTAGGTTATTCATTGGAAGCTTCTTAACAAAATCCCAGCCACCAATCAAAGACATATTTTCATATACATTATCAGTAATAACTTCTTTTTCTACAGAGTCCCTTGGCTTTACGACAATAGGCATTCGGGTCAGAGGTGCTGGAAGATTTGGAATCTTGTCATCCATTAGAACGACGGCTAGATGTGTGTATCCCCCACCCTTCACCCTATCTGTTGAGTGTAATACAAGTCCTCTCTTGTTCTTGATGGACTTCACAAGCCTGTTTGTTCCAAGATACTCTTCTCCTGGAATGTTTCCATTATCATCCTCTGAGAAGTAATCGTCAAAGACTACAACAGGTGAGTGCTTTAAATTTTCAAAGTCACTAATAACTGTAGCTTCGCTATGCCCACCATCAATGTAAGCAAAGTCTACATTCTTTACACTCTTGTGTGCGTTAGGTAACGTAACCTTTGAATCACCCTTGAATAATTTAAAGGTAAAGACCTTACCTTTTTGTTTCATTTCTTTAGCAAAAGTATTTAACCTATCGGTAACAGCTTGAAGTGTGTTGTGCCTTTTGCTATTTAGTTCAATACGATCTAGTTCTTCATTAGCTTCTTCAAACAAATCAAAGCCTACATAAGATACGGTGTTATGTGTCTTGAAGGCAGCACGTGCCATCTGAATAGCCCTGCCACCATTCCATGTTCCTACCTCAACTATATGCTTTGACTTATAGTGTTCAATTATAGTGCTAAGGCTAGCATATCTAGGAGCATTTACATCAGCAGCAACATCTGTTGGAACATTGTTCTTTAGATTACCTTTGTAGTGAATCATAAATTCAGACAGTGGTGATTGTGCAAAAGCAGAAAGACCTTTTACAGAGGGTGTAAGATTATGGGCTTTCATACCATGAGCAATATAGATTTTTAGAAGACGTTCAAAAATAAATCCATCATGCCACTCTCGGTATGACAGGACTTCACCAATGTCGTAGGCACCTCGTAAATCCCCTAATAGATAACCAGGGTTCTGATGGTTTAGATTAAAGGCAATAAAGGATGTTTCGCTGTAATCAACATCAGAACGTCCTAGATAAACAAGATCAGCACCACTTGGAATAATAGATTGAAGTGTATTGGGTGTAACTTTATTTGTCGTTATTGTGTCTGCATCAAGCCAAACTAACCAGCCAGCTAGAGGGTCATTCTCCATTCTGGAAAAAGCCTCATTGGTTAGTGCATATACTTTATGACACCATTTAATAGCATCAAGACGCCAGTTATATGGCATCGTGTTACCTTCTGTTCCATCATGCTTGGACATCCTCTCTCGATAGGCCAGCATATCTGAAACTTCATTAAGATTTTTATACTTAATGTGTTCTGCCTGTGGAAATCCTGAGACAGCTTGACTGTCGAAATCATGGTAGTAGGCAACAAGAGTAAGCGAAGGGTGCCACTTTTGTTTTACAGATTCAAGCATAGCTTTCGCATAACGGTTATAGCCATCTGGGTTAAAGGACGTAACAAATGTAAATGACATAGAAGATTCCTATATGGCCTGATCTAAGGCACTTAAAAATAAAATTTGAGAAGCTATATGCTTCCACTCTTCTGCATAAGTAATATCTGTTGTTCGACTAGGCTTCCACATTGAAAATGCTGGACCTCCTGTCGTGAAATGTACGTTGTGTGGATTCTCTTCAGTTGAATGTCCGTCTAGCCAATTCCAGCGAGGGTCGATAGAACCAATCTCTGAATCGTTTAGCCACCCAAATGAGTGTAGCCAACTTCCATTCTTAGTATTGACATCATCTACAGTAAAATTGTAGTGGGCAGGATGGTCACAATTCCACAGAATAAAACTAGACCAGTTCTTTCTGTGATAAATAGTTTGCGGCTGGTTGTCCATCTTAAGCTTATTGTCTGGAGCATAATTATGCTTAACAACCTGAACAGCATACTCATCTCTTTTACCATATTCTGCAAACAGCTTGTCAATATCTGTACGAACAAGCATATCGCAATCCATATAGAGTGCTAGTCCACTATACTGATTTAAAAATGGAACTAGAAACCTCGTAAAAGAAAATTCAGTTGAGAAAGGTTTATTATCAAAGTAATCAATAACCTTTCCATTAATCTCCTTACCAGCACGACGGTATAATCCAGCACGTCTTAGATCGGGCTGTGATAGGGGTACAATGTTATAGGTTTTGCTTGTATTTAAAATAATGGAATTTAAAAGAACCTTATAAGAGATATGCTCTTTAGGGTCGTATCCAATATAAATTGTAGGAAGTTTATTTGTATGGAAATTTACCATAGGTTATCCTCTATTATTTTTATTAAGTAGTGGCTCCAGGGGTAGGAATCGAACCTACGACAGGACGGTTAACAGCCGTCTGCTCTACCTCTGAGCTACCCTGGAAAATGTCGCCGTTCCAATACATATTGAAATGTATCAGAACGGCGACATGGCAGTTAGTCAATAGGTACACTAATCTCCTTATCTTCTTCAGAAGTAATTTTCTCAATTGTAATAGTCAGCATTCCATTAATCATTGATGCTTTACTTACTTTAGTTTTATCAGACAAAGCAAAGATTCGTACAAACTTCCTTGATGCAATTCCCCTGGAAATAATTTCATGAGGCTCAGTCGAAGACTCTTTTTTGTCACCACTCACTGTGAGTGTATTATTTTTTACGACAATTAAAATATCCTCTTTTGAGAAACCTGCTAGGGCAATTTCAATTGTAGATAGATTGCCGTTTCTTTTAATGTTATAGGGTGGATATGAAGTAGAAGATAGCCAGCTATCATTAATTTTATTTAGTAGGTTGAACTGATCTTCAAAGCCAAATCCAAAATTGTCGAGACGGTCAAACATCTGTTTTACCGCTGGGTTAATTCCTGTCAATGAGTTCATTTACATCTCCTATATTAGGCAAGATAAATAACAATGCTGGCCTATTTAAGCACCAGCATTATTAGTATATAAAATTTTATATGAAAGTGTCAACAAAAAAAATGGTGGTCCTGCCTGGATTTGAACCAGGACTGTAGGTTTAGAAGACCCATGTGCTATCCATTACACCACAGAACCGACCACTCACTATACCCCGCAACTTCCTCCATGTCCAGTAATAGAACAGATGTCGTGAGTCTCTAGACCTTCTTCAAATTCTTCACCTAGTTTTTCTACAGCCTCTTTATAAGACACACTACTAAGCGGTTGTCCTCCTCGGCATCCGTCTGGGTACACCGTGAAACCTCGCAGCCTGTGAGCATAACTGGCAAGAGTACTACAAAAGTCATTAACAGTATCCTCATTGTTTAACTTTGTACCCCATGATGGAAGATTAATAGTGCTACTAATTGACATATCAACATAGTCCTGAACGTCAGCTTGAAACCTAATACGACGTTCGTAATCTTGTGACAAGTCTAGGGCTGACTCAATATCATCTGGATTAGTTCCATAGATGTTGATGATTTCTTGTGCTGCACTGTCTACTACATATTGATAGTGCCAGCGTGAGTTTCCTTTTAGATACCTCCTCTTGTAAGCAACAGCGAATATAGGCTCAATCCCAGTAGAAGTACCAGCAAGAATCCCAATACTGCCTGTCGGCGCAATAGCTCGATTAGCAACAGGAACGGAAATAGAAAGATCATTAGCAAAAGAACGGCTAGTATAGTCAGAGACGCCCTTATAGACACCAAGCCATTTATGCAATTCTGGAGTAACCTCATAACGATATCCTCTTTTAATCAACCATTCGTGCATTCCCATAAGACCAAGACCAAGACGACGGTTCTTGTTTCTTACTTCGTACACCTTGTTATATGGAAGTTTTGCACGCAATGTTCCACACATTAAAAACTTTGTAGCTAGTTCTACAATATCTTTAAACTCTTCTAGGCTATCAATTCTACCCATGTTGATTGAACCTAAATTACAAACATCCGAATCATCCTCAGATGTTACTTCTGTGCAGGCGTTACGTAGTGTTTCATTTTCCTTGTCAAAGAAGTTGAATGAAAACCCAGGCTCTGCTGTAGATAGGGCTTGAATAACATTCTTCTTAAACACTGAGCCTACATCACCAGTGTTCCAGTAGTTTAGAAGCCATTCAGTATCATAGTTTACTGAGATGTTTGTCATATCAAGAGGGGCAGTAAAGTTAAAGTCCTGCTCTTTAATCTGACCTACACTAAATCCTGTATTTCCAACGGGCATGTTGTACCAATTCTTGGCATCAAGAAACTTATCAACATCCTTATGCTTCCAGTTAAGGCTAGCATAGATAGCACTGCGCCTGCTTCCTCCCTGCATTACGCGACGACCAATCTCATTAATCATCTGCATCTTAGGAATGGGGCCTGATGATAAACCACCAGTTCCTGATAGGATACGACCTTCTTCACGATAACGAGAGTAGTCAATCCCAATACCACCGCCAGTCATTAGGCAAGACTCTGACTTCCATGACAGGTCTGCCCAATCTTCTCTCGTGTCAGTTTCTGCTCGAAGCAAATAGCAGTTGTTAAAGAATTTGTTTGGTCGTCCAGCATAGTATAGATAACGACCACCAGGAATAAACTTTAAGTCAGTAATATACTTTATGATATCTGCCTTATCTGACATTGATATATTATCTTGGCATACATCACCAACAAGGACCGAAGCGAGAGATTCCCACGTCTCACACCCATGATGGGCATACTTATGTTTGAAAATATCTTCTGAAAATTTAGAACGAAACATAGGATTTTCATTAGAAATAAATCTTTGCATACAAGCACCTCTAAGTTTTATTGGATTGGGAATCAATGAATAACATTATCATAGCATAGTGAATAATCTTGAGCAAGTCCTTACGGTTTCTTCCATCCTTTTTCCCATACCTCTTCCAGTACTTCAGTATGTTACCCATACAAAAACCTTCCCCAAAACCAGCATCAAGAATAGTATCTGTAGCTTGATATTTACTAGATGCATAGTGCTGATTATATGTTCCAATAATATATTCACGGACCTCCTTTAGAGAAAGGTCCTCATCAAACTTAAATTCCATGATTGAATCTCCGAGGTAGTTAAGAAGAAAGAATTGCGTTTATTTTCTTTCTAACATACTTAATTTCTTTTGTCCTTAAAATCTTAGAGGCAAACTCTCTTGTGTAAGCTACGTCAATTCCTGCCATGTCACAGACAACCTCAAAGTCTGAGGCCGTTGTACCAATGCTAGCAAAGAACCATGCAATACTTCTGTCTCTGTCGTACTTAGCCTGCTCTGATTCGTTTGTAGTTTCAGGCTTTGACGCATCTAGTAAAGCCTGAAGAATAACTGTAAGAAATAATGTTTTTTCAGGAGAGTTAGCAGCTTCAACAAATCTTTCTATATCAACAAATATTTCTGTGTTCATTATTCTTCTAACCATTCACGTGGTATGCCATCAGATAACTTGCAATATAAAAACCCATGATGCTGGCACCACTCAGCATATGTTTTTCCTAGCTTAGACCTGTAATTAAGTTTTGTGTTTGGGTTATCAAAAATAAATCTGATGTCAATAAACGGACAATCTTTTCTAATAGCTAAGTGCTTTGCTCTATCTTCAGGTTTGAACCATCCTTTTACTTCAATATAAATACCATTAGGTAATAAGAAATCTGGGGTGTAGGTAAAGAGCCTAGTGACTTGATACTTTATTTTTTCAGTTTCATATAGAATTGGAATGTTGAGTTTCTGCAACGACTCCGCTATTAGCTTTTCAGATGAAGACCTATAAGGTGCTATGTTTTTATTTCTACTACGGCTAGAAATCTTGACAACACTTTCTCTTTTTTTCTTATTGCTTATTCTTCCTGCCATCTTTCTTACTCTACCGCAATCTCTGGCACATCAGGTTCGTTTGCTACTTTGGTAAGATACTTAACTCCATTGGCATACATAAAAGCTCTAAGACCTTTCCCCCCATTAGCATCTTTCCAGCAGTGTGCTTTGAATTGACAATAGTTGCAGCCTGTATCAAGACGCCTGTTGCCTGACTTTCCTTCAGGCACATCTTCATAACATCTTTCCGGTGGAGTTTCCTTTTCAACAATGCCCTGTAGAAAACTAATTCTTTTTTCAGAATTAATCATTTCTAAATCATGAACATTAAGACAGGCAATCTCTCCAGACTGTTTGTCGATAGCAATGAAGGCTGCTTCTTTTTGGCCTTCAGCTTGAGCATAAGAGGATATCTGAGCAATGTATCCAAAAGGATCGTCACCAACTAAGGAAGAATTCTTAAACTTCTTAAATCCAAAAGCAGATGCACTTTTAAAATCAACGACAACATCATCTACCTTGGCATCCAGATGACCAACTACTCCATTAATCGAAACTTCCTTCTGCTCATCAGTCACCTTATGTCCAGCAGTCTTTACTAGAAGTACCAGTAAATGTTCAAGGATATCTCCATATAAAAACTTTATCCTATCTTGTGGAGAAAGTGTCTCTTGTGGAGCCTTGTTTACTTCATACCAAATCTTTCTATTTGGATGCCCCACAAGAGACATTCTAAGTTTACCCTTCTGCTTTCTATCTTCCTCAACACTCTTCTTAATGGAAGACGCAACAGCTTTTGTAAAAGCTTTCATGTCTTTTTCAGCTATCTCAATCTTACTTTCATCAGAAAAGAGATTGTAGATATCTTCTACTACAGTGTGGATGCTTTTCTTATTAGACATGTAAGCTCCTTTTTATATAGACAGTCTAGACCCGCCCTCCTCTAGACCAAAATGCTGTACAACTATTCCTATATACAGCCCCGTGTTCTTCTAATTATAGAGTAGTATTAACTGACTCATTAACGTAGCCATTCTCGACTACTGGAAGTGCGTCAAGACCACGCTTGTATTCAACAAGATTAATAATCTGAACAGCCTCAAGGTCAGCACCAACGCCTGAGCGTGTGGAATATTTCCAATCAAATGTGCGGAACACTACATTTACATGGCTTCCATTTCCAATAAGTGTATCCTCAACAGGATTCTTTTCTGAATCAATAACTGCTGGTGGATCATTCCTTTCACCATTAGCCTTTACTACCTTGCGCTTAATCGTTACGAAACTGCCACGATCATCATCCTTATTCTTGAGAGATAGACCAAGCTTCTTTGCTCGTGCTGCCATATCTTCATCCAATGCTAGGTCAAGACTCCACACACCGTCAGGATTAAAAGCTGTATCTGGGGTAATGAGTTTTGCCCAATAAGCACGACCAGTTAGAACTGCCATATTACATTTCCTTTCATTATGCCGAAGCTATGTCGGCTTGTTAACAACAACTAAACAATAGCAACTAAGGATACTGGTGTCAATAGGTTTTTAAAACTGTCATTTACCAAGCGGTAACTCTACCTGCCTATTATCCACGTTCAAAGATTTAACAAAGTCCGCATACTCTTTTGTAGTTAGGAAGTATGACAAAACATTGTGGAATGACAGGAGTAAGTCAGCTTCCAAATGGTAATCTGCTTTAATAATATCTTTAAGACATTCTTTTACAATGTTGTCAGCAGTATCATCTGATATTTCAATCTTATAAACCATTTATAATCTCCTTACACAGTTTATCTTGAGGAACCCACCAAGAATCTCCACGCCAATATTTATCTGACATTGCTTCTTTTCCTTCAATCCATCCGCAATATGTTAGTTCTTCTGTCTTGCGGTCGTAAGTAACAAGAACAAACTTGTGAGTTTCAATGTGTCCTGTCTTGTCTTTAGCATACCATCGTGGCCTGATAATGAGATGTGCGTTCTTATATTTAGATGTCTTTACTTCTATGTCAGTTCCAACATCTGTTAGTACTCTATCTGTTAGATAATTTTCAGCAACCCAAGGAAGATTAAAAAGTTTTGATATAAAAATTTCTGCCATCACGGCGTAGATTTCATTATCAATTTTTTCTTTATCAGACATTCTAGCAACTAGACGGTCAACTTTGTTTAGCTTTCTAGAAGTTTCTTTTCTGTTTTTTCCACAATAACGTGCTATCTTTTTTTCCTCGTCTGTTAATTGCATATCACTCCTCTCCATTAATGTGTGTAAGCCCAAGAGTTTCCTATCTTATAGCCACTGTCAAGGGGACAATTTAAATTAAGAATTTTCTCAGTAGCTTTTATAGCTTGTTTAGTTATTAGCCCAAACTCTTCTGCTTGATCAGTTCTTACATCGAATTGATATTCATCGTGAATACTAGCCACAAGGTCTGCAACAATTCCACGCCTCTTTGCAATCTTAGTAATCTCTATAAGCCACTGCTTACAGATAACAGCACCGGCACCCTGTATTAAAAGGTTCAGGGCTGAGTGTGCAGACCTTACGCGAAGCATCCTACCATCTAATCCTCGAAGGTATCCTTTCTGTGCGGCTATCTCTACCTTATGCCTTAGAACCTTTAAGGCTGGTACGTTTTGCAAGAATTGATCTATCATTCTTTGACCATCTTTTGATGTGCCACCAACAATTGATCCAATCTTAGCAGGGCCAGCGCCATAGATAAAGGCATAGATGAATGTCTTAGCCTCGTCCCTTGTCTTTAGGCCAGCAGCTTTTTGATTAACCGTATGAATATCACCATTCACAACCTCGTTTATAAACAACTTATCATTTAGATAATGGGCAAGACCTCGCAACTCTAATGAGCTAGCATCACAACCAACAAGTAGCTTACCACTAGAAGCAGTCCAACAGTCTCTGCATTCTCTACCAAACTCTGAATAACTAGCTGGCACTTGCGCCATATTAGGCGAGTGATGTGCCATACGACCTGATATAGTTTTAAGTGTGAGTACTTTTCCATGTACCTTTCCATCATCCTTGTAATATTCTAACCACTGATTTATTTGAGATACTCTTTTCTGAAGCATAAGATATCTTGCGATAAGTTTTGCTTCCTTTATGTCAACATCTTTAAGAACTGATTCATCTACAATTGCCTGTCCTTTTTCTGTAAAAGTTTTAGGCTTCCAACCTCTCCTCATTAACTGCTTAATAATTTGTTGTCTGCTTGACAAGTTAAACTCTTGAAACTTTACGACTGAGTGTACACCCCAGCAGTCTGCCAACGAATCTTCTAAGTGTGCTAGTCCTACTTTAGACATAGAGCCATCTGCTTTAATCTTAGGACTTACTTCCTTTAATAAAGAAGGTATTGGTTTAAAAGATTCCTTTACTTCTTTCTCTATCTCGCCTGACATATCAAGCAGTCTTGCCTTTAGGGAGGTAGCCTTTTCAATATCTAATGAAAAGCCATTCTTTTCCTGAGTATTAATTAAGTGACGAATGGTATGTTCCATTCTAATACTTTCTTCAGAGAAGAGTTTCAATTCTTTTTTTAGTGTTAGATACACTTTCTCAGTAAGGTCCACATCTCTCTTGCAATACTCAACCATCTCGTCTGTACATTCAGACCAATCATTAAACTCTATCTTAGGATAGCCCAATGTATTACCCCACTCTTCAAGAGAGTGTCCTTTCTCTCGCATTGGGTTAGCCAACTGAGACATAATCAATGTATCTTCAACTTGATCTATAGAGATAGTAGTACCTGTTAGTCTATTAAGGATGGGGGCATCGAAGGATATACCATTATGCATTATATATTTTTCAATATATAGCTTTGCAAAAATAGGCCATTTATAAAGACAGTCCTTTCCTCGAAACTCATGGACAGCCCCAGTCTCAATGTTCTTGGCTACGATGCAGTGAATAGTGGACGGCGTTAAAGATTCTGTCTCAATGTCCACTATGTATTTCATACTATTACTCCTCCTCTTCCCGATCATCTTGATTTGAGAGTGGGTTGTCGCCAAGATTCTCAACCTCATGCAGTCTGCCAGTTTCTCTATCAAAAAACAAGTGGCATGCTACACCTGTCTCGCCAGAATACCTGTTCTTAAGAACACGAATTGTTGTGGTGTTTGCTGCATTAGTATCTTCAGCTTGTTGGTCACGCTCTAGTGCTACAACGCAGTCAGACAATTGTGCAATGGCCTGACTTCCACGAAGGTGTGACAGACTGACTGCCTTACCATCCTCATGTCCACGATCTGATCCAGAAGCACGACGCAGATGGCTGACAAGGATTAAAGCACAACGTGTTTCTTCTACTAAGGACCGGAGCTTAGTCATTAGCTGGTCAATGTTACGCCGCTCATCCTCACC
>Ga0070749_10002848_pt1 | contig 11598 bp, 14 predicted proteins | sample VirMetDEL_Nov_18_FD_75180 | JGI IMG/M metagenome (GOLD analysis project Ga0070749, IMG submission 75180) | Aqueous microbial communities from the Delaware River and Bay under freshwater to marine salinity gradient to study organic matter... | ecosystem: Environmental > Aquatic > Marine >...
ATTACTTCACCAAGTCGTTTAATAGTCTATTAATCTTATCTGCTTTTGTAAAGATGTTTGGTTCTTTACCTTCTCTAAGCATGAATGCTCCAGTTGTAGAAGGCTCTGACGCCAAATCAAAGCAGACTAGTTGAAAGTCTTCTTGAACGATTGTTTTACCAGCCTCTTGCCTCGTAGAACCTAGACCTCTTGAAGAAATGCCTAACTTTACACCGCCTTTTAGAAGACCAATAGCTGTTTTACCTGCTGGTGTGTCTAGGATCTTAATCTTGCCTATTACATCGTCACCATCCATTCTGATCTCTGTGACTAAGTGTGAAGCATTCTTAAGCTCAACTACGGAGCTATCGGGGTGATCTAACTCTCCGACTGCTCTGCCTTCGCGGACTAGCTTTTGGTAATTCTCTACCTCTCTTTCTAGAATTGGCTTTGGGTAGATTCTGCCATTACCATTAGTAGCACCTGCTCGCTGCATAACACCAGCTAGGTAAATCTCCTCGCCTTCTTGGATGGCTTTCTTTTCAGCCTCAGTAAGAAGGTCGGAGTCTGTTCTAAACTCTAAAAATTCTGTTAGAACTAGCTTACTCATTATTCCATACCCTTTAAAATATCACGAACTAGAGGGTACTTGGCGGGGTCTGCCTGTAAAATCTGGAGTACTTCTTGTTTCGCAGTTTCTACAGCATCATCCACTGGTTGTTCTTGAAGATTTCTTACTTCTTCAAGAATGATCTTTGTTAATTCGCCTTTTGTAAGTTTTAGCGTATTCATTAATAATCTCCTAAAGCGGGCATCACCCGCGTGGTACACTTTCCTCGGCAACAATTAGTTGGAGGTCTAAGCATCCAATGGCTTTCAGTGTAAATGTTGATGTTAATCCCTTTTGACATTTATCCCTTCATCTCCTATTATCATACACAAAGCATAGCTTGTGCCTGAACTTAGCCAACCACATAATAGTAAATTGACTACATTAATTTCAAAAGTAAATAGTCTAGTCCAGGGCGAAATCAAACAAACTATTACACCAACCCAGAATCCCATACACATAGGACACTTAAAGAAGTGGTGTTTTGGTCTTATTGAATTAAAGATAGAACCGTAGACTAGGATTTGAGTTAATCCATAACAAGCTAAAATAAACCATAGCATTTTAAATCCTGTAAACTAATCCGTAAGGTTTGCCGTAGGGACTTGGTAGTGTTCCCTTTTCGGCTTCTTGTGGAACCTTGCCATAGGGTGTTGTCTCATCATCTGGTGGGTCAACATACATTTCTTCAACATCTTCAATGTAATCTTCCATCTTTGCGAAATCGCCACCGTGATTTTTCATGTAATCGCTTGTTAAAAGCAGTAGAACCTGTAGAACATCTAGTTCTTTGTTAACTGGGTAGAATGCCTCTAGCGATCTAAAGACACCGCCACTCTTAATTGTGCCGTTTTGAATAGCACCCTTTTCCTGCAAAAACGTCAAGTAATCACTCTGCATGTTGTAGGTGTCTCTATTGACGTGCTGCTTGGGCATTGTAATTATTTTATTTTTAAATGGAACAAATACAACATTGAAGAATTTATGATCATAGACAATGACGTTATTGTCCAATGTCTTTCTAGCATCTAACTTAATTGTAAAGATGGGGCCTTTAATGTCGATAATGATGTCTGGCGGGGAGTTTGGATCAATCCCAGCAGCCCTAACAGCTTCTTCGCCTACGGTGATTTCAATAGCCATTAGCCCTTAATCTCCTTTACTAGCTGCTGGGTCTTAAGGATGAAGACGAGATCGTCTTTTTGTAAATTTCTCTTTTCTCTAAACTCTTCTAAAAGATTGTAAACTTGTTCGACTTTGGACTTCATAGAGCTGTCAGTTTGGAATTCTTCGATTTCCATGTTCTCTTTAAGCTCTTCCTTTAATCTCTCCAACTCTTCATTGACGAAAATCTTTAATTCAGTGTCATCGTCCTCTAGGCTTCCCATGTACTTTGAAATTAGAGTCTTTTGCTCAGTCATCAATTTACCAAAAGTATTATTAAACTTTTTGATAAACATTTTAACGACTAACTCGTCAACTGGTTCTTCCTCGTCCCGGCTTACTGGGGGACTTACCATTTCTTGAACAATCTTTTTCTCTAGAAGAACTCTGTCTTTTACGCCAATAGTGTTATCGTTAAACATCTGGTAGGCCGACGCTAAAGACTTGTAGTTGGAAACATAATTGTTAAAAACTGCTGGCGTTAGTTCGTGGTTAATCTTGTGAATAGCTGCTGTCTGTTCATCGTAAAGAGCTTTTTGGTCAAACGATGAAAAGACCCTATGAACCTCGGCAATAATTTTTTCTGCTGTGATGTAATCAACATCTCTTGTCTCTGTTAAAGCTTTGTAAAGCCTTAACTGTTTGTAAAGCAACCCGTCCTTATTGAAGACCTCCTGCATTACTCTTTTTACTCTATTGAGTTTTTCTTGATCTTTGTGAAGTTTTGCTTTAGCAAACTCCCTTGTCAAAGCTTCAAAAATAAATGCCGGGTTTCTTTTTTTATTATGCCTAAACTTCATCCTCTGTCTCCAGTTCATTAACTATTTTATTTGCCCTTTCAGTTAATGATTCTAACTGGGCTGCTAAACTATTATAAATAGTTTCTTTTGTCTCATACATTCCACGACTAAGCTGACCGATGTCTTTTGATTTACCAGCGGTGCTTAAAAAGTTCTTTCTACGACCTGCGGATTTACGACCATCTTTAAATAATGGAACTGGCTTGTATCGCTTGCCTTTGCCTTTACCGACATACATTTCTGAACCGTCCTTGAAGGTCATTTTAACTGGGCTTAAGCCATCGTCTCTTTTGGCTGCTCCTGGCTCAACTAGAAGCGGAGTTGTTTCTTCTTCTGCTGCTGGTGCGGGTGCTTCTGGGGCTGCGGCTTCAGGTGTTGCTGCTTCGCCACCGGCTTCTCCACCAAGCTCATCGCCAGCTTCTCCTCCTAAACCACCAGCTTCACCGCCTAAATCGCCACCTAAATCGCCACCTAAGTCGCCACCTAAGTCGCCAGCACCGCCTGCTGCTGCTGGTGCATCAAAAGCCGGTTCTTCTGCGGAAGCTTCAAGTGATTTATCGACCTTCTTGTCAAAGTACCGTTCTCTTTGGTTTCTAAGGAATTCTTCATTATCCATACCAAAGATGTGTTCGGCAATCCAACGGCGGCTGAACATTGTGTCTTGGGCTGCTCCAGCAACTTCAAACTTCTGCTTAATAAACTCAAGCTCTTGGATCTGAGCTAGCTTGCTTGGGTTGTTTAGAGATAAGTTAAATGAGATAATGTCTTCACCTCTGTAGCCTAGAGTGTAAAGATGGATAATGCCGATCTTTTCCAACTCGGAGATTACTGATCTCTGTAGTCTTTGAATTGTTCTAGCAAAACGAATGTCCTTCTGAGCTAAGGTTGTCTTCTCTTCAGGCATTTGATCTAGCTGAGATAAGTAAGACTTTGGAATCTTAATGGCTGAGAACAGCTTATCTCTTAAGTAATTTACATCGTCAATAGCGGCGGCATTCTGACCACCGGGCAAGTTGATGATCTCTGTTGCGGAGCCTTGACGAACTGGTAGATAGTAGTCTTCTTCTACGGACATTGGGTTGTAGCGGAGATCGATCTGTCCATTATCTGGATCTACCAATTGATGCCTCTTCATGTTGGTAATGACTTTTTGCATGTACTGCTCAATGTCTTCTGGTGGAATGCCACCAACATCAATCTTGAAGACTCTTCTTTCTGGGGCTCTTACAATTCTGTAAGCCATCATCGCATCTTCCATTAGAGTCAACTGTCTCCAAATACGACGGGCTGATTCTAAAACTGAAGTTCCATAAGGAGCATACTTGTCATTACCAAGGACTCTAAAGTGAGCCATCTGCCAGTTTTCAAAGGTTAATCCACCATTATTCCACTGGTATTGAATGTAGTTTGGATTGTTCTTATCTTCACCTTCTAATCTTTCGATCTCTCTTAATGGCAGACCGATAGCTGAAGTGATGCCCATTTTCTCATCAACATCCAAGTATAGGAAGTAATCACCATACTTACACATGTTGCGACACCAGCTAAACAAGTTAGAATCGATGTTTAGAACATTGTAGTAAAGTTCTTCTAGAATAGATTTTAATTCTTCGTTATGACAATCAATTTTTAATAAGGGTGTTAAAATACTATGAGTTGTCATCTCATCAGCATAGATGTCTAATGCTGATGCTAACTCAGGCATGTATTCCATTTGATCGAAGTCTAAGTATCGCTCTGCTCGGTTGTGATTAACCATGATAGCAGTTTGCATGTAATCGTATGGATTATAACGAGACTTTTTAAAGTCTAACCCTGCCAATGATTTAAATTTAGTTGAATACTTGTTTAGGTTCCTTCTTCTATCAAGAGCCACCTGTCGCTGATTATAGTTAATAATAGGACCGGAAAAGATTCTTGTCAGAGCCTTAAAAAGTGGAGAAACATTGTTTCTTGGATTTCTACTTTGGTCTGCCATTTTTTATCCCTTAAATAACCAAGCAAAATTTTTGTATTGATTCTGCTGTTGTCTTAACTTCTTATTTGGATTAGTATAACCTATTTGACCAGGAATTTTAGTGTTAAATTCTTTCTTACCTTGTTTTAGGTTGCCAGCAAAAGCCATTTTGTATTCCATTTCTCTTTTATTAGCCACTAAAGCAATGTCTCTAATCCAACAGCTAATAGCACAAGCCATTACGAGGTCATCGTTGTAACCCCTCATTGCTTCTGCTCTGCCGTTGTTCCAAATAAAAGTTTTCATTTCGTTTGCCAGCCTTTGAGACTTTATTGTAATTAGTTTTGTGCGAATGAACTCTTCAAACTTAGCGATAATTAGTGGTCTAGACTTAGAAGACATTGTGACACCTGGGACGGCTCTTGTGCTGTTTTCGGCTTCATACATGTCAATGTAAGCATGTGAGTGTTTTATTGAAAAATAGACATTTGGATGTTTGCTTTCTCTTAATTTATCCAAAACAGTCATACCAATAGAGTTGTTTTCTACTACGGTTAAGCAAAAGCCATACTCCCTGCTTGCTTCAAAAATCATTTCTGAGTAAACATCAAGGGTTGGTTTGCCTTGGTACTCGGCTACTTGAGTCATTGTGTCTGTTTCAAAAACTTGAAAAGCTGAAAAGTCTTTACCATCTCCACGGGCAACATCGGCTACTAAAACATAATTTTTACCAGACTCATAAGCTTCCCAAATCCAAAAGTTTCTGTCGTGGCCTGTTTTGTATTTTGGTTCACACAGTCCCTGTTGTAGTCTTTCTAGGTCTTCACCATGGATAAGTGTTTCACCTGAGAAGTTAAAGGAACACTCAAGCTCTTGTGCGATCTGTCTACGAGACATGTTTCTTGTTTCTTTCTCAAACCATTCTTGATCTCTATCAGGGTGGACATGCCATGGTAGATTAATTGTATTAAAATCGTTCTTGCCTTCTTCTGCCTCTGTAAATGTCTTGTGAAACCAGTTACCAACACCGTTAGGAGTTGATAAGGCAATACAACGACCACCGGTAGATAGTGTAGGATAAAGACCAGTCCAAAGCTCATCTAGACCTTCAATGTGAGCAGCCTCATCAATCACCAATAAAGTAAGAGCCTCTGAACGACCAGCATCGCCGGAAGTTGAAGAGGCTTTAATCTGTGAGCCATTGGCTAGCTCAAAGGAGTTTTTATTATCTGTGGTAATCTTAGCAATCTTCATCCAATCTGGAAGAGATTTCATCATAAACTTTACTTTCTTTACTAGGTTAGACGCAGTGCTAAGTTTGGTAGCCACAACTAGAATGTTCTTATCTCTGTGAAAAAGCATCATCCAGCAGATGTAAGCGGCTGCTGTGGTTGAGATACCTAGCTGACGACCTTTATTAATTACATTAAAGCGGTGCTCGTTAAACTTCTCAATACACTCGCCTTGAAAATCGTAGAGTTTAAATGGAATTGTGCCTTCTAGCGGGTGTGAGATCCTACAGAAGTTGTTGATAAAGTAAACCGGATCCTTTCCGCAGCGGATAATTTCAGCTACAATCTGTCTTTTGGTTAATTTAAAAGCCATCTAAATAACTAGGACTTTCGCCAAAAAGGCTTGTAACCTAGAGTTTTCTTTAGCTTCTCTTCCTTAAGGTTTGAGATGAAGCTCTTGTAGAAGTCTGCTTCGTTTCTTGTTTTGCCTTCTGGCTTTGGATCTTCTTGGGCTTTCATGCCACCAATCTTGTACATGCCAACTGCTGAAACCATTGTGCGAAGTTTGTTCATTGGCTGAATGAGAATGTCAATTTCGCCGTCTAACTTTAAGTTAACATTGGCACCAGTGGCCTTCTTGGCTTCCTTCTTAATGAACTTAATAATGTCGGCCATTCTCTGTTCAATTTCTTTCTGGTATTTCTCTAGACCCATGTGGTGGATGCCACGAAGACCTTTAATGTTCTCTTCTGTGTTGTACTTGACGACTAGAAGGTCGCCCTGAATCTTGCAGCCAAAACCATCCATAACGCGGCTGTCTAAAATGGGATCACCTTCCTCTCTGCGAAGGCCGATTTTAATGGGCTCGCCCTTCTCATCAGTCGCCCCATCGTAGGATTTAGCCATCGCAGCCGAGATGCCTTGAATAATTTTGTGGACTTTATCTTCGTACATTAGTTTTTCTTCCATTCGCATCGCTGGCAATGCCCAACCTTTTTTATCATAACCTTGTCTATGTTAGACATCTTAAAACTATGACAAACTGGGCATTTATCAGCCTTTCTATCAATAAATAGTTTTGAGGTTATTAAAATACCATCGTGTTCACGAGTAGTTGAAGAGCGCTCTTCTTTGCTCGATCTTTCTTTAAGTTGTTCCAAGTATTCTTTTTCTTTTTCTTTGTCCCAATGGCTAGCAGGGTTCTCAACAGCCTCTTTGCCCCACCGCTTCTCGATAGCTTGTTCTATTTTTGCTATTTGATTTAAATCTTTTTTCATTTACTCGCCTGGGCGGCTGCATAAAAGATGCCGATAGACATACCAACACCGGCTACAAAACCGCCAATAAACCAATAACTACTATAGTCCGGTTTAGACAATTTTTTAATAGTCTGACGAAGCCTTTTATTTTCGTCAACCTTGAGCTTCATTAACTGATCGTATTTTGATTTGTTTGCTTTTAACAGAATTTCCAACTTGCTTGTTGAAAGCTTGCAATTAGCTTCAGCCTTTTTTATAGAGTGCTTCTTCTCCATTTCACAAATCTTAACTGAGGCTTCGCGCTTAGCTGCCATTGACGCCTCGGCCTTTTTATCTAACAGGATTCCACTAAATGGGGCAACTTGACCTTTTTTTATTGATGCTATCTTGCCCTGCCCAAGAGCGACACAGGGCAACAACAGCAAGCTTACAAAGACAATAAGCGGCTTATTCATCACCGTGTGGTTCTATTCCGTCATCGAACATTGAGCCCTCGGCGTTGCGACCCCTTGCCAGGTAAAATGCCTTGTCTATCTGCTTAGAACCTGAATTTTCAACAAAATCTGTTTGGCCAATTATGACATGAACTGCATCTAGGTCGATGTCGGGCTTGCCAGCAACAAGACCTTTAACAAAGATCTTAAGTTCCTCACTCGGTTCCTCATCAGCAAGAGGGCTAATTGAATTTTCCAACTCTTCTTTTATAAGTTTTCTTAGATAGCTTTTAGTTAGTTTCATTTTTAATCTCCACGATTTCTAAGCCGAATTCATCAGCCAGAGCTTTAACCCTGTCTTCTTCTGGCATAGTAATTATCTCTTTAATTCTCTTTTTCTCAGCTTTCTTGATTTTAGTGCCTTCTTTTTTTCGGACTTCCTCAAGAGCTTCGACAACAATTTTATGTTCTTCTTCAACTCTCTGGAGTTCTTTAAGCTCTTTTTTGTGAGATTCTTTAAGGATTTTTTGCTCTTTGTCGCTTTGCTTAACCTTTTCCTCATAGAGGTTTTTGAAGACATCTTTATCAAATAGAAAAAACTTATGGAGCACAAAACCCAATGCGATTAGTGCTCCAACCCACCAATAATTTTTAATGTAAAACCAAGCTTTTTGTAGGATTTGTTTAGCTATTAGCCAATTCATCACATTTCACCATCGGAAATGCTAGATTCTTCATCGCTGTCCACTAGTCGCCTTAAAGCTTCGCGATTATCGACGGAAATTATCTCATCAAAACCTTCAGAGTCTTTTACTTCTTCGAATGATTTAAACATTCTATCAAGGACGTGTGGTGGAATGGTCTTTGCCTTGCCTTGCTTTTTTAAATCATTCTGTCTTTTTACCGCAACCCTTTTAATAATTTCTTCTGAATCCTCAAAATCAAAAACGACAGCAACTTTTTTGTAATCCTGTTCGCTGCCCTTTATTGCATCCATGGCTCGTAAACGGGCAGGAGCAGTCATGTTTGTCATGTCAACTACAATGTCTTGGTTGCTTGGAATTGCGCCACGGACTCTCTCCATAAACTTCTGCTGGATTACATCGTTTGCTCTTTTGACTTTACTGTATGACAGAGGTTGCCACTTTCTCATCCACTTTGGTGACCTAATGACTCTTCCATAGTTTTCATCAACTTCCCCAAGCTTAGAACCTTTTGGTGGCGGGATGAACAAATCATCGTATGACCAGGGCGTCCCGTCTGGAGAGCTGTAATTTCCAGCGACCTCTTCTGCTATGTCGTCTCTACTAATAATGTAGGGTTTGTTTTCAAAGGTTTTTTCTATCCAGTGGGATTTACCAACCGAAGGAGGGCCAACAAGAATAAATAACTTTTTTTTATTTTCCTGTTCTGTCAAAAACTTATTGAAGTTTTCTATGATAAGTTTCATGTTTTTCATAGTTTAATCTTCACCTTATTCGTCATTATTATTCTCTAGTCGTCGTAGTCGTAATCGTAGTCTTCGCGGTCTTGCGAATCCATATACTCATTTGAACCCTCTTCCCAGCCGTCTAGAATTGCTCTTTTAATTGCCTCAACGCTTGGCTTCTCTTTGTCCCCTAATAAATTTTCTAATTGAGAGATTGCAAAAGTATATTGCAGAGCCTCTTCCTCACCGCGCTCGCTGTCGGGGGTGTTGGGCGCGAGGGGATCGTCGTCTGGCGCATATGGGTCGGCTTCTTGCCAATATTTTGCATAAAGCTGTTCTGCTTCAGCGATGCCGTCGTTATCAGCATCAACTTCTTCGCCTTCGCCCTCTTTCAAATACTTTTTCCAGTTTTCCATTAATAATTTCATTGTTTATTTCCCCTTGAAACGGGCTACAACATCAACGAAGCCTTGTGTGCCGACATAAGCTGTGGCGATTATTATCCACTGCTCTGAATCTACCTTCTCGGCAAGAAGTAGTCCTGTTGTTGTAAGCCACACTAAGAGCTTCTTTGATACGAATCTTTCTAGGTGCCTATCGGCAAATGCTTTTATTGCTGGCATCATTTTACCCTCTCTTGTTCATTGCTTGTTGGCATTTTTACCTGCCCTGCAAGCCCTATGTAGATAAATAGTAAAGTAACCGCCAAGCAGCTAAAAATTATACGTCAATGTAGGCAAATCCGTCCCTCTTTTCAATGTCTATCGTCATGTCAACAACATCTTTCAAGCCTTCAATGTGAGTAATCAGAAACACAACTCTAAAATAACTTTTAACTAAATCTAGAATCCTCACAAACCCCTCCATGTTCTCAGCGTCTAGGGCGGTTCCCGGCTCATCTAAAATCATAATGTCCCCCTTTGGCATGTTGCTCACATTTAGTAGAGCAATTCTAATAGCAACAGCAGCAAGAGTTTTCTCTGCTCCTGAACAAGTTTCAAGTTGTCGTGGGTCATGCTTTGGATGCTTGATTAAAATGTTTAGTTTGTTCTCGTTGTTCTCAAAGAACACCTCAAACTCAACAATGTTAGACAAAACTTTAGCAATTTCTGTGTTGATTACTGGCAACGCCTTCTTGATTACATCAAAAGCGATGCCGTTAGAATGCATACAACTCATAAACAAATCATAGGCAGAGTATTCTGCGCTCAATCTGTTCTTCTCTGTCCTAAGGTTTTTTAGGTTCTCTAACTTTTGTTCTAGTGCTCCTTCCTTACCAACAAGAGTGTAGATTTGGTCTTCACAATCTTGTAGCTCCTGCTCTGTTCTTTCCTTATTTGTTTTAGCAAGCTCTAACTCTGACATAACCTTTTCGATGTTCTCAAGAACTTCTTTGTGTTCTTCGTAGTAATCGGCTGTGTCGTTTAGCTCTTTAATCTCGCCCTCTAACTTCTGTAAAGCAGAGTTAGTTCGCTCTAAATCAAGAGTTAGTCTAGTCAATCTAGATTGCTCGTCCTTCTTCTTTTCAGTAAGGCGAGTCCAGTTGCGAATTGTGTTATTGACTTTATCGACATCAATGTCAGATAGTTCGCCAGTGTTTAGTTTGAGCTTTTCCTCCACTTCAGATAAAACTTTCTTTGTGATTGACAAGTCTTGCTTAGCACCGTAAGCATCTTTGATGAACTTACAGGAGGTTAGAAACTTATCACCACAGGGGATGTCGGTTAAGATTTTGATTTGACGAAGACTTATTTCCTTTTCCCTTTCTTTCCTTCGCTGCTCTTGCAACAGCTTATCAATCTTGTCTTGTAGCCCGCCAGCCTCTTCTTTCTGTTTGTTGAGGCTCAGAATGTCAATCGTCTTCAACAAGGCGTCTGCCTTCTCTAAAAAGTCTTCCCGGTCCTTGATTTCACTGGTTAAGAAACTAATCTTATCCTTTAAAGATTTTTTATCCTGTCCTAGTCGTTGTAGGTCTTGCCTAACTTGGCAAATGGAGATTGGGTCTTCTGGTATCTGTTCAAGCTTGGTCTCCAACTCGACTATTTCTTTTTGCACGAAACTTAAGTTTTGCTTTAGTTCTGTGCATAAGTTTTTTTGCTTTGCCAGTGCTGCGCCTGCCCTAAAAATGTCGTCTTTTGTTGCCTTGATGTCTTCGTCATAATTTACATCTTGGACTCTACGAAGGGCTCCTCGCAAATCAGCAGCATCATCTTTTGCTAACTTAAACTTCTTCTCAAAGAATTCCAAGTCAAGGAACTTTGCTAGAATTTCTTTACGACGGGTTGAGCCTTCATTAATAAAGCCTAGTGCTCCCAACTGAGAAGACATAGATGTGTTTAGGAAGTCGTCTAAATCTCCAAAGACGTTTCGGATTGCTTTGTCTGTTCCACCTCTCGCCGTTTGGTTGAGCGACCCAACCTCGCCTGAAACCTTGTCCACATAATCAAAGTCGGCTTGGGTTTTAGCTTCATTTGTAGTCTTACCCTTAAGTTTCTTAACGTATTTATCGGACCTGCGGCTGATTTGATAAGTTTTATTGTTAGCCTCAATCTCCACCAAACCAGATCCATAATCTTTGTTTTGGTTGATAATGTTGTAAGTCTTTCGAATGTTTTTAGAAGTATTATTATAAATTGTGTAAAGTAAAGCATCAATGACGCTAGACTTTCCGCTGTAATTCTTACCAAAGATTCCAACAGTGCCAGACAACTTATCAAAGTCAATAGAGTTGCCC
>Ga0070749_10002849_pt1 | contig 11593 bp, 7 predicted proteins | sample VirMetDEL_Nov_18_FD_75180 | JGI IMG/M metagenome (GOLD analysis project Ga0070749, IMG submission 75180) | Aqueous microbial communities from the Delaware River and Bay under freshwater to marine salinity gradient to study organic matter... | ecosystem: Environmental > Aquatic > Marine > Coastal...
CAGTTGTTCGTTTAATACCACATGGGTTCTCCAATTCTCCATTATGATCTTCATTTCATTTGACATAACAAATCCTCTTTATGTCTAAATAGTTTTTAATCCAGCATTTGCTATAACAACTGCATCGGCTTTGTCATCTGTTCCAGGTTTTGGATTACCGTGAGAAGTGTATTCTACTAAAAAAGATGTTGGGTATTTTTCTTGAACCCACTCAATAACTTTGAGCTTCGTGTTCTCACCCCTCTTAATTTTGAGATCAACGAGACCCCGAGCTTTGTTTGCCTGAAGGAGAGTTGGAGGGCTGCCAAATATACTATGAACCACATAGCTACACATACCATTAAAACGTTGTAGCTTGGCCATTGTAACCGCTGTTGTTTTGCCTCCGGAGAATGCCATGAATGGTTGTTCGATGAAAACATAATCTACCTCCGAATGTTCTTTTATGATTTCCATTGCTTTTTTAAAGACATCGGCACGTTCTTCAAGTTCAAGATTGGTCTTAAATTTGATCTCATCAACAAGAAGCAATTCTTCGTTTTCGTTTATCAAGCAATAACCAACTCTGCTTGAGCTTATGTCTAATCCTAAAATAATCATAATTGTATTATAACATATTAATTTGGGTTTGTCAACTATAAATCTAATTTTAATTTAAAAGTATATTGACGATCTTCTGTTTTGCGAACAGGATTGGCCAAAGTAGCAACACCGATAAGGTTTCTTTTATCATCATAAATTGCAACTTTTGAAATATAAGTTTCTCGTTTAAATTCTGGTTCATATTGTTGCAATTCTGTGTGTGTTATATTATGAATTGTTTGTTGATGTTGTTTAAAAGAAGTTTCAGATATAGAATAGTTATTTAAATTATTAGAGCTGCTTAGATAAGTTGGGTTATTAGACCAATTTAACTTTCCATAATCAGCGTTGCACATCAACATCAAGGTTTGTTTTTGAGTTACGCCTTGGTATTTAATTTCAAAAGCAACTTGGTCGATATCTGAATAAGATGAAATATCCTCATGCAAACCAGCTCCAAAATGTGTCCACTTGTTTGTGGTACCACCTGCACCAGGCAAGCTGATTCCATTGTCGTCACCTAGTTGGTGTGAACCTGTTAGGATTATTACCCCTTCATTGTACAATACCATTCCCATGGTTGATCCACTGTAATCGACAGGAGAAGACGAAGTAGAATAAGTTTGAACTAGTTCTCCATTACCTTTTGTATCTTTAAGTGTTCCTATAAGCGAACCAGTAACATAGTAGTTTAGCTCAACAGTTCTTTTCTTAATTTTTTGTCCATAAAAAATAGAAGGAATTACAATTGCATTTGTTTCGGCATTGTAAAAATCTCTTATAGGCATTGGAGCTGATGAAGAAAAAACCATATGTGGTGATTTGTAACGGTATCTTTCCATGGCATTTTTTAATGAATATGCAACAGTATAATCTATTTCATCAGAAAGAGATAGATCTTTTTTGCCAACAGTGATTCTAGAATCTCGGTTACCAATATTGTAATCATAATGATAGCGACTGATTGAAGCACTTAAATTATAATCTCCTTCAACAACTTCGCCAAAATCAAAAAGAGTGTTGTATTGAGCTTTATTGTTGATTTTTAAATTATTTTTAAAACCATCTTTTACAACAAAAGGTCTTGTCATTGAACCTGTGGCATCTGTTTCGCTAATTCTAGTTGATTTAATTCCAACTTGATCATCGTTATTAGTAGGAACTGAGGTATCTAGTTCATAAATAATAGAACCGGAAGGTCTATTGATATTATATTCATACAGAGATATCCAACCTGTGTTTCCCTGTTCAGGATGTAAAGTGTGATATATATTACCAGCAGCATTTTGTTCTTGGATTCCAGCATGGCCATGAGCAGAACCAGAAACGTTTGGCCTTTGATCTATAAAAACGGCACCACTAGTAATTAAAAAATTAAACTCAGGATAAGCTTCTAAAGTATTTATAAATACGTTTTCATCTTCTAATTTAAATATAGCCATATAACTACCTCTAGAGTAAATAGTATTAGTAGTCTAATCTAACTCTTAAGGTAAATTCTTGCGACGGAGTCTTTTTCAAAGGTTCTGACAATTTAGCAACAGCCATTAGTTCATTTGCAGCTGAATAAAGACCAATCGTTGTTATATAAGAGATTGGATCTTCTGAAGCTTTTGTCTTAACTCTTATTTTTGAATTATTTAAATAAGTTGGATTTGACGAATAGTTGAATTCGTCATGATTAACTCGACAAAAATAAATTGAAGAATTAAGCTCTGTTGTGTTATTGAAAGAGAGGTTGTATAATCTTGTTCTAAAATTATCAACAGATCCTGTAATTAACGAACCGGTCAAAACAGCATCAATAGTTTCTGATGTTGAGCTGGGACCAGAACATGATACATTGTGATAATCATCATTTAAAAGGCCACCATCACTATCTACTGTAAAAATAGAAGCTGTAACTACGACAATACCGGCTTGATAATATATAAGACCAGCAGGGTATCTTTGGTTTCCTTTTAAAATGTCGTTGTGTGTTGAAGCTGTTACATAAAGAATGCCATATTCACCAGCTGGGGAATTAACAAAATACCCATCTGAACCAGAAAAATCAGTTAACAACAGCCTGTCATCAAAAACCGTTCCATCTTCAGCATATGTTGGTGTAACGCCAAGCTCTAAGTTAAAAGACCCTTTTTTAATTTCATCTTTTACTAACAATCTAGACAACGGCATAATAAAGATTTCTTTCAACTTGCTACCACCTGCCAAAATATTACCATCTTCATCAAAATCTAACACTGAACCTGTTACATCATAGCCTACCAAAACTTGCGCCATTTGTCCATAAATATTTTTTTTCTTTTTGTATTGTTCGTTACTGGTACTATATAGTGCAGAAGAAGCACCAACACCGACAGTTAAATCAAAAATATGATTTGCAGAAGAAGACAAATAAGGATAATCGTATACAGATTCAAACATTCCATGAGTATGAAATTTTATATTTTCGTCTGAATAGGTTCCGGATACTATAGTTCCTGTCAAGGGTATCGCTTCATGAAGAAGTGTTCGCGTAGAAACAATATCGTTTCCACCTAAATTTTTATATGAGCCGTTTGCCATTTTTGTATCTCTCTTTTTTATGATTTGTATTTAACAAAGCGAACAGGTATATCTACTGTATAGCCTGTTGTAATTCCTGTAACCCTTACAATACTGTCAATATGATAGACTTCGGTTGATGTATTACCTCTATTATCTAGCCTTGAAGTGCTTCCAAGTTCTGTAAATAAATAGTTGCTGGTATTTAAATCTAAAGAAGCTCGAATTTTAAATTCTAAAATAGAACCTCTAGGGCCTTGGATTACTTGTGCTGATCCGCCACCATTATTACTAGCAGCATCTGTAGTGTTTGTATTGGGCATAAACATTGTGTTATTAATATTAGTTATAGTATAAAATGCTATATCATCATCATCTACATAGTCGTATGAAATAGCTCCACCTTGAGGGTTAGCAATTGAACCAAACCTGTTGTCTATTTGTATTGTGTAACCACTTTCATACATATCTTCAGGTATCCTAGTAGCATAACTTAAAGCTGTGGTGTCTAGTCCTTGATCAAGTCTTATCATCCCACCATTTGATAATGATGCTCCAAAGAGTACGCCATTTACTAAGTTGCCATTTGTATATCCTATACCCACTTGTGTATTATCTAAAGAGTTATCATCTTCCGTAATTCTATCAACTGCGACTATAAAAGATCCACTTGAATGTCTAGCAGTTGAATTTTTGTTTTCATTTAACTTTATAATAGGAAGATAGAGTAAGCTTAAATCATCGTAAGTTACTAGTTTAGATTTCATTGAAATAGCATTATCAGTAAATGCCTCCAATATTGGTGTTTGTAAAATCTCTAAATCATAATAAGCAGAACCATTGGTATTGGAACTATCATACAAAGAATAATCTATCTCTTCATCTCCTAAAGAAAATTTAACTATTCTAAATGTTCCATCACCTCTGGATAGTACTTTTCTGCCGTAATCTGTTAAAACAGCGTCTAGTATTATATCTCCAGAATTGTCTAAAAAGCCCATTTTTTATCTCCTAATTTCTAAATAACTAGTTATTTAAATTATTTTATTAAAAGTAATTCGTCATTTTTTTCAAAAGAAATCTAACATTTAAATCTATTTTTTTACCGGTATCATTCGAAACTATACGTATTTTAAATTTTTCACCATACTGTTTTATGTCTTCATTTTCGTCTAAAGTAGTCCAGATGTTTCCTTCATCATTAAGTCCTAAAGTGGGCAATTCGTCTAGATTAAGAATAAACTCTTCATAGTAGCCACCTAGTTCTGCTATATCGAATAATGTTTTTGGGTTTATAGATATTTGATTACTTGAAGGTATAATTTGTAACAATTTCATCATTGATTTGAAATTTTTATATTTGTCTTTATTCAAATTAGCAAAATCAACAATTTTTACATTCAAAAACACTTCATCAGCATCTTCTAATAACTCTATCTCATAAATATCAGTTGGATTAGAAGGATAATCATAATCGTTTATAGCTCTAAACACATAATAATATTTTTTAAAAGGTTCTATTTCATCTAGATAAGCTAACATAGTTCCCATTGAAGATTCTCTAAAAACTGGGACGACGGTTATATTCGAATAATCCTTTTCTGGCTGGGAGGTCATTTTGTAGATCTCAAATCTTCCTCTTTGGCTTTCATAAATAAATTTATTTTTATCATTCATTATATCGTATCTGTTTCTTCTATTGTTCCATTGTTCTAGTGTTTCGTGATACAATGAATTGTTCGAACCCATAGGGACAAATTCTTTAAATTCTTCTTTATAAAATTTTCCATTTTCAGAATTCTTATTTAGGTTTAATAATATTTTTACTTTATATTTGTTAATATCATCTTTGTATGTTTCGAAAGAAACATCCGGAACTGGTAGGCTTGGTTGAGTTATCTCTATAACTTGAGAAAAAATAGGCTCTGGGCTTCTTAAAATCCGGTTGTTGGTTCCGGATCCTACGACTGTCATAAATCTCCAACTGTAAATTTCATATTTGTATTCTTTACCAACTTTAACTTGCGTATCATAAAAAGACCAGCTGGTTGAATCTGGTGTTAAAAAGCTAGTATAAAATTTTTGAACTATATTATTGTTATTATCTAATTTTAAAATTTCAAAGAAAATGTCTTCGTCTTTAACAAATGTGTGTGCCTTATAACTACTGTTTAAAAATTGCAGTAGTGCACCTGATCCCCAGGACCATCCTTCAGTCAAAGCAGATGGCCTTAACACGTTAGACAAAGGACAACAAGAATTTGTTGGATTATCATACAATTGAGTAAAGTTTGCAAAAGGAAGAGTATTAGTACTATTTTTGTTGGTTGGGTAAATATAATACTGTGTTTGAAAAACCTCAGATCCCGCTTGGTGCGCTACATTACCTGTTTTAATTAAATTGGCACCTTCTAAAATTGATTTTACAAAAAAAGGCAAAGCTCCTTTATAAGTGCTTTGAGTTAAGATTTTTCTTAAAAAACCAAGTTCTTTAAGCTCAGAGGTGCTTTCTAATTTGATTTTTACAGCTTGTGGGTGGTGACCTGAAATATTATCTGTTCCTGTTGTACCTCTAAAATACTTTTCTTGATTCATTATATTTGGATCAAAATAATAGCACGTTTTAATTCTAGATTTACCTTCATCGATTCTAGAATTAAAACTATTATTAAGAAACCCAGCTCTTTTAGTTTTATCTGTTGTTGGTTGAAAAATTTCAATAAAATTATCTATAGTATCTGGGAAATCTTCATCTGATGTATTTACGTCAGATCTTATTGTTTTTTCATCTTCCACATATCCATTTACCATGTTGTCTTCATTTCTGTTATTATAATCTTTGGCTATATAATTAAAAAATGGATTTATAGATACTTTGTACTTGTATTCTTCTTCATTATCTGAACCGGCAAGAATTGCTCTATCAAATATATTTAATAATTTATTTGTCATCAGTAACCCCTTCTTGTATTTCTAGAACTTGTTTGTCTTTGATTTGAAGTTCTAGATCTACTAGTTTGTTGATTATTTTGTACTGTTCCTGTTTGTCTTTGATTTGAAGTTCTAGATCTGCTAGTTTGTTGATTATTTTGTACTGTGCCTGTTTGTCTTTGATTTGAAGTTCTAGATCTACTAGTTTGTTGATTATTTTGTACTGTGGCTATTTGTGTTTGATTTAAAGTTTGCGTTGAAGTAGTTACAGGAGAAACAGGACTGTTTCCAATTTCAGTTGAATAAGTAGCAGCTTCTGTGATGTTTTCTGTTTGTGGTCTTATTCTTTCTATAAATTGTTGATTCTCTTCAGTACCTTCTGGTGGCTTTGTTTCTTTCAACATCACTTCTAAGTTTCCTCTTCTTGTTGATTCTTCTACTTCTTTTGGGTCTTTTGGCAAATTTCTCTCTATTCGTCTTCTATTTCTATTATAGACAGACTCTCTTATTTGAATTTCTTTTTTAGTTAGACTATTGTTTACAGATTCTCGTCTGTGTGTGTTTTCAATAAAATACATATTTTTACTGAACTCGTACTCACAAAAATCTTGTGAAGCATATAAATCCATAAATGCTGAAAAACCTTCTACTGTTAATGGGTTAGTTTGAATTAAATTACTAGAATTTATATTATAATTGTTTGGATAAATTATAAAAATTCTATTAACAGCTTTATAATTTTTAAATTGATTTGTTGAAGAATTAAAGTCTGGATCATAATATTCAAACATCTTACATACTATTGGTGTCGTTAAATTAGCCAAAACATTAATAGTTAAATCAGAATAGTTTGTGTTTCCAATTCCATTTGAATCATCTAATTCATAATATTTTATTCTTTGTAAATTAAAAAACATAACATCTTTAGTATATTGTTTTTGATTAAATAAAGATTCTATGCTTCCCATTTCTCTTTGTACTACATCTTCGTTCAATAAAAAAATATGTTGAACTGGTATTGTACTATATTCAGATTCAGTTTTATTCATTGTTATAGAATTGGCACTAGGAACTGATAAATTCCTGATAATCCTTGCCATTGATCTAGAAAGAAGTCTATTTGCGACATTAGGACTTGGTATTTCCAATTCAGGCTCATCAAATACGTTGGTACCATCGCCTAATAAATCACTTTCAAAATCATAGGTTTCTGCAATTTTTGTCGCTCGTATATTTTTACCAAATAAATCATTAATGTTATCATCGCTTAACTGTAAGGAATCTGCAAACTTACTTAAATTATCTTCATTTATTTCTTTCAATAAATTTAAATTAAACCTTTCTTCTCCTTTTGATATGATTGTTGGGCTAAATGTAGCATGCTCAGTGAATGTAGTATTATTATTTGTGGCCAAATAATTTTCAGATGAGAATCTGAATTTTTCATAATCTAACAATTGAATAAAATCATCAACCTTGTAAGTGTTTATAAATCCTGTTGGATTTTGATTTTGTATATAAGTTTTACTTTTGTTATTAAATTTTTCTTCAATGTTCTTATAATGCTTTATAGCATTTATATCTTGCACATTAGAAGAACCAACATTTGAAGATAGATTGTTATATAGCTGATTTTCTGTTAAGTCGTACATTGTTGTTAATTTACTTATTATTGAATTTGAAAATTTTATAACATACTGTATTGATTCAATAGTACAAGTTTTAGGACATACCATGGCTGTTAAGTTTCTAATTAGCTCATTAGATGAAACACCAGTCTGATTATATATAACTCTGATTCCTTCAATCAGAGTTTTAACACAAGCGACCCAAGGTCGCGGATTAAGTCTTTTGTCATAAATATCGTATATTAGAGATCTATTATAAACTAAAGTATCTCTATTATACAAATTTCTCTTTAAAAGATGAGAAACAAAAGAATTTAAATATTTGGAGCTTTTTTGAACCAGTCTTTTTCTTAATTCTTCTAAATAAACTTTAATTGGGTTATTTATAGATACTTTTAAGGATAAGTGTTTTTTTTGCAAAGCAATGTTTTTAATATGACAATTTGCACTGTATATGTATCTTTTATCGGACAATTTGATATTCTGTATTTTGGCGACATTATTGCTTGTTGGTGCTAGCTTATCTCCTATTGAATTTGTGCGAATTACTAATTTACCTCCGGAATAAATTTCCAAACGCTTTATCTGTATATCTTCAAATTTGTCTATCATTTCTGGATAAATGTCTTGTAATATTTGTGCTTGTTTACTATGTTTCTTTAATAATTCTTTTGTATTAATAGAAAATAAAACATTATAATTACCTTTTTCATCTATAGAAGATTCCAACGGTGAAAATATATTTTTATCCATAATCATAGAACTATTTTGTTGTTGATTGTTTACAAATTTGAATCTATAATCTTTTGTTTTTAAATTATAGATTCTCAATGTGTTTAAAAAAGATTGATTTCTTTGACTTATATGAAAAGAATCATTCATAAACCCTCTATCTTCGTCTAAATGTATAGGTCCGGGCCATATATTTGTTGTTCCTCTTTGCAAAAACAAAGTCGTATTTAAAGGGATCTGACTATCGTCTATTATCACCTCAGCTATTGTTGGCCCATATTCTTCAGTATTTTGTGTTTCTCTGTGTAAACATGCAAAAACTGTTAAATGATCTTTTATAGATACTTTTTGGATTTTTATAGTTTTGTTTATTTTTTTTAATTCATCTAGTTTTAAATATTTTCCATAGTCTGCTTCATTTAGAGTAACTTCAATATATTGATTATCATTTCGACTAGCATGGTTTCTTTTAATATGTTTGTTTAACAAAACACTATTTTTACGAAGTTCCTCGGTCGTTATAGGATCGGTACTTATAAATAACCTTATTGTATCTATAAAGTTGCTTTTATAGAAATAAGGATCACCACTTATTGTTAGTGTGTTAAAAATAGAAAACACTAAATTTAAATTTATTGTTTCTTTTGAATTTCTAGACAACATAGAAGTGTTAGAGCCTTCATGTATCTCTATTGAAGATAAATATAGATTTGGTAGATTTTCTTTACCTATAATATTCAAATCAACTGGCATTGTTTTATTTTTCCTTTTTTAACATTGTTCTGCTGGATCGTCACAAGGCTCTCCACCAGGCAACTCGGGACTAGTAGGTGCTTCTATATCTACATCGGGACATTTAAAATTAATTTGTTCAACTAGTTTATTAGTAGAATCTACTTTTTTAAGTAATTGGCATATATCTTTTTCAGGTATTTCTTTGTCTACTCTTAAGTCAAAATAGTACTCAACTGTGGATTCATCTACCTCTAGTGTTGTTGAGTATGGTTGTTCAAAAAGTATATCTTTTTTAATTTCATAATTTGTAACTTCTTCAACTACTTTGTTTAAAAATTTTAATGGTCTGTATGTAGAAGAAAACCCATCGTCTGTTTTGTCATATTTGAAAACTTGTATATCAAAAGAGTCTTTTCTTATAAAGCCATTTTTTTCCAGCACTAAAGATAGAATCTGGTCTTCTAGAATATTTAAATAAGTACCATCAGGATATACTCGTATTGGTTCTAAGTTAGGACTATAGTTTGCTTTATCTAAATCTTGTTGATAATCTCCATTATCGTTTGTTTTAATTCCAATTACCCATTCCACGTCTATTTCTAATTGAGGTATATGCGATACCGAGGCAGAAGGCGAAGGGGAATGCAAATCTGTAGAAGGTATTGAAGAAGTAAAGTTAGTTGATATCTCTGGTTTTATTCTAGAACCGTACATTTCTATATCCCAACTTGGAGATTTTGATGTGCCAACTTTAGAAGAACCTAGAATATTTTGCAAAAACTTTGTATTCATATCAGAAGTTGGTCTATATTGAGTATCATATACATTTACATATGTATCTTTTTCTTGTTTCTCAATATTTAAATTAATTTCATTATCAGACAATTCTGTCTCGACAGATAACATTGTATATTGAGGCTTTATAGAAGGTGTTTCGTCAATTATTCTATTTTTTATTTCAGAATTATATTCTTCATCCAAAGAAGCTGTTGACTGTTGTTGTATATTATATACAATATCATCATCTAAAAAAGAATAATATTTAGGCATTAACTTACCTCTAGACAACAAATGTCTTCCATATGGTGTAAGTTTTAAATCTAAAACATCTTCTTTTTTATCAAAATAACTCATTAGCGCTTAACAGTTGGTAGTGTAGGGGACAGAATAGTGTCATCTAGTCGTTGACTTTCGCTAGTATTTACGTTTCCAAATTCCACTTCTGCGTCTATTTTAATTAGTTCTATTAATGAAAAGAAATCATAAGGCCAATTATAAGAAAGTTTCTGCTTTCTACCAATAGCTGTTGCAACAATATCTTCGCTAGTTATATCAGCTCCTGATTCGTTTCTTTCAAATATTTTTTCAAAATAATTGCTTCGTGCTCTTTTTTTAATTTTAAAAACCATCCATTGTATGTCATTTGGCAAGTTTGTTAAATTTGTTATTTTTTGTAAATTACCTTGATTATTTGTTTTAGCACCAGAACCAAAAAATTCTTGTGAAAATAAATCGTGTGAAATAGTTGAAGTAACTATTTCTTGTTTTTCTGTGATGTTTGGAGGTAAATTCTGCCAGATGTCAGCTAAATCTTGTTTAGTTAATTTATGAGAAAATTCAAAAATATACATAACAATAGGGTCTACGTCCTCGTAAGAAACAAAGTCAAATTGTGGAGGGACTACATATTTTCTCATTTGTCGAACTAATGTTGAAATTGTATCTCCTACTTTTTCGTTTTCTCCGTTTATTGCTCTTAGTGCATCTGATTTATTGATCTTAAAAAATTTGTTTTTACTAGGATGAGCAATAAACGGAATTGCCACAACAGCTTCTTCAATTACTTTGGTATCTTTTATTTCACCAATTCTAATCGCATCAGTCGTAAAACCACAAAGATTTAGCAAAGACCCTGTAGTATTGGAGTCTCTTTGCAATGCACCTTCAGTCCAGTTTTTAGGAACCTCTTCTACTTGTACAAAAATTCCTTCATTAGTATTTTGTGGTAGTCTTCCATATTGATGCCACATTCCAATCGGAACAGAAGAAGTAGCTATATTTGGCATTGTGATGGTATCATGAGAGTGATGATTAAAATTTAATGTTGGGCACTCAAATTTAGACTGCATTATCCAACGATATTTATTCTCAAGTTGAGTGTCAACTGTTACATTGCCGACTGTTGTTATATCTTGTCTTAATACACCTTTTGAAAATATATTCATTGATGAAGCGATTTGCATGGCCATTTCGTTATTAATAACAGAAGCTGAATCGTAAAGCTCAAATGATCCTGATTTAAAGTATCTATAAAACTCTACCGAAGAATTGTTTATAATTTCTGGTAGTGTGTATTTTTTTGTCCCTTCAGGAGGAACAAAAGTAATATCAGCCCATGCCTCTCCGTGATAATATGGAGGAGTAAATGGATAATTATA